>Ga0247608_10000117_pt1 | contig 153679 bp, 249 predicted proteins | sample 176DNAGHGlowgp2_FD_193490 | JGI IMG/M metagenome (GOLD analysis project Ga0247608, IMG submission 193490) | Sheep rumen microbial communities from Palmerston North, Manawatu-Wanganui, New Zealand - 1766 DNA GHGlow gp2 | ecosystem: Host-associated > Mammals > Digestive system > Stomach > Rumen...
GAGCCTGTCTATAGGTGTTGTAGTACAACTCATCCTTACCGTTAGGCGTTGACACCATGACGGTCTTAGAATTAGGGTTAGAAGCCATTGTAGCAGCAGCTGTGGTAAATGCTGCCACGCCCTCCTCAATGAACGCAGCCTCGTCAAGTATAAGAACTGATACAGCTGAGATACCACGAGAAGCGTTAGGTCCTGATGCACGGGCAATAACTCTGCAACCATTGAATAGTTTCAGCTCACTCTTAGCGTCCTTCAAGAAAATTGATGCAATGTTTTTCTCTGAATTAGGGTCTGGTGAAAAATATTCATCACCCCAATACCATCTTGGGACTTGTTCAAGGAAGTCCCTAACTTTTATAATGATTTCCTGCGCCTGCTCAAGTTTATTGGCGATACACAGTATTGTCTCTGGTGCGTCCTTAGGGGCAAACGCACACTGCGCTGCTGCCCAAGCACTTGATAGTGTTGTGATACCACACTGTCTTGGTTTAACTGCTACGACGTTCCTATTCTCTGACAGAGCTTTTAGAAAAGCCCTCTGCCTTGGGAAACAATGGAACTGGGTCTTCTTACCCTTCGTAGCATTGAATGTACTAAAATACTTCTCAATGAAAGTAATCCTGGATTTATCCGCATAGCAGGTCGCATACTCAACGGCCATTTCGTGTCTATCGTATATCATAATTGTAACTCTCTAAATTTCAATAAATATAACATTAAAACAAAAAGTAACCAGCATGATACGCTGATTACTTTATATCGTCTCTGCAATAACGTTTCCGTTGTCATCACCATCACCATCACCGTCAATATCGTATCCATCCAACTCAGAAGCTGTGAAATAGCTATCAGCAATCATTGACCTATCCACATTCCTTGCGTTAACCCTATTCTTGAATTTCTGGTATCCGTCATTATACCTTGATTTCTCAATAAGCTTGTTGATAATTTCATCACCCTTCTCAGTCTGCATAAACAACTCCTGCATTACTGGGTTAAACTCCTCAGCTGGAAGCTTAACAAGTTCCATGAACACATAAGGTACAATATTTGTATCCTCAGCAAGTTCCAGCCTATCAAAGATAAGCTGCCATAACTTTGTTCCAAACCTCATATCCCAAGGTTCAGCAAGAAGGAAATCAGACTTTCCGATTATATATTTAGCCTTCTCACCATCAAAAGGCAAACCATGAACTGAAAATAGCTCGAAGAATCCCTTAATTAAGTCATGGAATAGCAATGGGAATATGACACCCTGTGCGTCTATTGTATTCTTCTTCCCGTTACTTCCAACGTGTACTTCCACAAATGACCCCTGCTTTGGCTTCTCATCACTTAGTTCTTCATTAAGGACAAATGTAAGATACCTGTTAAGTGTTATTATTTTGTCATACAGTCCGAGAAGTTCTGGATTAAGCTTGTTAATGTCTTCCTGGTACAACGTAATCATTGACATGTAAAAGTCCGAAGCACCCATAATAAGGGAATTAATAAGTCTTCTCTTGGCAATTGCAGCCTTTGATAAGCCAAAGTCCTTTATATCCTTAAATCTAAACTTCCTGTCGGTGGAAATCTCTGGAGTAACTCCTATTGAACTACCATATGTAACCTTGTCAACAAGCCTGCATCTTATGTTTACAGCACCCTCTGGTATTGCAAACAGCCTGTTGATTGCATTCTCGCAAATCTTTGTAAGTGAATCCCTTACAGGCTTTTCCAGCTCCTTCGCCATGTTGACCATAGCACCAAGTTCTGATACCATATCATCAGTGTTGGTTACAGGTATTCCAACATCCTTCATCTGTTCGCATACATCTTTGAACCCCTCTTTCAGAACAGTATAGTCAAACGGGTAGTCATCCTCCTCTGGGAATGCTGGATTATCCCCAAGGGAAGTCTCATGTTTAACAACCGCATCGAATAAAAACTTAGGAAGCAGTAGTTCCTTATTAATTTGACTTTCGTTGATGTATATTTTTTTCATTAAATACTCTTTAGGAATTCTGTTAACTCTGACTTTGTAAATGGAACTGAGTTTTCCCTCATTTCATCCATAACCTTCTTTGGTGCTACAGAAGCCAACTGTACACCATTTGCTGAATTGCCCTTCATGATGTTAACCTGCATATTAGGGTTTGTAGCGGCAGCATTATCTATCAATTTCTTGGTATTAGGGTCTTTAAGCTGGTCTTGTGTAAATGACATAACACCATTACCCTTCTGCTGACTTGAATTTGACTGTTTTAGGTTTCCAAGCTCTGTTGAGAAGCCGTCTGCTGCTGGGTGTGTTGCAACCTGCTTGTTTACAGCATTCTCAAGTCCAGTTGAACCCTGCAACTGTTCGTCATTTGCTGTAACATCACCAATAAGAGGCTCACCTCCTGTTATTTCCTTCAATACCAAATCCTTCTTTGAATATACCTTTCCTTCTCCAAGAAGCTTCAATACCTTATCTTTCTTAACGTATACTTTCATAAGATTAATTTTAATATAAATATCATTGCAAACAAAAAAGGGATACCCCGTTGGTATCCCCTTTATGTTATCTTGGTAAATATGGATTGTCTAACTGTGTTAAAGCATCCTCACCTACTACTGTCTGAGGTCTGTCAGTCGTTCCTCTTTCAAAGTTGCTTTGGTTTCCATCACCGAAAATTGCTGAGAAAGTCTCATCAATAATCCTCTTGAAATTAACCTTTGACTCTGGCATTGCTCCTGGTGCTGGTGGCATTGCTGCATCAGCTGGTTGGTCAGTGCCGCCATCCTTCTTCTGACTGTCAAAGTACTTCATGGTACTATCCTGTGTCTCTGGGTCAGAATTCTGGAAGTCTTGGACAAACTGCTGTACCTCTGGGTTTCCTCCTGCACTAAGTGCATTTGGGTCGCCTGCCAGTGGGTCATCGTTTGGACCTCCTGCAACTGGGTCTACTGGCTCTTCACCACCCATTGCATTTGGGTCTTCTGGTGCTGGTGGCATTCCCTGTTCAGCGTCCATTGGAGGCATTGGAGCATTCATATCATCCATGCCATCCATACCACCTCCAAGGGGGTCGCTGTTAGGTATCTTTAACTTTGTAGGTATATTACTTTCTGTTAGATTTTTTTTTTAAACGGTCAAATGCCTCAGCAATTGCGTTGTCGATTGCCTCTGGGTCAATGTCGAATGGAGCACCATCACCAATCTTCTCACCGTAAGGTGTATCATTCTTAACAGAATCGTCGTTCATGTCATAGTTGCCTGGGAACTCCTTCATATCCTTTGGTGGCAAATCCATAACAACCTTCTGATATGCTGGGTGCTTTCCGAAGTCATCGAGCTTGTTCATATTTCCAGATGGAACACGACCTGCATCCTTGAATGGGGTCATACCGTCCTCGTTGATTCTCTGCTTGCGCATAGCCCTCTTGAATGCCTTGGTCTCGAATATCTGAACGCCATTTCTATGTCTGCTCTCCATTGGCATATCTGACATTGTTCCATCGCCGCACTCGTAGTCGTAGCCATCCTCAATGTCATCGTCACCTTCTGGTGTTCCACCAAGGTCTTCTCCACCGAAGTCTGACTCACCTTCGTCACCAAACTCATTACCTAATTCATCCTCGTCTCCGAAGTCTTCTCCTTCTTCGTCACCGAACAAGTCGTCATCCTCGTAGTTACCAGCATCAACTGCTGGAGTCTCGATACCAAGCTTAGAAGCAATCTGTCCAAGAAGTTCCTCGATTGAACTGATACGCTGCTCAAGGTCATCCTCGTATGGGTCTTCACCCTCGTCATCGAAATCCTCGTCACCAAGTCCGTCGTCATCTAAATCATCGTCACCAAGGTCATCACCAAGTCCATCATCGTCACCAATACCAGTATCAACAGGTTCACCCTCTGCACCAGCATCGTCAATTGGAGCTTCGTCACCAATTGGCTCTTCGCCACCTTCAGCGTCGTCCATTGGAGGGGTGTCAAGGCCATCGATAGCCTCGTCAATCTGCTTTCCCTTCTCAGCATCGAATGGTTTGTTGTTGTCATCTGAAGGTCCTTCGCCAACACCTACTCCAGGTTTGTTCTGGTCGTCAGTGTCATGCATTGAAACACCATGATTCTCAACAACACCGTTCTTCATTTCACCAGTCTTTGTTACCTTCTTGTCCTGGTTATCAATGTTACGAGCTTCAGCATCATCGAATGGAGCACTGTCACCAATCTCAGTTCCATGAGACTTGTCCATATAGTCTGGACTCTTTCTGTTCCAACCAAGAACCTCTTCCTCCTTAATGTTCTCCTTAGCCTTGAACTCTTCTGCTGGCTCTTCTGTGAAACCGTCTGGCGCATCAGTTGCGTCTCCAGTTCCATGAGTTTCTGGGTTAATATTATCTTCTATTGCCTTTGGAGCGTCACAGCAGATTGCGCCACCCTTCTTTTCCATAATGGTCATAGCGTTCTTCATAATCTGACGCTCACGGAGAATTTCGCCCTTCATCTTATCAGAAGCCTCAGTAACAACCAATTCTTTCTTATTCAAGTCCCAAGACTCTACATTGAAGGTAGGGTTGTTATAAGCCTCCTTAAGAGACATCATCTTCATGTCAAAGTTTTTCTGAGCATTAGCATAGCTGGTGTACTCATTGTCTTTTCTGTTTCTGAAGCCACCAATATAGCCAAAGTCCTCCTTAATAAGGTTTTGCTTGTTAGGAGCAGTCTTTATGTAATACTTAGTACCCTCACGTACAATACCATAAACCTTTCCGTCAGCACCAACCTTCTGGTACTCAACAGCACTGTATGGTGCTTTCTTGCTCTCAGTCTGAAGTCCATAGTTCATAAGGGACTTCATTCTATTGAGCTGGTCATTTGTATTAACTTTATTCATAATTAATATATTAATTTTTCGACTTATTTTAAATATAAATATTTCGTATTAGTAAAAAAATCAGTAATTTATTGCCTTATATCATCCGCAGTACCCCTCTGATTATCCATTCCCCTATTGTCGAACTGTAGGTTTCTCCTAATAAACGGAGTAAACTTATCAAGTGCTCTAATGTAGACAGTGCTCTTCGGCTTCATGGTCATTTCATCCCACTGTACACAGATGCAGTAGTTATATCCTATGAGATTTGACATCGTTTCGTCATAATAGACCTTGTACAGTCTTCCCATCTTATTGTCTTCCTTCGACTGCATCAGTTTACCATAATTGGCAACAAAGTTCTTTAATGCATCACGCTCTGCCTTCCACCTCTTCTCGTAAGGGTTTCCTTCAGACGAGCCATCCATTGCAAACTCCTCCTTCAGAACCTTGAGATACTTCTTAGTGGATTCAGTAATATCATTAAAATAATTTTTTTTGGATTCGTTCCTATAAATAGGATATGGTTCTTTTACATATTTTCTTGTATCATTATCCCAATGTCCAGTCATTGGTATATATCCGTTCTTTCCCGTCATTATTTGTTTCCTATATTGCGGTAGATTTTCTGTTGCCCAAAGAGCAATCTCGCTAGGTCTACCGCATCTCACAAGAACTTGACCATTTTGTCCATAAACAACCCAATCGCCATTATCTTGGTGAATTGGAATAAAGCTTTTTACATTAGGACCCCAGAATATTACTTGATTTTGATTATCTCCATAATGGTATATTTCTACGCCACTTGTTCTAAATATTACTGCTTCATCCCCATATTCATTATAATCTACCTTTCTATCATTAATCAAAAAAGCAAAATTATATCCAGCGTAATGTTTTTGTTGCCCAGCATTAGTATATGCAAGACTTTCAATATCTGGTGTTCCTCCTGTAAATCCTTCTTTTGCAATTGATTCTGAATCAGAACCAAAATGAATACACCACTCATTTTTTACAATTCTGTTAAAATCCATAGTACACCACGAAGGCAATTCATAATAATCCACAATATCTTGCATGATGCTTATAAAATGGCCACATAAATTGTTTTCTTCTAGCATCTTACAAAATGTTTCTACCTTTTCTTCGTTTTCATAATCAAACTCACCATCATTTAACAAATTTTCAAATTCTGAATATCTGTAATATATTTCCTTAATATATTCACCTATATAATAAGAACAATAATATGCTAAATCTCTTGCTTTTTCACAAGAAGATGCCGTAGATGCCCATTTGAAATATTTGTACAATGGCAAATTGTAATCTTTCTCTAGATATTCTTTTATAATTTCTTTATTATCGAATTTAGATTCTTCAATTGAATTTAATTTATCATAGCACATAACTTTTAAACGCCATAATTTGTCTAAATAAAATTTTCTCCTAAGTACCTTATACACTATATTTCCCGCACCGTTTTCTCCACGCTTAGTGAGACTCTTCTTTCTCAAGCTCTTTACCTTTTCCCATAGGTAGCTTGCGTCCTCACCAATTTTACTTACTTCATATCCGTCATCAGTCGATGACAATGCCTTATACATTTCATCAATGATTGTCATTATCTCAGCCGCCTTGCGTTTAATGTCAAATTTCTCAAGACCTATGCTCTTAATGGTGTGTGGGTTAGGTCTCCTAATCCACGCATTCTCCTCCAGGTCATATATTCCACCAGCCTCAACATTATCGCTAACATCCTGTGTATACAACTCAACAGGGAATCCCATTATCTTCAATCCCTCATGCTCTGCATTCCACTCGTTCTTCTTCGAATCGAGATATTGCTTAACAAATTCAGTTTTGCTGTCAATCTCATTAAAGTCAACTACTAAGTGTAGGTCTATATCTGAGAACTTAGACCAGTTGAAGTTGCATATAGAGCCAGTTATAATGATTTCCTTTGGTTCAACCCATGTAAGATTAACGAACTTCCAGAAGTCATCTGCAATGTCAAGAAGTTTCAATCTAACCTTTGAGTTAAGTGTCTCTTCATCCTTCCATATTCCAGGAGGTAATGTGTCACGCTTCTTGAATGAAGACAGGTCAACTTCTGAAGATTCAACTTCCTTCTCCATATTCTCCTCTACTGGATTTTCGTTGCCTATATGGGCGTACAGTCCAGGACCTCCTCCCTTTTCCATACCAACACTAGCAACAGGTGCAAACTCCTTAGCCACTTCCTCAGAAAGGAAGCCTTCTTTACGTACAACTTCCTCACCAAGCATATTAGCCATTATCAATCCGAAATCCTCGTCTCCAACACTCATATATGTATATTCATTTCCAGACATCTCACACCAGTTATAGAAAATCTCATCCCTTATCCATTCGACAGGATATCTTTCACCCTTACCAATAAGAATTTTATAACAGTTATTGAGACCTTCCCTTGTATGACCGCAGAAATATTCCACCTTAGGGTTATATCCAGAAATATCAAGACATGAGTCCTTTGATACCACATGAACATTGTTCATCTTATGGAACACAGTATCTAATTCTACTTTTGGTACTTCTATTGAGAAACAAGCACCCCTATTGAAACTACCGTCGTTCTCCAGCGAGAACCAATTCATTCCATGAGTTTCACCATGCTGTCTTCCTTCACTGGCACACACCCTGTTTGTCTTCAATATCTTTACAAGTGCTAATATGTCAGTACCGTGATACAGCTTAACATTACCATAAACGTCATTATGGCTGACACCATCAGTGCCAACCATAATTTCGTTTAATTTGCCCTTAATTGCTATTAAACCATTCTCGTTAAATCTAATAGTCTTTCCCATTCAAAACAATATAAAATCTAATTAATCACCATTCTCTCCACCATCCTCTGGCTCAACTGGGCTTGGGTTGTTGGTAGAACCGTTAGCGTTGCAAGCACAAACACCCTGTCTAAGGTCTGTGTAGTTAGCACCATTCTCAGAAATGAACTGTCCAACTTCTGAGTACTTCCTAGCATCCTCAACCTTAAGCTGTGGCTCGTGGCCTACAATACCCTGGTGTGTAAGGGTCTCCATACCAGCGGTTGACATCTTTGACTCCTCTGTAAGAGCCTCTTCGTAATTCTCAACGTCAACATAAAGGAGCTGGTTATCCATATCATAGCCATAACCCTCGTACATGTAGTCTAATATATTACTCTTCATATCAAAATGTAATTTATAAAGTTATTTCTCTATAAATACTCTATTTATAACAAAAAAAGGCAGATGAAAAGAGTAAAAATAACAGAAGTCAAGTTTGTATCACTATTTGGTAATCCTGGAAATGATAATTTTTACCAGGATGGCGATTTTTTCGTCACAAATGATAAGATGAATAAAGCTAGAGGGCTGTTTTACCCCTACTACCAAAGCAGATATAATGTCAATAAAGAGAAAATTATACATCAGATAGCATTTGCAAAAACAATTAAGATGATTGATAATGGCGAGAAACTTCCAGAATTTGATGATTACAAGATATATCATTCAATAGGTAATATACCATTCTCAAAAAAACAGGTTGAATATGTTGAAAAAAAAATAAAACCACAGTTTAAGAATATGTCACTTGAAGAATTATACGATTATATGCTTATAGAACAGGAAAGAAATAACTATGAGATAAATAAGGACTGTAAAAAGGCTATTGCAGACCTTATTGGTAAAGGATTCTTTGATAAGTATCTTAACGGACAGCTTAAACCTTTGGCTCTTTGGAGTATAGGTAGACTTGATGATATTAATGATATGCTAGTTTGGCTGTACTCTAAGAATAGATTCACAGGAAAACTTAACGTAGAAACTCTTGAAAAAGAAATGAAAAAGACTCGTGATGAAGTTGTAGATTCTGATGATAAGTTCATGAAAAATCCAATATATTTAGCATTTAATTACATACAAACGTCCATATGGAAACTTAATAAAATTCCAAAATAAAAGGTATCAACTTTGTGATACCTTTATTGCCCCAGTCTGTTAAAATACTTGTCAAAAAATTCCTTACCATATAGTTGTATTATTTGTTTTGGCCAAAACAGACTAGTAATATATTCAATTGATGTGTTATATAATAACTTCTCCCCGTCAAAGAAACCACACTTTTCCATCCAGTTCACTGTATCTTGAAGAGAATCGCCATGCATTCTGTCAAAACGCTCATAATATCTTCTAGCCACATCTTCTTTTGAAATCACGTCATCGTTAGGATTGAATATTTTTTCATTTCTTATCTTCTCACGTTTATTATAGCTAGCGTTAAATTCCATATTTTTCACCATTCTATAGAACGCTTTTCTTGACATAGGGGTATAGTTAACACTTGAAGAAAGATATGTTTTGCCATTCTCATCTGTTATTGGTAATTTAACCCATACTCTCTTAATCATGCTTGGATTCAAATCACCCATGAATAGAGCTTGGTGCTCGTAATTATTAAAAATACTTTGTGCTAATTCTGGCTTACTTGAATTTCTTATATATTCCTTAGATAAAACCATATTTTTAAACTTACGATTGCCATTTTTATCTATAATCCAATCAGTAAACGTTTCATCTGGTGTTTCCAGTGCCTTTTCCCTGTATCTTGCCTTTTGTGAATTTCTTTCATCGGCATTTGAAAATGGCATAGGGTTACTACCCTGCCCAAAATAAGTATCCTGACCATTCCACACTGGACTTTCAAGGTCACTTGCGTCTACTGTAAACTCAAGTACACACATTCCCTGGTTATCATACCCAAAATCTTTAGCCTTATGAAAGTCTACAGTAACAAACAAACCTAGTGGATTCATACCAGCCTCATAACTATAGCTCCTGCTATGCCTTTCTCTTCCAGATAAACCTTTTATAACTGCCTCAGCAGCAGTCTTTATACCGCATCCATGAAACACTCTAATCTTTTCTCCATTCATAATTGGTTCTTGAATAGACGTATCATACCAGTGGCTTTTTGTAACATCATTACCAACTGAGTGCCTTGTGTCTATGTATCTTACCTCAAGGATTCTTCTATATTGATTTTCATTTAAATGTATTATCATTGTAAAACAATATTTCCTATAAATATAAAAAGGTGCTGAAAAACATCAGCACCTTAATGAAAGCAATACTTACATCCAAGTATCTTAGTCACAATCAATGCAGAAATCTGCAATTTCCTCCAAATCGCTAGTATTAACCTTGAACGAAAGGTCATCCCTTCCCCATTTCTTTCGCTTGTAAGGCACGTAACACTCCTTTGGCGTGTCATATACAGTCTCCTTACCTTTAACGCATTCTAGAGCAAAAGAAAGCAGTTTTTCACGCTTTACAAATATTATCTTGCTAAACGTTCTGAATGCAACATACTCAGCCTTTCCATATAACCACCCAGGCTTACCTGTTATTCCTTGTAGCTCAAGCCACTGTATACTGTCATCTTGCTTTTCATCACCCCTACTGTTCCTTTTTATCCCCTTGACATCAATTCCAATCCTTCCCTTCTTTGGGCTGTCCCACCAGAAGTCTATATGGTCATATTTGTCCTCAGACTGAGTAGACCTTTCAACAGCCCCGCCAAGCGTATATTTAACAGAATCCATTACGAAATCCTCATCCAACCGTCCAGTAAAATAAAATTGTCTAACTGTTTCATTAAGTTTTCTATTTATCATTTAATTTTTTTTTAGCACATTATTTTCCCGTGATAGTCAGACAAATCAATATATGTTTGTTTCTTTAGTAAAATATTAATTGGCTTTTCAATATACCTATCACTGTATCTAAAGGAGATATCATCAACAAACTCCTTTGTCTTGACGTATCCTCGCTCCCTTATATTCTGGTCTTGCTTTGATAATTTATCAAGAGTCCAGCCCTTCTTTTCAAGAAACTTTACAATCTTCTCCCTTGATACAAGACACCAATCAAGTTCCTTTATATTCTCTTTTGTAATACTGTCAGTATCATACCTCTTCTTTTGTTCATCATATTGTATATCAGCATTTACAATCCACCCAAGTAGATAATATTGGGTTTTCTTGGAATAATCAAGAAACCAACCACATCTTTTCTTACCTCCTTTGCCAATAAACGACAACTCAAGAGAAAATGTGTCAAGTCCTGTGTTCGCATATCTTGCAGCAACCTTCTCATCTACCACAACCCTATATAATCTCTTGTCAGAGGTACTTAAAATAAGGTCTGAGCCGCTTATTTGTTCATCTTTCCCATCTGTTCTTGCAAATTCAGAGAATAGTTCATTATTTGAATATAAATGTTCGTCAAGGAATGCTGCAATCTCACGTTCAACATTCATGTCTTTCTTTCTATTATTTTCCATTTATCCTACTAACAATGGCGCTTTTATCGGTGGGTCTGGATTATAATCAATTATCTCAAAGTCACTATATTTGAAATCATCAATTGTTTGTTGAGACCCATGAATTATTAGTTTAGGTGACACATCAGACCCCAATCTTGTTAATTGTTCTTTTACTGCATCTATATGCTCCTTATATATGTGGCAATCGCCAAGAGATACTACTAATTCATCTGGAATCATATTGACCAACTTCGCTATCATATGTGTAAGCAAAGCATATGACGCAATATTAAATGGACACCCCAAAAATATATCATTACTTCGCATAGTATACATACAGGATAAACCATACATAGGAACATTGTATCTATCCATGTATTCTCCAGACATATTCTTGTATTCGTCTTCTGACAAACTAACATTCTTTCTGAGCCAGTCCAATCTCTCAAGATGCGTAAGTTTCCTTGCATAGAACTGGAACATCACGTGACAAGGTGGTAATGCCATTTTATCAAGCTGGTCTGGGTTGAACGCCACACATAACATTCTCCTATCGAAAGGATTCTTTTTTAGTGTCTCGATGATGTTATCTATTTGGTCTATTTCATTATCACCATGCATACGCCACTGTTTTCCATAGATTGGTCCTAAGTCGCCAAATCTATACACCTCTGTATAAGGATAGCCCCCCAAAATCATAGTATGATAATGAATTTCAAGTCTCTTGGCGACAAGCTCTAAGAACTCTTCTTTCGTTAGATTCAGAAGCCAGTCCTTGTCATTTTTTCTAACTTCATTCTCAATCCAATATTCGTGATAAAGTCTTTCTCCACGCTCATCATCACCAATTGCTACAAGGAATTCATATTGTACATTAATACCCTTTACAATATTGTTGGTCACATATTCCTTAAACCATCTGTATGCATCATCATCCCAGATATGAACACCATTTCTAACAAGGTATTCAATATTCATACTTCCGTGAGAATTACATGGTCTTTGTAAGAACCACAGCAACTCATGTATAATGCCCTTGGTGAATACTTTCTTGGTGGTAAGCAGTGGAAAACCTTTCTGAAGGTCGAACCTCATGGACTTTCCAAACAGTGATAACACCTCTCCAGCCCTAGTGTCTCTCTCGTCACCGAGCCTTATTATTTCCTCCATCAATCGGAGATATTGTTTATCTACATTATTCATGTAATATAGTTTTACTTAGTTATTTGCAGGCTGACATACCTCTTTCCAGGCAATAGCCATCATACCATCGAGTTCACGAAGTTCATGCCTCACTCGCCTCATTATCCTCCTCGCCTCGTGGAGATTCCTCCACTCCTTCGCTAGGTTTCTGCTCATTTTTCTTATTTTTTTGCTCTACATTATTTATATACTGCATGATGGCAGCATCATTGCCTATGAAGTGACCAAGCTCCTCCATCTTGTGCTTATAACAGTTGTCAGACTCAATTGCATCTATTCTGTCAACAATTTTATCAAACTCCCTGTCAAGCATCATTATATCATTTCTTAAGGCTCTCTTTCTAACCATATTCTCCAGGAACTCCTTTCTCCTGTCCTTTGATGGGTAGAAAATATCATAGTCAATCTTTCTGTTATTCAATACTTCAAGCAATCTCTCAGCAACTGGAACAAAGATAATATCGTAGTCATCGACCTCATCCATTATATTGTCAGCCCACAGGTTGTAGTCGTATTCACCGTCCTGTCCTTCTCCCATCAGCGTTGTTGCATCAAGCATCTTTGCCTTGCTTCCGTGAGTGTTCATTAAGTAAGTCTTACCACACCCAGGAAATGAACTAATAAGTATTCCCATACTCGTACAGTCTATCTAAGTTATCTTCTGAGTCAGACATCCATGCTATAGGTACGTCTTCAGCCTTTGCAATGATAGGTCCTATCCAGCCCATCTTTCTCCAATACTCCTGCTGTTCCATTTCCAACATATGCTTCTCCTGGTAGAGCGCAGATATTTCCTCATCAATTTCCTTGAGCCTCTGGCTTATGCTTTTGTTCGTCATGTTTATCCAACCTTTCCTTTAATCTTTGTAATTTTCTATCCTTCTCTGCTTCGAATCTGTCATATCCAAAAAGTGTTGCCATTTGCTCAACCATGATGGATGCATCAGCAATCTCAGTTATGACATCATCTTCCTCAACACGTCTCCTGTCAAACTTTCCAAGAGCCGCAAATAACTCTCCAATCTCTTCAACCAACATCTTGAACTGTGCAGTCACTCCCCACATTTCAAGTGCCCTCTCGTATTGTCTAATCTTCTCCTGTTTCTCCATTGTCGAATTCCTCCGTAGTGATTAGTTTAACATCCTTACCAGCAGCTACCAAGATGCCGCAAATAACATTGAGAGCGTCCTTGTTAAGCTTTACCTCCTTCTCGAACACAACCTCATCCTTGTTGTTCCTCATCTTGATAATTTTACCGTCGTAGTCGATGAACACACCACCTTCCATTCTGAAGCTGAGTTCACCATCAAGAGTAGCTAGGTCGGCATTCTCCATCTTCTCAAAGGCATAACCCTTGGTCTTGATGTACTGATTCAATGCCCTTCCCTGGCTTTCATCGTTCTTAAAAAGCAGATAGTCTCTGACATCCACCTTTTCATACCTGTATTGAGTTCCATTGTTGAATACCACAATCAACGTCTTCAATTCGTTATCATGGTCAATACACTCGCTGTACTTGATGTTAGAGGACTGATACCACGTCCTGTCAACATCATTCGAATAGAAATTAAAAATCTTCATAGTCTCTTAACTATTTTTTGCAAAGATATATAAAAAATGTTAAAAAAGCAAGAAAATTACAAACTTTTTTTATTGTTTTTTAAACGTCGATGATTACATTTTATTATGTAAAACAAAAAAAAAATTATGAGTAGAAAAAAAGATAATTCTTACACATTAGAACTTAATGAGGTAATGTCATATATGACTGATACCCTCATTCATGAATTCCCTACGGACTTACTTACACCAGAGTACCTTATTTTATCAATGCTGGACATTAGAAACTGTCATGCGAACCTTATCCTTGACAACTGTCTTATGTCAAACAACCTGGATGAGCTGAGGAAGGTGTATGTGTCTGCTATCGAATCACATATGAACCCTCAAGTGAAAATGGACGACATCAGATTTAATGATGAGCTGGTAAGATTGCTTGAGTGCGCCCAAAAGGAAAGAGATAAATTAAAGAATATAGAAATAGGCACAGAACACATCCTGCTTGCTGTTCTCAATAAGGAGTACGGATTCAAGAACGCAGAAGTATTCGACAAGTTCAGACTTGAGTACGAGTTCATACAGAACAAGTGCGATACCCCCAACAAAGAGAAGGGAGAGTTGAAAGCTCCGAAGGGTCTCAAGGCAAAGGGAAATGGTATACCTCTCAAGAGCCAGGTCAATGCCAAATCAGTGTCAAGTCTGGCTGACGACTTCATCACGAAATACACCACAAGCCTCAACAAGATGGCTAAGAACGGTGAGATTGACGACGTGATTGGGAGAGAAAATGAGATAAAGGAAATCATTAAGACCCTTTCCAGAAGAAAGAAGAACAATGCAGTTCTGGTAGGACGTGGAGGCTGCGGAAAGACAGCTATCGTCTATGGGCTTGCAAACCTCATTGAAGAAGGTAAAGTTCCATCAGTGCTTGAAGGCAAGGAGATTGTAATGCTCAATATCATGGCGTTGGTAAGTGGAACACACTTTAGAGGAATGTTCGAGGAGAGAATCAATGGATTGTTCACTGAGTTACAAGCATCCGATAAGTATATCCTGTTCATCGACGACATGCAGAATGTGCTGAAGAGTGGAAGCAAGGATAAGGACACTGACATATCTGGTATGATTAGTAATGCCCTATCAGAAGGTAAACTGAAGATTATCGGTACTACTACATTTAAGGAATACAGGAACTCAATAGAAAGTAATTCATCTATTTCAAGAAAGTTACAGAAGATTGTCATTGAGCCTAACACGATAGAGGAGGCGACTGCAATCCTTGACCACAACAAGAGATATTATGAAGAATTCCACAGGGTTACATACAGTGATAGAACCATTAAGAAAGCAATTGAACTTGCTGACAGATACATTACTGACAGGTGTCTTCCAGACTCAGCATTCGACATCATAGACCTTGCTGGTGCTGGTACATCACTCCTGGAGAGAGAACCAGTGGAAATACAGAACACGAAAAAGAGAATGAGAGAAATTGAGAATGAGAAGTACACAGCACTTAATAACGGAGACTTCGAACTCATTGACTCACTCACGATAGAAGAGAACGTACTGGCTTCAGACATGGCAGACTACAAGAGAGATATTAAGAAGCTTAAGATAGATACAATAGAAATCACTGAGGACAACATTGCAGACGTTGTGTCTGAAATGACCAAGATTCCAGTGAGCAAACTGTCAGTCAGCGAGAAGGCTAAGATTGCCAACATCGACAAGATTCTCAAGGAGAGTGTTATAGGACAGGACGAGGCAGTTGACAGCGTTTGCAGGGTTATCAAGAGAAACAAGGTAGGACTTGGTGACAAGTCGAAGACACTGGCTAATATCTTAATGGTAGGCCCTACTGGTTCTGGTAAGACTCTCATTGCCAAGAAGCTTGCTGAGGAAATCTTCGGAGACGAGAAGGCACTCATAAGGATTGATATGTCTGAATACTCAGAGAAAAACTCTGTAGCAAAGCTTACTGGTGCAGCACCAGGATATGTAGGTTACGAGAACGGTGGACAGCTTACTGAGGCTGTGAAGCACAAGCAGCACTGTGTATTACTCCTTGATGAAATTGAAAAGGCAGACCAGGAGGTTTATAACATATTCCTTCAGTTATTCGACGAGGGACGACTTACGGACAGTGCTGGACAGATTGTCAACTTCAAGAATGTTATCGTCCTCATGACCTCGAATATAGGTGCTAGGAAGGCAGCAGAGCTTGGTAATGGACTTGGTTTCGTTAACAGTGAGGAATCTAATAAAAAATCTATTATTGATAAGGAATTAAAGAAGAAATTTACTCCAGAGTTTATTAATAGATTGGACCAGATAGTATATTTCAATTCATTATCAGATGATAATCTTAAAGATATTGTTAAACTAGAAATAGATAAGTTTAATAAGAGACTTAATACATTAGAATATAGTATCACGTATACTGATGAGGTTGTTACCTGTATACATGCAGAAGCCCTCAAGTCCAAGGAGTTCGGTGCTAGACCTATCATAAGGCTTATACAGACCAACCTGGAGGATAAGATTACAGACCTCATGTTGACGAACGAATACCCGTCAAACTATGTGTTCAGTGCCTCATGTTCGAATGAACAGATTGAAATTAGATAAACAGGACCTCATAATTTTTTAAATATTTTGTTATCATATTAACTACTTTTTAGGGAGGAGGGGACACTAAATCCCTCCTCCTTTTTGTTAAAATAAGTAAATTTATACGTAAATTTTTGGTTATTACAAAAAATTTGTATATCTTTGCACTTGTAAATCATTATCGACCATGATGATAGATTTATGTAACAAGCTCGTAGACAACGATTTAAGTAAAAACGACTTGTTAGAAAGGATAGAAATCCAGAAGACCTGCCAAGGCGACATTGAAGCAATATGCAACACTTTAGCCAAGGCATTCGATATGTACTCAGCGGAGGAAGCCTTCCAGCAATTGATACAGTCTAGAGCAAGACTGGATGAATCCATAAAGCTGGTAGACAAGTATACGGGTGACATCTATGGACTGTTGATGTTCTGTGAATATCCAATAGCCGTTGGAAGTCCGTTGAAACATATAAATATTGACATGGCTGACTACCTGGGTCAGTACTCGCAGGTCAATGGTCACTCGTTCATCATCGATGAGAGGTTGAGGGGTACAGGTCTTGACAGAAAGATGCTGTTCCACAACATCAAGTTCTTGATTGAAAACTACGATTTTATATGGATTGCAGTTGAGATTGACTTGAAGACCCACGCATACTGGCAGAGACTAGGGTTCATAGAGGTGTTTAGAATACCAGAGGCTGTGTTCTACATGATGCCATTGAACGAAAAGCTTGTTAGCTGATATTTATTATTAATAATGCATGTTATGACATGAAGAAGATAATATTATCAGAAAGAGCTTTCGATACTGTCAAAAGGCAGATTATCAATGAATCATATGCAGACAAAATCCTCATGGTGAAGAACTTCCTGGACAAGAATTTCATACAAGGAACTCTTGAGAACCAGAATGACAATGGTACTATGGGTACAAAGGCTGTGTTCGTAAAGTTAAACAATGGTCTACCAACGAAGAACTCCGTATGGATTGACGACGTGGTTGACCAGCTAGAGTCAGAAAGTAATTATCATAAATTAGTAGCAAATGAGTTAGAAAGAAAGGGATTGTTCCTCCAGATTGCCAAGGATTGGTACAATAAGTCACCAAAGCTAAAGCTTGGAAATCTGACAAGTTACGACTTCTTGAGGAGTATCAAGTAAGATTAATTAATAAGAGGAGACGGTGACGTAACTCGCTCTCACATATCGTCACCATATCGGTGCAGCATACTGCATACGAGCCTCACTAAAATTTATATATGATGAGACTAAAAAAATTAATTTTAATGTGCATGCTGATGCTTCCTATTAGCGTAGCGGCACAAAAGAAAAAAGCGTATGACTGGACACCAGTAATTGATGCCATCATACAAGTAGAAAGTAAGGGAAATGCTAATGCGATTAGCAAAGATTGTGCAGGGGTATTACAGATTAGACCAATATTGGTTCAAGATGTAAACGAATACCTAAAAATGAAAGGTAAAAGTAAACGTTTTAGCTTAAAAGACAGGTTTAGCCCAGAAAAGTCAAAAGAAATGTTTATTTTATACCAGAAACGCTACAATCCTAAAAACAACGTAGAAGTGGCCATTAGGTTATGGAACGGTGGATGTGGCTATAGTGTTGAAAAAACGAACGGTTACTTGAAAAAGGTTATGTCACATTATAAAAAAAAGGGAGCTTAGTCAGCCCCCTTTTTTAGTTTGTTATATTGTTGCCCATTCTCGTCTTTAGTAAATCTCTCAATGTAGACCCCTTCATGTTTTTCACTATCGGGTCTTTTCTGACATAGGCATTGGCAAACTCGCCACTGGTTCTGTCATTCATGTTCATATCCAGCATTGCCTCATTCTGGTCTTCAACAGGATACTTGTCCCAAGCATCCACTTCCAATATTTTTTCTACAGCCTCTTTCACAATCTTGTGAAGGTCTGATTCCGTTAATCTTATTATCTGTTTCATATCTCTATCCTCCAGTAGGGTTTTTCCTAAAAATTTTTGTAATTTTATTGGATTTTCCTACGTTTTTGTTATATTTTATATATAAATAGATAGTTGATATGGAAAATATAAGTGATAGCATTTACATTTATTTGTGGGATACCCTCAATACGGTGTACATTGGTAGAACAGTAAGACCTAAAGTGAGGCACTACCAGCACAGGACTAGAAAAGATGAAAGAACTTACAAATTTACCGTTGAACACAATATTGAACACCCATCCATGATTATTTTGGAAAGCGGCTTAACCATTGAAGAAGGTGTTGAACGTGAAAAATATTGGATTAAATATTACAGAAATGAGACATCATATAATGTTTTAAATAAATCATATGGTGGACAGGTGGGTGGTCAGCTGTGCCCTCTAACTGAAGAAGAAAAAAAGAATCGAAAGAAAGAGTACAGGAAAAGGTTTAACGATTTACATCGAGAAAAAATAAACCTGGAGAGAAAACTATATTATGAAAAAAATAGAGACAAAATAAAAGAGAAAAGTAAATTATACTACGAAAAAAATAAAGAAAAAATCAAAAAATACTATGAGGATACAAAAGATAAGCGTAAAGAGTATATGAAGGAATACTGGGAAAAACATAGAGAAGAAAAAAAAGAAGTGGATAGGAAACGTTATGAAGAGCACAAAACTGAAAAGTTAGCTTATCTCAAAGAATATCGTGAAACTCATAGAGAAAAAGTGTTAGAATTGAAACGAAGATATCGTGAAAGACATAGAGAGGAACTTAAAGAGAAAGCCAAAGAATATCGTAGAAAGAAGGTTGGGAAATCCCTATAGGGTATAGGCTTTTTCCTAAAAAACGTTAGAAATACCCTATTTCTTCTATAAATACTTGTATTTTAGAAAAAAAACATATATCTTTGCACTAGTTATAGAAAATAGTATACGCTTATGAAGAATTTTATTAAACTTTTGACAATTGCTGCTATGTGCTTCTGCATGACATCATGCGTATCTACAGTACAGGCAGAAACTGATGGTGTATATGCTACCTATGACGGAGACATAGATATACGCCTTGTGATGGCATATGGAGTTCCATATTACTCTGCTGACAACGTGCTCCTATGGTACTTGTACAGGAATGTGTACTACACTCCAAGATACTTCAACGGAAGAGTGTATGCGTTTGACAGACATAGAACAAGACCACATTTCCCAGAGTATAGGCATGTAAGACCTGGAAGACCAGCACACGTTGACAGACCTGGTGGTAGACATATTGAACCAGGAAGACATAACGCGAGACCTGGTAATAACAGACCAACACCAGCACCGAGGGCAACTACACCTAGCAGACCAGCACCAAGTAGGAGTGGAAGTCCTGTTCTAAGTAGAGGCTCTAGCTCAGCACCAAGGAGTGGTGGACACGTAGGAGGAAGAAGATAAATTGTATAACGTTATAAAATTTTTGAGACATGAAAAGAAGAATTATTGTTATGTTAAGTCTACTTGCAATAGCGGCTATGTCTACTTTTGCGCAAAGTAGAATGTTTGGCCGTCCGATGCCAATCAGCAGGATTAACTTGGACGAGTGCTATGAACTGTCAGTTGACATGAAGCGACTCTCTAGCACCCTGGACTTAGACGAGACGCAGAGTGGTTATCTCCAGGTGTACTACAACACTATGGTGAATGAGATTAACGATGCAATTGAGGAAGGTGGCTTCGTCAAGCAGAGACAAATTGACAAGGCTATTAGGAAGAACCTCAAGAACATGAAGAAACATCTGAATGACGAGCAGTTCAAGACATACAGCACTCTCTTGACTCTAACCTTCAGTAACAACGTTAAGACTGCTATATTAAATAAGGTAGAGAAGGACAGAGAAAGATTTTTCAAAAAAAAATAGTCGAAAATTTGGAATTACGGAAAAAAATATATATCTTTGCACCGTAAATCAGAAATTTACAGAAAACATCTTTTTTTTAAACTTTTAAAATAGTTATGGAAGCAAAAATTTTTGTTATCGGAGTTCCTACGTTCGGAAACGTAGTTGAGAAGATTAGTGAGGCATTGAAGGAAGCTTTTGAAAAGCCAGAGCCTCGTTGTAGCAAGCCAGCATGGACACCACGTCCTGCTCCTAAGCCACAGTGGACACCTCGTCCAAACCCATGCGGTTGTGGCGGTCCTGCCCCAGAGTGGGGAATCGCTGGAACACCAGCATGTGAGAACAAGCGTTTTGGCGCAGAGTTCAAAATCACAGAGCCAAAAGCATCAGATTACGATGTTCGTTGGCAGTTCGAGAGCGACCACGCTGCATACGACAAGTTCGTAGAGGCTGGTGAGGACTGCATCGCTCGTGGAATGGCAACCCCAGAGAATGTAACAACTTTCCGTTGTGGAGCAATTCGCAAGCCAGTAAATTGCCCACCACCAATGAGAGAGGAAGTACCTGGAGGTGAACTCATCGGAGAAACTGACTGGTGGAACAACACTGGTTGGTAAATAAAAAAAAATAAGAGGTGCGTTAAGTACCTCTTATTTTTTGTATAATAGAGTTTGTTGTTTTGAATAAACAATTATCGTATATTGAAGGCTTTTCATCAATAAGTTTATCTATTTTATCATTCGTATAATACAATATTATAACATTATTCAGCTTGCATAATTCATTTTTATTTTTATCTTGCTCTATTATTTCTTCTAGTGTCCTTTTTCTGTTGAACCTATTAGCTTTAATAAAATGTTGCTCACCTTGGCACTCTATGGCTATATTATAATCTGGAAGATAAAAATCAACGTGCTGTCTACCAAGCCATTTGAAATGGTGTCCAACAGTAAAGTTAATATTGTTTTCAGATAATGCCACTCTTATTTCTCTCTCTAGGTGACTTTCTCTACATAGTTTACATCCATTTCCTCGTAAGTGCTGATTAGGTGCTTGCCAAAATTCACCGTGTTCTGGACATATTATACATACTTTTTCTTGACTGTTTATATATTCGACTTTCGAATAATCATATTTATTTCCGTGAATTATATTAGCCTTTCTAATAAATTCATCTTTAGATGATAGTAATTTTTCTGAAATTGATTTTGACTTACATTTAGGACATCCTTTTCCTCTCAAATGGTTAGTTGCTAGTTGATAAAATTCTCCGTGTATTGGGCATATTATGCATACCTTTGTATGCGAGTTGATATATTTCACTTTCGAATAGTCATACTTATCACCGTGTATTTTTTTGGCTTCATTAATAAAGCTTTCAGTAGTGTGAAGATAACTACGATGAGAACATTTTGGACAGTTATTACCACTTAAATGATGATTTGGGCTTTGCCAAAATTCGCCATGTTCTGGGCATATTATGCATACTTTTGACATCGTATTAACATATTCAACTTTAGAGTAATCGTATCTATCGCCGTGTACTTTTTTTGCCTTTTCTATAAACTCATTTGTATTCATAATAATTTCAATTACATATATAAATATTAACCAAGTTGAATAAAATAACAATATTTAACACTATTTTTTTTGTTATCTCGTTTTTTTTGTTTATCTTTGCAGCAGAAAAGTAATAAATAGACAAGTCTGAAGGATTTAAAATCTATGAAGATGAGTCTTGGTACGAAATGGTATGTGATAACTGTTAATTAAGATAGTAATGGCTCAGATTGGACGTAAACCATATTGCAAAAACTGCAAAAGGAAGTTGAACATCAACGATGATTACAGGACATACACCTGTGGAGCAGCATATATTGCGCCAGAGAATAATGGTACTTTGGGTGAGATAGACGAAAGGTTTACACACTTGAAGAAAACATCAAGATGTCCAGAAAAGGTATACTTTGTACCAAGATGGACAATGAAAGAAGTTCGTGAACATAATAACCATAAGTAATATGATAAATAATGAGACTGTTTATATCCGAAGTGTGAATAAAACTATAAGCATGGAGGAATTCAAAAAGCATACCTACAAGGAAGGTCATGCCTACAAGATTAATGATGGATATTTCCAGAGGTGTATTGGTTTTAAGGGTTACACACCAATCATTGATTACATATGTATTCTCAACAACGTGAATGGTGGTCACTACAATATCTCATACCAGCCAAATGGGTTGCCAATACCATCCTTGGACTTCGTGAACAGGGTTTTGGATGGTACAATCACTGAGATTGACCCAGCCGTATACGAGAACGTATTGCTTGGTATAAAGAACATAGCACCGTCATTAAAAGCGATGATTAATAATGGAAAGTAAAGTAGGTGAAGGGTTTAAATGTACACCCTGGAGTAAGCCTGGTGCGTTAAGAACGTATAAGTACAAGGGATACATCATAGAGTATATAGAGCAATCATGCTTTAACAGATACTCAGTTTATTACCACCATGAGTTCAGAGCATTAAAGGATGGTAAGGTTGTAACAAAGGGTCACATGAGATATTCAGATTGTGTACGTGAATTAAAAAAACTGATAGAAAATGAAAAATAAAAAAGGTTTAGGCTGTTTTGTAACAGTCTTCATAATTGCAATCATTTCGGCAATTACCTTCGTCATTGTCGTTGGAGGTAAAGCTGCTATTGATAAGGCTGGAGAAAAGCTTGCTGAATACAAGGACAGTACCTATAACCTTGTTGCAGATGCTTTCAGCATTGAGCGAGTCAAGAAAGATACGGTTAAGGGGCTTACTGAAATGGGTATTATCAACGATACACTATCAAAGCCAGCACCTATCACCAACCAGGTTGACAGTTCTGTAATTAAGGTAAAGCTTGAGATACATAAAAACATGATGTATATCAGACCGAAAATCAATGGTGTTGAAATGCGTTTCTTGCTTGATACAGGATGTTCTGACATACACCTAACGCCAGTTGAGGTCTTATTCTTGGAACACCAGGGTCTGCTTGATTCCAAGAAACCTGTTGGAACAGCAACCTGCATATATGCCGATGGTCAAGAACATGAATGTGTGGAGTACATACTGAAATCAGTAGAACTTGCTGGTATCAAGATTGATTCGGTAAAATGTACATCAGACCCAGAAGGTGGTAGTGCTGATGACTCACCTCTGTTCGGGCAAACAATGCTTGGGAAGTTTGGAGACATAATGATAAATTACAGTGATTCAACATTAATAATTAAGAAGAAATATGGCAAATAAAAGAGATAGCCTGGGTGACAGGATGAAAAACTACTACGAGAACAGGGCTAAGACCTATCTCGTTAGACGTATGCCAGTTATTGTCAGACTGGATGGTAAAGCATTCCACACCTTCACACGTGGCTTCGATAAGCCGTTTGATAAGGTGCTGATGAAGGCGATGCAAGAGACAACCCTTAAGCTGTGTCAGAAAATCCAGGGTTGTGTTCTTGGCTACACTCAGTCAGACGAGATTACTCTTGTGCTGGTTGACTATGAGACACTGGATACTGATGCTTGGTTCGACTACAGCGTACAGAAGATGTGCTCAGTGGTTGCTTCTATGTGTACACTGTACTTCAATCACAAGTTGATTGATGCATATGCAGAGTGGTTTACGGACGCATATAGCAAAGTAGAGGTTAGCGAGGACGCACATAAGTTTAACAAAGTTTATGAAAAAGCCATTGAGAAGGGCGCAATGTTCGACGCACGTGTGTTCAACATCCCTGTTGAGGAAGTAACCAACTGTATTCTCTGGAGACAGCAGGATGCTACACGTAATTCCATTTCCTCACTGGCACAGTCCAAGTTCTCCTACAGAGAGCTGCATGGAAAGAACTCAAGCCAGATGCAGGATATGCTAATGGATAACTTCGGTATCAACTGGAACAACCTCACCGTTCCAGAGAAACGTGGTACAGCTGTCATTAAGAAAGACGGAGAGTGGACTATTGACTACAATATGCCAATTCTTAAGGGTGAGGATAGAAACTATGTAGATAATTTAATCAAGTTTGAAAATGAAAACTAATTTCGATATTATCAGAGAAGATGGTAGACTCCTTTACGAGTACGTTAGGGGTTCTCACCTCTATGGACTGAACAACGAGGATTCAGACGTTGACAGCAGCGGTCTCTTCATTGCCCCGCACGATACCCTGCTTGGTATCGGTCTTGGCTACCAGGAGCTTGTTGCTGACGCGAAGAACGATAACACCTGGTATGAGCTTCGTAAGTATATGCATATGCTTATGAAGTCAAACCCCAGCATTATCGAGTCACTCTTTGTTCCAGAAGATAAGGTTATTACCAAGCCTTCTCCTATTCTTGCTGAGTTGTTTGCAAACAAGGATAAGTTCATTACCAAGCAGTGCTTTGCACCGTTTGTAGGTTATGCTGTGCAGCAGATTGGTAAGGCTCGTGGACTGAACAAGAAGATTGTAAATCCTATGCACGAGCGTCTGACTCCGTTCGACTTTGCTTATACCTTCTACAAACAGGGTAGTACCAAGATTAAGGATTGGCTTGATAATCGTGGACTTAATAAGGATTTCTGTGGTCTTGTACATATCCCAAATATGCACGATACCTATGGAGTGTACTACGACTGGGGTGCTCACTTCGAGGCAAATGGCATTAAAAATTATGATGGCATAAATGCATCGCTTTCTAGTTTTATAGCAACATTTTATGACTTTAAAAATCTCGATGAGGCATATGAATGGTTCGAGCAGAATAAGGAGGTAAAGCATTATCGTGGTATGTGCCTTGATGAGGCTACTGATATGCGTGGTTCTTCTGTTGCAAAGGGTGAGAAACCTATTGTACATATGGTATATAATGAGAGTGGCTTCAAAGACCACTGCAAGAAGTATAAGGAGTACAAGGACTGGGAGCAGAATCGTAACCAGAAGCGTTATGAGTCAAACCTCGACAAGAACTATGACTCAAAGAACATGATGCACTGCATCAGACTTATCCGTATGGGTAAGGAGATTGCAAACGGTGACGGACTGATTCTTGACAGACGTGTTGCTGGTGACAGAGACTTTCTTATGGCTGTCAGAAACCATCAGTTCGAGTATGATGAACTTATGGAAATTGTAAACAAGGACAAGGAAAATCTCGACGAAGCTATTGAGAAATCAGCACTTCCTAAGAAGATTGATGAGTCATTTGTAAATGACCTTCTTATCGACATAAGGAAGAAGGCTTATCATTTATCTTAAAAAGTGTTAAGGAATTTTGTTTTCTCACAGAAAATATATATCTTTGCACCGTGAATTAGAAATTTAACTAACAAACAGTTTTAAAATGAATAGACAGATTTTACTTTCAGCCTCTAGCGAGTGGGTTCGCCAGGCTAAGAATGACATTCGTAACAGAATGATGCAGTTTATGCAGGAGGTTAACACTTCTCGCAGTGAGTTGGCTTACGCACTTGCAATTTCCGAGGCAGAGCTGGCGCAGATTCTCGATGGAAACGGTGAGATTACCCTCACTACCTTTGCAAAGTTGCTCATCGCAACTGGCAACGTCCTTGAGATTAAGCCCGTAGAGGAGTCTCCTCTCGCTATGGAAAACGGTGCTCCCGTTCCTCCAGCAGAGCAGCCACAGGGTTTCACTCCACAGGGTCGCCCTATTCCAAACCATTCACAGCGCCCGCAGGGAGGCTTCGGTCCTGGTACACCTATGCCAATGCCACAGCGTCCAGGTGCTCCTATGCGTCGCCCAGGTGCAATGCCCCCACCTCCTCCAGGTCTGTTTGATGACTTCCATCGCCAGGAAATGCCCGAACCAGCTCCCGTAGCTGTTCAGCCTCGTGGTGCTAACGGCAGATTCAAGCCTTGGCCAAAGCCAGCAGGAGCAGCAGGTCAGCAGCAGCGTCCTCCTTTCAACACGATGGAGCGCGAGCAGCTCGTGGACATCATCCAGAGCAAGCTGTGGGACGGTGAAATTGACGTTGAGGGTGCAAGCCGTGAGCAGCTCGTACACTTCCTTGAGGACAAGGACAGACGTATGGCAGAGCTTCGTGCAGCACGTAACGGTGGTGCTCCAATTGACCCCTCAGTGGTCAACCTTAAGAACAAAATCAAGGACACCCTTGAGAAGAACCCCCACCTGCGTAACTACCTCCGTGACATCTTCCAGGATGAGTAAAAGGAGAACGTAGACAGAAAAAAAATGGACTAGATTCGCTTCTAGTTCATTTTTTTGTTTTGATAAATTTGTTTTTTTAACTTTTTTTATATATCTTTGCACTAAAAGAAAAAGATGGCAAGAAAGAAGAAAGAAGTTGATAATTTTGTACCTAGCAAGTATCAGACGGCCATATTCGACCAGATACTTCATGGTAGTGGTCATATAGTAGTAGAGGCTGCTGCTGGTGCTGGAAAGACAACAACACTTATCAAATGCCTTGAACTGATACCAGATGACAAGAAAATACTGATGGTAGCGTTCAACAGGGACATTGTGGAGGAACTAACCAAGAAGACAAAGAAGTTTGAAAACGTGGAGGTAAAGACACTTCACGGCCTTGGTTTTACCATGATTAAGAGAAACCTCCCGACAACATCTATTGTTCCAGAACCATTCAAGTATGAGTCACACATAAGGAACTTCATACGTGATTATACCACTATAAACCTCCGTAGGTTATCACCAAAGGACTACTTCAAGTATATGGATAATATCAAGAAGTATGTTGATTTCGGAAGATTTTATCTCTGTCAGACTGAGAAAGACCTGGAGTTCATAGAAACCAGATATGGCATCGAGACGTTTGCTGACGAAAAGTCTGTAGCATTGAAGGTTATGGAGTGGGGAAAGAACCATCTGGAAGATATAGATTATACAGATATGGTATGGTTGCCTCATGTGCTTAATTTAAAGCCACTGGGACTGCTTTACGACTTCATTATGGTAGATGAGTGCCAGGACATGAACAAAGCCGAGAGAGAGCTTGTGTTGAAGTGTTTCAAGATGGGCACGAGGCTTATCTCCATTGGTGACAGAAACCAGTGCCTCTATAGTTTTGCGGGGGCCGACCCAGAGTCATTCAATAAGATACTATCAATACCTAATACCACATGTCTACCACTCAGTATCTCATATCGTTGTGGAAGGAACATTGTTGACTACGCAAAGCAGATTGTACCTTCTATAGAATGGAATGAAGCTGGAGGTAGAGAAGGTAAGGTATTATATGATGTACCACTGGATATGGTAGAGGATGGTGACATGATACTGTGCAGAAACAATGCACCACTTATCCAAGTCTATAACGAGTTTCTGAAGATTGGTAAGAAAGCCTTCATTAGGGGCAAAGATATAGGAAACAATCTGAAGAAACTTGTCACCAGTACAAAACAGGATGTAATCAATGCCGACTGTAGATTTGATGGTTTATTTGTGAGACTCTACGATGATTTGTTTACCACGAGGAATAACATCATGGTACGCTCTGGAATCGACGCTCAGACAGCCTTAAAAAGTCCTATAATCGAAAATAAGATGGATATGATAAAGGCTCTTGAGATATTGTCAGAGGGAATCAACCAAACGGATGAGCTTATCAAGAGAATCGATAAGATATTCCCGAAGGGCGACAAAAATGGAACTGGAATAGCATTGTCAACCATTCACAAGGCTAAAGGTTTGGAGGCAAATAACGTCTACATCGTCTGTCCTTCACTCATGCCTAGCAAGGCAGCACAGAAGGACTGGGAGATAAGGCAGGAACAAAACCTCATGTATGTGGCGTACACCAGGGCAAAGGACACGCTTGGTTTTATCGACGAGAAAGACTTCCAGGATTTTGATGCAACTAACGCTAATAGTACGTCAAGACTTGCAAGGATTGAGTACCAGGTTAACAGGGTTCTTGGGAAGTCAACTACCACAATCATTACGGAGAGTTCAGCAAGGGCTATAATTGCCAATGCGAAGCCAGTAGAGAAGAGAATACCTACAAGTTCCACAATCAGTATGAATTCTTCGAGAGGAATTAATTCATTCAATGATATATTTAGAAATAAGAAAAACGTAAAAATTAGAAGAAGATGAATACAAATAAAGTAAAAAAAATTGTAAAGTATTCTGCTGACTGGTGTGTACCATGTAGAAACTATACACCTACATTTAGGAAAGTCAGTGAAATGGAGGAATATAAGGATTTGGAATTTGAGGTAATCGATATCGAGAAACGCAGGGATATGTCCCCTACATTCGAGAAGCTTGGTATTAGGTCAATACCAACCACAATCCTGTTTGATGAGAACGACAGCCCAATCTACAAGGTCATGGGTAATATACCACTCAAGGACTTGATAGACCTTATCAACACTGCCTTACAAGACAGGAGTGAGGAAGAAGAGAAAGAAGAAGAGGAGGAATAACTATGATTATCGGATTTGCAGGTAGAATGAGAGGTGGAAAGTCAGAGCTTGCAAAGGTCTGCGAAGACCTTGGGTATAAAAAGCTGTATTTTGCATTACCGCTTAAACAACTCTGTGCAGACCTCCTGGATATTTCCATCGATGGACTCAACGAAGCAAAAAACAAGGGAATCGATATAGGAATTACAATTGGTGACGATATGTGCGAGATTCTTGCTGAAGAGACTGAGATACCATTGGATGTCGTAAGGGAGAAGTGTCACGGTAAAGTCATAAACACCGTGAGACAGATGCTTCAGTTCATAGGTACTGACTTAATCAGAGAATATAACAAGGATTGGCACGTCAACAGGATACGCGCCATGATAAACCCAAATGAAAATTATGTGATTGATGACGTAAGATTCAAGAATGAGAAGGAACTCATAGATGAGCTTGGTGGTGACTGCTGGTTTGTCACCAGGACATCACTGGAGAACATATCAAACCATGAGTCGGAGACATCACTTACCTGGCATGATTGCTGGAACAGGATTATAATAAATGACAACACGTTACATTATCTATTGTTTAAATGGGGGGCTTTCATGGATAATTATGAAAGGTCTTGCGCCTTTAGGGATAAAGAGTTTAATAGAATACTGGAAAATGGTACTGAGGGTGAAATAACAAAGATGTCAACCCTTGACATGCTCATGCTATCAAGGGATATGTTCACCTACTCACCAATAGAATTTAACAAGGATGCAATAAAGAGTGTAGAAATGCTGGATAATAACGGTGTTAAGATTACATACAACGATGATACATACGAATTTGTCTATAACGCACTTAACATCGAAGACCTAAAAATGATACTTTAACAGACTTTAACCACAATTTTTTGCTTTTTAGGAAAAAAATATATAACTTTGCACAAAATTTACAATAGACACAATATTTTTGCACCCTAATATCATATTTATATAAAAAGGTATATGGAATATAAAAGGATATGCAGAATTTGCGGTAAAGAGTTAAAATATGGGTCTTACTCAGCATATTGGCTTGCTGAGAAAAATAACTCAATATGCAGAAATTGTGCCGCTAGGAATAAAGCTACTAGAAAATGTGATTTATCACCATTACTAAATGAAACTCCAGAAGCATATTATTGGATTGGTTTCCTTTTGGCTGATGGTAGTTTTATTGATGGTAGGATTAAATTTCACCTAAAACTTGGTGATTCTTCACAGGTAGAAAAGTTTGCTAAATTCATAAATTGGGTTGGTAATTTCGACGATAGAGGAGAACTAGGCATTGGTGTCGCTGCAAAGCATACTAGTATTGTTAATGCCTTAGTCAAAAAGTTCGACATTAAGGAGAAAAAGACTTATAATCCTCCAGAAACTATATTAAATCACGACAAAAATTTACTCAAATATTTAATTGGAGGGTTTATTGATGGTGATGGAAATATTTCAAAGCAAACTGGTAGAAATGATTCATTCATACGAATTAAGCTACATAGTTCCTGGGAAAAGATACTAAAAGAATTCTGTGAAATCATAGGATATGATAAATCTCACGTAAAAATAAACAATAATGGGTATGCTGAATTAGTTATTTCTGATTCTAGAGTAATATCCAAGCTTAAAAAAACACTAGTTGATGGAAATATACCACTGTTAGAAAGAAAATGGTCAATCATAGATGATAATTTTATTAGTAGGTATGAAAAGTCCAAAATAACAAGAGAAAAAGTAATAGAACTATTATGCGAAGGAATGAAAAATAAGGATATAAGCAAGTTACTTTCTATATCACCTTCGTTAGTTACAAAAATAAGTAAAAGTTATGAGTGATAATATTAAAACAAAATTTGAGAGTGGGTCGGACGTGTTTTTCACGTCCGACACCTAGTGACCCATTTTGGACACGCCAATATCATTGGGTTCTGTAACCGCCCGTTCAAGGACGTGGAGGAAATGAACTACAAACTCATTGAGAACTGGAATAAGAAAGTCCCAGTGGATGGTCTGGTCTTCCATCTTGGGGATTTTGCTTGGGGTGGATACCCATTCTGGAAGAATATCAGAAGTCAACTCAATGGTAGAATTATTCTAATCAAGGGAAACCACGATGAGAAGAATATGACACCAACTGCCGAGCAGGAACTATTCGATTATGTAACATTCCAGATGAAGGTGGAAATTGAGGGAAGGAAGGTTTATCTTAACCATGTACCATTCCTATGCTATGGAGGTACTTATCGTGACCCGAAGGGGTTGGTATATCAGTTGTTCGGGCACGTCCATTCAGGTCCTGGTGCTAAGGGATTGGACATAGACCGATTGAAAATGCTTTTCCCAACGCAATACGATGTAGGGGTTGATAAAAACAATTATGAGCCTGTATCCTGGGCAGAGGTTAATGAAGCCATAGGAAAACAGTTGCTCAAATCAAAATTTAAAAAAGAAAAATAAAAAGAGTAGTGGCGTATGGCACGAAATGTAAAGCTATCAAGGGTCGCTAAACTGACATTGCAGTTTATGAAACATAATGGTATATATAGATTATACTACAATGAGTTCAGAACTAACAGGTATAAAAAACCATATTTCTACAAGAAAGATGGATATCTGGAATTCCTGCGTGACAGAATAGAGAACGATGGCTGGTTTCTCTGTAACCAGGAAGACAGGGAACTTGATAGTTATTTCATAAGGTATGTTCTTTTCATGATAAATGAGATTCACATATTACTTGAAAAACCACCAACATATGAGGATATATGTTTCTTCTACGACATGGTAGAGCTATATTTCAAGGAGCACGCCTTACTTGGAGCAAATGTATTGGTAAATGAGTAAAATATTGATAATACCAGACGTACATGGTAGGACGTTCTGGAAAGATGCCGTTGAAAAACATGCTGAGGAATGCGATAAGATAGTATTCCTTGGGGACTACCTTGACCCATACCCTTGGGAGGGTATTACCAGGAGACAAGCCATCAAGAACTTTGAAGAAATAATAGACTATAAGGCAGCAAATAAGGATAAGGTAATTCTGCTTCTGGGAAATCACGATATGGAGTACTACGACAATAACTTCAGAACCAGGGTAAGATATGACGCAAGTCACGCCTATCACATAGCAGAGGATTTTAGGTCTCACAGAAGCTTTTTCCAGCTTGCATATGAGGAAACTATCAATGGTAAGACATATTTATTTACACATGCTGGTGTAACTAAGTCATGGCTGGAGAGATATAAGAACCTTATAGGAGAACCTACTGCCGATAACCTTAATCCGTTGAAAGATATGTCTGCTGGTGTAGTAAGCCTCACACAGATGTCAAGGTATCGTGCAACATGGGGAGAAAAGGTAGGAAGCATGGTGTGGTCTGACATCAACGAGAAGAAGGAAGATGAAGACCTTGATGGCATCTACCAGATATTCGGGCATTCACAGCAGGAGGAGCACCCAGTGATTACGAGAACCTGGGCTTGCCTTGATTGCAGAAAAGCGTTTATACTAACAGAAGATGGAGGATTCCAAGATGTGTAAGAAAAGTAAACCAACGAAGAGCACGGAACAGTACAAGATACTGAGGATGATTAGCCGTGATGAACAAATAGAGCGCAATGGTGGCGGTCAATTTGTTTCAATGAACCGTGTCTACAAGGACAAAAGTAAATATAACCGTAAAGGCATGAAAAAAGAGTTAAGGTCTCTCCTTAACTCTTTTTCTTTTTTCTACCTTTGTGGGACCACTTCTTAGCATTTTGAGCAAACACAGCCCTCTTCCTGGTCAACGGATTCTTTGAATGTGTCAACTCCTCCGTTGACTTACCAGTCTTCTTCTTGGTTGCATTGAACTTACCCCTGTTCTTCTTCTTGATGTGAATACTACTCTTTCCCTCAAGAACAAGATTAATGGACTCACTGATTATATTGTCTAATATATTCTCTGATATCATAACATTCAAAATTAATACCTATAATTTTCATCATTAGAAGTCTTATGTGCTAACCAGTCAACCATACACTGAACTTGCTTTGGTGAATAACCCTTCTCATCAAAAGCCCAGTCAATCTTACGCATTAGCCACTCTTCTGGTAATCCTAAGCCCTGTATATAAATACCCCTATATGGACTTTCCTCTTCTTTAAGTAGCTTTTTTACAGATTCCTTGATAAGATTGTGAAGTTCACTACCAGTCATCCTGGTGATTCTTCCTTCTCTATAAATCTCATAGTTTCTATCATCTTGAACAGTTCCGTATTCGTTTGGAGTATCCTCATAATCAAAGTCATCCTCAAGCGTAGGCTCTGTCTCCTCTGGCTCAACTCCCTCATTTGCGTCAGCATGTGGAGAGAATGTAATACTAGCCTTACACTGTCCTTCTCCAACTTCCTTAATTCTCATAAGGCCTAAATAACTAAGCCCGCCTTCAGTATCAAGCTTAACAACATAATTATTACCTTCACAGGCATCAACGCACCTAAGATTGCCAATTTTACCAAGGATTCTCCTGTAGAAATCAAGGGCATCAGACACACCGCCAAATAACCTTGTATTAAGCTGCCCATTCTTCGTTAGGTCATTTATTCTCTTGAATAAACCTTTCTCAGTGGAAGGTTTTGTACCGTGAAACGTCGTCTTGATGTTCTCTTCCTTCCTGTATGCTTCGTTGATTCTATTAGCAATCCTCCTCTTGAGGTCTTCCTTCATGGTGAAGTTGACAAGGTAGAGATTCCTCTGCATGTCTGACAGGAATGACTCACAGTCACTTCTCATGCCAGTGTAGGTATCTCCCTCATCCTCAAGACTCTTGTAGAAAGTGTTGGTAACATCCAATACATCCTCAACGAATTTCTTCAATGTCGTAACCTTATATGATACTGGCTTCAAGTTACCAGTTGCAAGCTTTCCAGTGATTGACTGCTCAACCTCTGATACAGTATCCTGGAATTCAGCTATACTTTCTGCTATCTTGTCACAAAGCTCGTGCTGGGACAAATTATCAGCATCCCAATGAAGCTCCTTGATGGCTGTTTTGTAGCCCTCAAGCTTGTTTACAAAACTAAGTACTTTCTTATTCATATATTGTATATATTTAAATCTTATTATGGCTCATCTGGTGTTAAATTATCATCATCTGGCTCTGGTTCTGGAGGCATAACTCCAGCCATTCTTTTCCTCCTTCTCTCCATTCTGTAGTCTCTCAAGTCCTCATCAGCCTCAATCTGCAACTTCTCGTTCTCAACCCAAGAACGTGTCTTCATCTTGCTGTCAACCCAAGCCTTTGGAACTCCACTACCCAGGATATATCCACCACTACAAAGCAGGAAGATACCCATGTCGGTCAAGTTGGTGTCAACCTTACCATCGTAAACTACGTCGTATATGAGCACAAAACATATGACAAGTCCAATGATTACACCCATAATGGCAGATACCAACATGGTAATACTGTTCACACTCATTGAAGACTTGTCGTCAATAGACGCTTTTATGTTTTTAATAACACCCATATTATACTATAAATACCTATTAGAGACGATAAATTACTCTATTGCTCCAATTATTGTATCATCGTTTATTTGTTTAAAGTATTCCCTTTGTCCTGGTTTACCAGTAACTATTGTTTCGTTTGTCTCTTTGGCAACGAAATCGTTAATTGCTTCTTGTATTATCTTGCTGTAATCCATATTTTTATTTTCTGTGAAATCATAAGATATCGTGGTAGTGCTTAAGTATTCCGTCTCTGGTTCATTCACAAATGCGTTTTTTTGTTCGTTTGAATAATACCAACCCCTTCCAGTTTCATTTCTATATGCCATATATTTTGGGTTGAAACTTCTATACCATTCTATATAAGGGGTATAACGTGCATACCAATCTCTGTCTTTAAGTAGTTTCCTTTCGTATGTTTTTCTACCAATGTTGTTTGTTTTAATAAAAAACCAAGGTTGTTTTCCATTCGGCTTACGAAGGAGACCAATAATAGCGCCTTCTTGTTTTTTCATTGCAGTTCTTTTATCAAGTGCGGCTTGTGCTTTATCACTGAGTTTACTAGCATCACTCTCCCATGATTGAATTTTGGTTGTTGCGGTAACTCCCAAATTCATCGAATTTATTCTATTACACTCTCCTTGAAACCAACTACCATGTGCATCATATCCTTTATTTTTTGTATATCTCCAATAATTTTTCACAATAAAATGCTCTGGGTGTGATGAATAATCAAGCACATGAATCATTTCATGAACAAGTATATTTCTTAAAACTTCTTCTGGACAATCACGTTTACTTACCATTTCAATTCTTAATGGTGTAATAGTGCCATAATTGAGACTAATCCTATACATAGCTCTACCCCAGGCTCTGCTAAGCCTGTTGTTTATAACCATTTTTATGTTTGGTAATTGTCCACCAAATGCCAATTCGTTGAACTTGGCATAATTTTCTTCCATCCACTCAGTTGTAACTATCATTACTTATATCTTTTAACCTATAAATATTGTTAAAAATCACTTTAAAAGGTAGAATTGTTTGGTTATTCCAAAATTTTTGTATATCTTTGCAACAAAAAATTGGAGGGCATGTGCTATGTCCGTATTGTATAACTATTAAAGAATATATAATGGAGATAAAGCAACCATTAGAGATTATCGACAAGTACAACAAGGTACTGATTGAACATTATCCAGACGTTTTAATTGATAATCACGGAATGAGTCCAGATATCAATTACAGAATCCTGTTTACCTACGTCTACGGTCATAACCCACTCTATGAGTACGGTATTGCCGAAATGAAGGATACAAAGGCATTGAAGCTTTACAAGCGTTCACTGGATTCTGTCACCCTCAAGGATAAGTTCGCAAGATATTCCAAGAACTATTCGTTTATTGACACTGCTGAGAAGCTTGGCTGTGTGGCATTCCCAGTTAACAATATCGCAATGTTCCTAACTGAGGATGGCTTTGCCGTAATAGAAACATATAGTGCCAACATTGGAGACAGTGAGATTAAGAGAATCGAACACGTGAAGATTTACACAGATAACAAGGATACTGTGGGACAACTCGCTGAACACGTCATGGACAACCTCGTAATGGTTGACTTGAACACCAATGATATGTCATCATACCTGTGGGTAAGACAGGGCTATTCAAGCGGTCTTATGACCCAGCAGCTTGAGTTCAAGAGAATGGAGCTTGACCTCAACAAGAACTATAATGATGACATGCCATACGAGAAGATTGTCAAGCTTCTTAATTCAGACCATAAGGAGCTTATCCTCTTCAACGGTGAGGCTGGTACTGGTAAGACCTCCCTCATCAAGCACCTCATCGGTGTCATCGATGATAAAAAGTTCCTGTACATTGATTCCAGTCTCCTTAGCAATGTGACATCATCATCGTTTATCTCATTCCTGCTGGAATACAGAAACTCTGTGGTGGTATTGGAGGACTGTGAGAAGATTCTGTCCAAGAGAGAGGAAGGAAACCCATTCATGGGCACACTCCTTAACCTTACAGACGGTATCATTGGCGAGACGGTCAACTGCAAGTTCATCTGTTCATTTAACTGCCCAGAAAGCAAGATTGATGAAGCACTCCTTAGAAAGGGAAGGCTCTCACTCAAGTATACATTCAACCCATTGAGCCTTGAGAAGACTCAGAAGTTTATCCCAGATGCTAAGAAGGGTATGACTCTCGCTGACATCTATAACAAGGATGATGAGAATGTCGTAAATAAGCAGGAAGTAAAGAAAATAGGATTCTGATGAAGAATAAAATAATACTCCTACAGTTTTTCATAATCCTCATCATGGGTATTCACATAGCGACCCTAAACGAGGAGATTAAGTGCATTAACCTCATTTATCAGATTAAGGAATGTCTGAATAGTGATGAAGCAAAGGCTGTGGAGAGATATAATAAAAACGTATATGAAGCTATTAACGAGAGAAGAGTTCAAGAAGCAGGTGTTTGCCAAGACCAACGGTAAATGCTGTGTTCCATGATGTCACTGTGACGCTGTAGACGCACATCACATCATGGACAGAAAGCTGTGGACTGACGGTGGCTACTACATAGAGAATGGTGCAGCACTCTGCTCAAGGCATCACATAATGGCTGAGGACGGTGATATAACACCCAGACAGTGCTATGAGTACATGGGCACTGAAAACTGGCTCAGGCCAGATAAGCTCACCTGTCTCACAGACGAGTAATTTAAATATTGCGTTAAACATTGTATAATCGATAAATGGGGTAAATAAGGATGAAGATAATAAGAGCCAGCAAGTTCTATAACCGTGAAGAGGTTGAAAAGGACTTTGAAACCATGTATATCTTTACCGACAACACCGATAGGGATAGCGGTAAGGGAGAAATACCAGATAACGTCTGGTACTCCAAGATGTATGGTGCTGGTAAACACTTTCCAAAGGTCACATCAGCCTGTATAAGAGGACTTAAGAATGCCTACCCTATAACTACCCAACGTTGGTATAACAAGCAGCACAAGGGCATTTATGGTAGGTGGAATGATGAAGATTTTGAGGAGTTCAAGAAAGTAATCGACGAGGATTTCCAACACATAAAGGATTGTATGGTGATGTATGAGAAAATCGTTTTCCCATTCGGAGGTATCTTCAATTCCAAGATTGCTAACATATCCAAAGCCAGAGTTCCAAAGCTCTACGATTATCTAATGTCTAAATGTTTAGAACTACAAGAAAAATATGAAAAGTTATAAGTACAACGATTTCGAGACTTTCTGGAATGAAAGTGGAATCCAGGAGACAGATGCTTTCAAGTATCTTGACAGGAAGTTCAACTTCCATGCAGTGCCAATGGATATGGAAGCACTCAAGTCCATTGTGAGAACCACTTGGTCACTTGTGGCTGAGTCAGCATATACACAGGGAAAACTCGATGGGAAAGACGACACTGAGGAAATGACAGAGGATATTGCCTCCCTCATTGACTCCTTGTCAAAAGTATACGGAACATGACCACAGAAGAGAGAGATAAGATAATTCTAACGGCATTTGCTAAGTTCTTGAAGGCTAACGATGCCCTTGTACAATTTAGGGCGAACTATGTGAAGGAACGCCCTGGATATCGTGCTGCATTTTTCCCATTACATAAGACCGATTGTAGGACACTAAGTGGAATGCCACGCTCATTTATCTGTTCCGCATTTTCTTGGGATGAGACAAAAGAAGGACGTGAATTCTGGAGTAACCTATCTCGTAAGTGGTGTGAGCTATTGACAATATTGGAGAGAACTGATTATGAAATATCCGAGAACATATCATCTACCTTTTTCACCAGGTGCAACGAAGGATGATAAGAAATTACAAGGTGATTGGTTTGATTTCTATCGTGGTAAGAAGATAGTCTTCACAGAGAAACTTGACGGAGAGAACACCTGTCTCTGCCAAAGTGGAGTCTTTGCACGTTCCCATTCAGCAGAGACTAGGAGTCCCTGGTCAATCAATCTGTGGGGCCAAGACGGACTCTACTGGAGAATCAAGAACTCCATAGGAAATAATGAGGAAATCTTCGGTGAAAACCTCTATGGAGAGCATTCTATCATCTACGATAAGCTTCTTAACTACTTCCACATATTCGCAGCCAACGACGGTGAAAGATGGTACTCCTGGGACGAAATTGTCGAAATGGCATTCATCCTGGATGTTCCACATGTGCCAGAACTGTACACATGTGAGGCAGAGTCGGAGAAACAGATTGAGGAAATCATAGCAGACCTCATGAAGCAACCCTCAACCTACGGCAAGGAGAAGGAAGGTATCGTCATGAGGATAACAGACTCATTCGCCATAGACTATTTCCCACACTATGTCTGCAAATATGTAAGACCAAACCACGTCCAGACGGATGAGCATTGGACTAGAAATTGGAAAAAGGCTAAACTACTTGACCTATGAATAAGAAACTTTCAATAAACGGTAGAACATCAGTTCGTGTCCTCCATAGGGAAGAAAGAACAAAGGAAATGCCAAAGTATGGAGACTTCCTTGTAAGATACACCTCGTCAGAAATACACGGTGAAAACTTTCTTATTGTGGAAATATTCAAGGAAATGACAGATTATGGTATTGTTGCCTGCCTGGTGTGGTGGAACTTTAAGGATGGACGTGGAAATCTAGAACCGCTTCAAGATGAGCACCATTCATATTATATGGGAAATGGATACGACACTTATAAGGCTAACAACTATGAGATACAATTCCTCGTTGAAAAATTGAAGGAAGTGGGGTATAGATGGGATTTTGAAAGTAAACAATTAATAAGAATATAGCAATGGTAGGAAGAACTAAATTTTTCGAAGAAGCTAAGGTAAACGACAAGGTTTACAAGCTCTCACTGATAGATTCAATCATCTACAGATATCCAAATAGTGAGGCGATTAAGGAGCTGACAATAAGTAGCATCGTCAGATATCCAAGCAACATGTATCTCAATCTCTCAGATGGTGTCACAACAATCACACCACGAAGAGCATTGGCTAGCTACGTGAACGAAAGGGACGATGATGAGATTGGTCTCTCAATTGACGTGTATGCCCTCACAAAGAGGGAATGCATCAGTGCAGTCATCGCTGAGATAAACAAGCGTAGGACAAAGCTAAGAGGTATTGAGAAACGTTGTAGGGAGTCAGACTCAGAACTGGACATCGCATGTATCGAACTCATGGACATTAAGCCAGATGAAGAGGAAGCGATGTCTGAAGAGGAGTTTGCTAACGCAGCCCTTGAGTAAAAAAAATGTTAAAAATCGAGGTAATTTTTGGTTATCTCGATTTTTTTGTCTACATTTGCACCAGAAAATATTAGTGAAGTATGAAAGATATTAAAAAATTAAATGAGGTGAAACCTGGCGATATCCTCTATTGCATCGCCTATAGTCACAACGGAAAGGAAATCTCAATTGTAGAGATTACCGTAAAAGAAGTCATTACGGATGGTCCTGACATCAAACGTCACATCTACTCCAGAGAAGCCATACTCGTTAAGGAAAAAGTACCAAATTCTCCAGAACCTGCTGGTGAATATGTAATTGACCAGTACTATCGTGGCGATGAATGTATGACTCACTCTCACGGCATCTATACAACTTTCATTGAGGCTGCTACTGAGGCACGGAAAGAAATTGATGGAAGATTCAAATTGTATTCCAGAGAAGAGGAAAAATATGCCAAGAAGAAGCTTGACGCATTCTCAAGCCTCATGGACTTACATGCTGAAATACTCAAAAAATTAAAGGAGGAGGAAGTATGAAGCCAATAGTAAACATTGCTAGAGAATACGCAGAGAAGAACTTCACCAAGGAGTTCCTTGAAACTACCACAGATTCATGGTACTTTGATGCTCTGGACTGGTTCGAGTATACTTATAAGGTCACTCCAGAAAGTCAAGAGGCCAACGAGTTCTCTGAGAAAATTCAGTACCAGTTCGACAGGTACTACACCATGTATTTCGGTAAGCGTGATGACTACTACTACCTCAAGGGTATTATGTCAGACATGAAGGAAATACACGATAAACTTGAGGAAATCCTCAAGCGTGGTACTGTTCAACCTCATGGTGCTACCTTGAAGGACTGTATGAAGAAGCTCAACAACATGCGGTTCTCACTTGGTCTCGTGAGAAGTTCACTTAACAGACAATATAGTTTTGAGGAGGATAATAAAAGTGAAATAACATGAAGATAATTAAGAAAATCTACACCATCCTGGCACTATTATTCAACTTCATCATACGGAGGGAGAACTACAAGCTCACCTTCATCTGTGAGGATGATAACGGTGTCAGAAGATGGTACTACAAGTTCAATGGCTGGGGATTTAACCATTCCAACCTTGAAATGGTATGCGGGGCTGACAAACTCTGTGAACTCTATGCCAATGGTGAGAACGAGGTGACAATAAAGATTATCGCTAGGAAGTACCCATTCGGTATGTACTTCAGACATGAGTTCGACCACTACGAGAAACTTATTCCACAAAGTCTTGGAAAAAAGTCTATGCTGGATAAGTACCTGTTTGGTGCTGACTATAAGCAGGAGGTTGACGATGTTGATATTGCAAACGGTACTCAACAGAAGAGATTCTGGATTTGCCCAGTTACACTCTTTGTCCTTGGTAGATATCCTAATCACATCTATATTAGTAAATTATGAAAAAGTTCGAGAAAATCTTTAAGATAGCAGTTCAACAGGTGTCAAGGTTTGAACTTACACCATATGAGGAAGGTGGGTATCATGCAGATATACAGGTTACTGGTGGCAGTTATGATTCGTCAGTATCATTTGACATTACTGATTATAACGAATGCTGCAATTTGATTAACTTCATATCAAATTACAGCTACTTCTTTGCCGTTGTTCTTCCAACAGGAGGAACAAAGTTCTTCACCGCATACTCTTACGTTACATCATATCTACAGTAAAGGAAAAACTATACGTAATAAAAATCAAGGATGGAATGAAGGTCTATGAGTGCCTTTTTCCTTAATTAATGTTAATTTCTTTGGATATCTCAGATTTTTTGTCTAACTTTGCACCAAAATTACAAAATTATGACAAGATATACAGTTAAATTTACATCCAAAAAGGATGGTTCGGTCAAGTATTATAAGACCATGAATACACATGTCAAGTATGTTGATGGCGTTAGAATGCAGTACTGGGACTTTGAACTCACTGATGACATCCATAAGGCAGATACCTACGTGGATGCTGACTTCGCCTATGATTACGTCTCAGAAAAAGCTGAGACATTCCAACCAGAGTGGGCTAAGGGCTTCATCATGGAGGCTGTAAGAGTCCCCACAAGACGTGAAGAGGTTAGCATTAGTATCTCACCCATTGCAAAGATGGTGTCACTTGTTAAAAACTACAACAAAGCCAATACCAAGGGCAAGAGCAACATCAGAAAACAGCTCTTCAATGAGGAGTTCATAGGTAAGTGCGTTGAGTCACTTAAACAAATTAATACGCTCAAGTAAAATGGATAAGAAGTATATTACAACAGTGTGTCATGTCAACTATGGCAGGAATGGTGCTACCAGGATAGCAGTGCGTGACACCACCATCAATGAGATTGTATGTTCACTCATCTTAGAACCTGTGAACACTGGCATACCTCATGATGGTATTATAGGTGAACTAACTGAGAACGGACAGAAATGTATGGCGTTGTGGGACTTGAACACCAGGAGAGACTACAGACGTAAGGGGCTGGCTAAGATGGCTGTTGAATACGCTGTAAAACTCTACAGCAACGTCAATATCGTTCTTATAGCAAAACCGACAATAAGGTATTCTGACGATATTCCCCTCTACTGTCTTGTTAAATTCTACGAGAGCTGTGGCTTCGAGGTTGGAAAGAAGCTTTCAGACAGGGTAATAATGAAAAAATTAGCAAACAATGAAGTATAAAATAGGTGACTTGATTTCCTTTGACGGTTCAAAGGACAAGACAAAAGACGTATACTACTCTGGAGTTAGGACAGAGAAGGAAGTTAACAAGGATTTCCCTAACGACAGACATATTACCAGGATATTAGTCACACAACCACATTCTATGTTCAGAGTAAGAGAACTACACCCACCATACTACATTTGTGAGAAGCTGTGGGAGACTGGTGACGAGGAAATACCAGTGCTTGGAGGCGGTGTCTTCATACATGAGGATGAAGCAATCCCCTATGATAGCTCATTCGACGGAAAAGTAATCAATAAAAAGAAAATCATATGAAAGATTGTAACGAACTCCCAAAGATTGTAAAGGTCACTACCACTACATATACAGTGGAAGACGTAGCACCAGAGAACGGTGTTAGATTCAACTATGGTAAGTTCCATGAAATGGCAGTCAAACATAATCTCAGATGGCAGCTATCCCAGACCAAGTGTCTCAACTGTGATAAGTCATTTAAGGGTGAAGACTACATGTACATGATTATCACCGACAAGGGAAATAACTTCGTCTGCCAGGAATGTGCGCAGAAATTCAGAATCCAATTAGGTAAACCAGATTACGTGAAAAAATGACAGAAGCAGATATCTTAAGACAGTTTAACGGAAGCTTTGGTGACTTTAGAGCCATCTCATCGCAAAGTACGAGGAAGATAAGAAAGCTGGGAATCTCGAAAAATATATTGGACATTATCGCATATGAGCAAGTTTGAATTACCAAAGAGAGGAGACTATGTGACAATACACGATTGTAGCAACTTCAAGACCGTCTACATTGTCATAGAGTGTACACCCCTAAGGGTTGATTGGTCACATACAGTTGTACGGCTCATCTATACAGCAGAGTGTGAAATGCACTCAACGAGGAAAACCATCAATGGTGATTTCATTTGGGATAAGATAAGGACAAAGTACGTTGGTGCGCCATTCTTCTGCTCCAATTTCAGAACAATCCACATGAAACCAGCAACTGATGCTGAGAAGTCCATAACGAACATAGCACTGGCAAAGCTTGGAGTTATCTGGAATCCAGTCACACAGAAGCTCGATGATAGACCACTCCCAGACATATCCAAGGGACTCACTCTCAACGATGACTCAAAATACTGTTGGCATAAGGTTCTTAAACCATATATAGGTAAGGTGTTCTTCGAGGAAAGAGAAGACTCATTTGTTCACCCATATGAATCAAACTGGGCAAGCATCTGGCAAATTCTACTCAAGGAGAAACTTGCACGTCAGAATAAGACAGGAAAAGTGTCACCAGAAATGGAAGACCATATGTTCGAGGTGTTGAGAACCATCTACCAAGCACCACTGCTCAAGGTATCATATGACTTCGAAAGTGAGAAACACGCCTATAAAGCATTCCTGGTTTCTGAGAAGAACAACAGATACGAGGAGGAACGTGGGTTCGTAATTGGTGAACCAAAACTGCACCTTATTACAGACATGTACCATCACTGCAATGGTGTCGGCAGGGTAGACCTCTATAAGAGAATCGCAGATGATACCTATACAAATTTAAAGTTGTATTTTCCAAAATAAAAGACAATATGAAAAAATTTCTTAACAGTAAATTCCTGTTGCCATACCTGGTGTTGGTAGTGGCACTCACACTCTTCAGTGCTTCGTCATGCGAAGACGCAAACAAGGAAGCCCTAAGCCCATATAAGGCAAAGGAAAAGGTACAGTTCAATGATTCCACTTTCTTCACAGAGATTGGAGTTATCGACAAGTGGTCAACAGCAACCACCAAGGTCTATGTCGTTAAGTATGACGGTTGTGAATACATAATGACAGTATCATACACTGGTGACTCTCGTGGAGGCGTGACAACAACTGTTACCCATACAGCATCATGCTCAAATCCAATTCACGGTATTAAGAATGAAGAACAGTAGTCTCACATTCGATGACCTCCAGTATCACCTCTACCAAACAAAAGGTGAGGACGAACAGCCAACTCTAGATGTAACACTCTACGCTGTCAATGGAAAATCTGGGGAACTCACAGTCATAGAGCCAGGAAATGCACACTACGTTGCAAATCCTAAACCAGGGCACTTTTGTCTCATAAGAACACCGAACACCAGGAAGTTCTTCAACATTCCCATGTTCTATGTACATGAGAAGCGTAAGGACGATACATGGACTACTGGCTTCATAGCATCCAATTACGCACTGTTCCTTAACAAGGACGAGGCAAAAAGACTCTCACTTAACGTTCTCCTTAATAAGAGAATAGCACTACAGAAGAAAATCGATAGAATTAAAAAATTATAAGACAATGAAAAAAGAACAACTAATCAAGAAAATTACTGACGTGGTAATGAAGAACTCCAAGAAGGGTGTCCTCACCACCACTAAGTATGTTGGAACGTACAACTATAAGAGTGGCTACGATTCCTACTTTGCAGTGTCCTTAGACCTCGACAAGACACTCATCGTCTACTCCTACTACCAGAACGACAGGGGAGAGCACATAGACACCTGTAAGTATAAGCTCATTGACCTTCCAGAAAAAGAACTCCAGGAAATCTATAACAACCTCAATACAGAGGACGAAGATTCACTCTCATACGTCGGCTGGACTGAGACTGAGGAGAAGAACCTCGCCATCCTAGTTGAACTTGGACTCTTCAAACCCAAGAAGACAGAGTACAAGCCCATCGACATTAACAAAGTCCCAGACCTTGAGAACCAAGACGATGCCTACTACATCGACAGGGACGAAAACGTGCATATACTCAAGTGTGTTGGTAAGACAATCATCGGCAACCCCATCTTCGACGTTGAGAAAAACCGCAATGGTATCTATGAACAACCTTACTACCTCGACAAGCCAGATACGTTCTGTAAGCAGGCAAAACATGTAAGGAATAAGGGTATCTTCATGGCAGCAGACGGTGACGATATCTCCGACGATAAGTACCTCTATGTTCCCAATAAGAAAGAACTCGCAAAGCTCCTCAAGAAACAAATGAGCTATAAGGATTACTATTTCGTCAACACCATGCTGGAGTCCTGGAAACGTACCACCAACGAGAAACCAGAGAATAGGGATGGTCGCTTCGACTTCACCGACAAGGACGAGGCTATAGCCAAGTTCAACGAGGTGAGAAATGAACTCCTTGCCAATCTCAAGGACGCAAAGTCCAAGCTTGAGAAGAAGAAAGAAAAGATTAAGGAGTTCACCAAGGGAATAAAACTCCTACACTACGACGAATGCCATATCTGGCCAAAGAACGCAGTCGTTGGTTCTTCCTACTACGTGGAAATGAGAAACGACAAAGGAAAGTATACTTATGTCGGACCATTCAAGGTTAAGGAAGTACAACCAGAGAGAGAGTACGCTGTACTTGAGGATGGAAGACTCGTCTATCGCTCCACCATGATGATTACACCAGAAAACCTTGAGGCATACAACGCCTCCTGCAAGTACGAAAAGGTAATGGACATGCTCAAAGACATCGACACTGCCATGAAGTATGTTGAGAGAGCTATCAAGTTCGCTGAGACAGTTAAACCATTCATCAAATCAGACCAGTGTATCCCCAAGTGGGTTGTGGATGACGCACTTGAACTCTACAAGAAACCACTGCCAAAGATGAAACATGCAGAGGCTTAACATTCTTTAACGCAAATAATTTGGTAGTCTAAAATATTTTGCCTACTTTTGCACCAGATTTTTAATTAACAATAAGTTTAACATTGGACAAGTGTTCACACCACAACAGGATGCCGATACATCAATACCAAAGATGAACATCCCATTCTGTGACTTGGATAACACAGTCCAGATTATCACGCAACCAATGTTCGCAGAACTCTAAATGAAAAGGAGACCTAGGCAGTCTCCTTTCTTTTTTTTCTTTCCTTTCCTTCGGGGTTACTCGACAGGAGGATTAATCACATGATTTATCATTTTAGGAATAATTGTACGCATCTTATTCTCATATCTGTTTATAAACTGCTTCAACCACTTGCGAAAGTGATTCCAATTACTAAATCTGTAATCAGAACACTCCCTAACAACATATAACGCACACATCTGGTCAACCACATCAGATAAGTTAACAAGATACCATGCAGAAGCAACAGCCCTCTCATAACGAGAATACTCAACAGTACTACGCAAGAACTTAATCGCATCCTTGTACGTCCTTATACTACCAGCAGGCAAGTCCCTCAACTTGGTGAACATCGCAGCATTCCTGGCATTCCTCTCAAATCCAATACCATAGAATAAAACCCTGTTAACTGCCCTCTCAATACTAGTATAATTCGCCTTGTTTTTATCAGATAACATACCCTTGTTAATAACATTGCCAAATGTCTTGGAATAACCAACCCTAGACAACTCGTCACCAAGACCTCCTTCACTGCTACCACGCCTACCAACATCCTCAATCATGTGAGTCAACTCATGAACCAACGTAGCATGGAAGGTAGAATCCTTCTTGTTATTGAATAAAATCTCTGGATTTATAAACAATACACAAGGCTTTCCAGATGAAACTGGAGGCATACCATAACAAGCACGAAGATTCATGTTGGTAGGACGTACCTCTAAGTAACCAAGAGGAAGACCATCGTAAGGAATAGTAAATGATTCGTACTCCCAACTGTCAGACCACCTGCGCCTTACCTCACCCATAACATAATTGGCAAAACTGTCAATGTTGTTGGGTAAACCATAATACTCCCTAATCAACCTACATTGACCCTCACTAACGTATACCTTCTTGCTATTATCCATCGTATTTAAAATCATAATCCTATCTAATTAAACCTTTATTAAGATGCTTGTTTATAACCTCAACTATTATCTTGTCTATTAATCTACCCTCCTGCCTGGAATAATGATAATACTCAGCCCTCGTCATATTCTGAGGAAACTTCTTGTCAACAATGTGCCTTCTTGAATTTAACTCGTCATAAACCAACTTAATCTCATACGGCACATCTAGCCTTTCAACCTTTTCACCAGAATCACCAGTCCTAGATAAAAACTCATCAAACGGTATCTCAATAACCTTACCACCTTTATTGAAAACAACAGAATATTTGCTAGCATTGCCACCAATATATTCCAATACCCTAGATACATATTCCTTTGATGGTACTCTACCATCATCAACTGCAAGATATTTGCCCAGGAAAAGCCTTCCACGACCCTCACAACTTAACCATATTTCCTCAGTCATACTGTCAATCTCAGAATCATTAAACCAGTTGTATATGTCACCAGCGTTGAAAGACTTTAATATATCATCAAAAGCTTGACCTGCACAGGAATAATGACAATCACCATAATATAATCTAGGAGTACCATATATGTCACATGGACAATAAGCAAAAGAATCACCATCAAGAACATTCTCCATCTTATAACCCTTGTATATAAAGTTACACGTATTAACAAACTCTTTCATATAATAATATATTATGTATATAAATAATAACCCGTCTACAGAATTTCCAAAAATTTTTTCCAGAATTTTTTTTTAATACACACACCAATAAAAAAAAGAGGACCACCTTCCTGGAAACAACAAAAATTTTTTCCGAAATTTTATTTAGCAAACTGTCCAACCCCTAATGTGTTAAAAACTGGGGGACTGGGGGTGGGGGACATAGGTGGGGGGTAGGTGGGGGTGTACGTCCCAAGATGTAAAGAGTTTTTACTCACTAAGGGATACATATACTATATATGTGATGCTAATGTAAAGAGTTTTTACTTAACTTATTGAAATACAGTAAATTGAATAAGTAAAAAGTCGTTTATAAGCGTTTATTCATGCTGTAGGCTTATAGTTATCCATACGGCTGGTAAAATGCTCTTAGAATGGCTGTAAATAGCCTTAAATCGAAAGTTTTGATATTAGATGTATTTCCTTATGCGTGTGTACGGGTGTGTGTCCTGGGGTCGCCAGGATGATAGTTAACGTATGGGCACAAAAAAAAACTCCCACCACCTTTAGAGTGATAGGAGTTTTTTTAATTAGTGGATAAGTACCATCTTTCGTCCGTCAATGTTCACGAAGTTGATGTCAGCTACATTGAGGGTAAAAGGCTTAACTTGGTCTTTAACCTCGATACCTGCTGCTGCTTGGCGGTTGCTGCTGCTGCTTGGTCTGAAAGCTGCCTCGATGCTCTTAATGGTCTGTGGGTCTGTTACCTTGACACCATCAAGAATGTAGGTCACATCTTTCTTGGTAGCCTTAATGGTATATAAGCGGAGGTAGGTTGCACCCTTATGGGCGATAGTCTTATTAGGGATAATCCAAGTGCCCCAAGGCAGGGATTCTGCAACAAACTTTTCAGCCTTACCATCAGAAGCCTTTGGCAAGCGGTTATTGACTGCATTTTCATAGTTCGCATTGAACTGCAAACCGCTGCAATCAGTAACGGCAGACACCCGACCATAGTAGGGATTTTTCTGTCCACCCGCTAATTTCTTGTTGATGTGTTCTACATCAGTTGTGTAGGACAAAGAGCAGAATTGACAACCTGTGATACCATTCATCACGTTAACGAACTCACTAACTAAAATAGAATTTGTTTTCATATCGGATATGAATTAAAGTGTGAATACTTGCAGCCTATCTGATAGACTGCGTTAATTGTGATTGTGAGTGATAACTTTGTCGTTATCAGTTACATTGTGTTTCAGTAAGTCAAAGAGCGCATCATTTCTGATTTCTGCTGCAAAGTTAAGCATTATTTTTCATCCCTGCAAGAAAAAAACGATTTTTTTTCGTAAAAAAGTGCATTTTTTCTATTTTCAATGACTGAAAATATAGATAGCACACTATTTTGCTATTTCAGAGTTTACAAAAACACCCATTTTTGCATGATGACGTTTCCAGCATCATGCTGGTATAGGTAAGAAATAAAAAGTTTTTACAAGCTAAGTGCCTATATAGTATATGTCGCTTAGGCTGGGTAAAAAGTTTTAACAGTGCCATTCTTAGATGCTGGGCGATACCAGCAAACCAGCGAAAAAACGTCCACAATCGTTTAAAGTGGTGCTGGGGGTGTAATTATACCTTTGGCTGGGTGTTCGCCCGTTGTGGACGATTTCTGATAGGTTTACGGGCATCATCCGTATTTCTCTTATATTGGAATAAAAGAAAAATCCCCAACTTGTTAGGCTGGGGATTTTGCTGGGAGTGCTGGGAGTTACTTTTTAAATTCCACCGCAAAAAGGTCTTTTTGCTCCATATTAACGAACACTAATTCTTTCTTGGCTCGTGTTATTGCCACATAGCGCAAGTTCATTTCTTGCTCTAATTCCCAATCCTTTTGCCCTTTCCAAGTAAGCGGGAGTTTGTTAGGGAGCAGGATAACAACTCTATCGGATTCCAAACCCTTAGATTTGTGGCAAGTGCTAAGTGTCACGGCATTGGCGATATTGGCATCATTGAAAAGTTGCTCGATAGTGTTCTTAACTGCATCCAAGTTAGAGTTATTTTCGCCAATACAAAGAATGCAGTCGATACGGTCACAATAGGCAATATATCTACCAGTTTCCTTTGCTTCTTCTGGGGTCATTTGCTCTTTCTTTGCAATCTCTTTAGCCAGTTTGTTTTTCTCGTTATCAGCCCAAGTTTCAAAACCCTTAATGGTCTTTGCCTTACTCTTATCAATCATAGTGATAAGACCATTGGCGATGTCACGACCCTTAACAACTGCGGTAACACCAGCACGGATAAGTTTAAGACACATAACCACTAATGGTGCAGCAGTGCGGCAAAGCACCATATCGTTTGCCTTAAACGTGTCTAAAGTGAGTTGGTTGATGCTTGTTACTTCGCCAGCTATTGCACCAGCATGAGCCTGTATTTCGGGGACTACTTCTTGCGCCAGCTCAATGATATTGTAGCCACAACGATAGTTAACTGATAGCGGCAACTCCTTTGTATTGGGGAGTGTAGCAATCTTATTGAATGACTGACAATCAGCACCAGCAAAGCCGTTGATAGCTTGTCGCCTATCGCCAACGGCTACGAAACGTCCACCTTTTGCAGCAGCCAGCATCAGTTCGCGTTGTGCTGCACTAAGGTCTTGGCATTCGTCAATGAAAACCACCTTATAGCTGGGAATCTGCTGGGGATAGGAAAGCGGGAGCACCAGCATATCCGTGAAATCAATTTCCAACTTACCATTTAGGTTAAGTTCATAGGCATCAGCCAGCAACATATCGACAACACTAACTTCGTTAGCCAGCGGAGTGATAGAGTGCTCCTCACAGATGGCTTTGATAGACTCCGTATCACCCTGATGGATAAGGTTAATACGACACAAGCGGAACAACTTATCAGCATTGTTCAAAGCCTTAATGTAGTCTTTGTCGTCACGATTGAGCGAAAGCATATTATCATCCTTAATGATATTGATATACTTTCTATCGTTGATGTCGAATTTGCGGTCTTTGCCAGCAATCTTTTTCAGCACGGAGTAGCCAAAAGAATGCAGGGTTGAAACGTCGGCATAATTGCCAATCTTATAGGATAACTCCTTAACAATAGAGTTATTGAATGCCAAAAACTTCACATCAAATTTGCCCAAGTGGAGTCGTTTGCAGCACTCCACAATTGTGGTGGTCTTACCACTACCAGCAACTGCATTGATAGCAAGGTTTGTGCTACCGTTTTCAACCTCGTTGAAGATGTTCAACTGATACTGAGAAAAATTCATTTTTGCCATAACGATTAAGTTTTTAATAAATTAAATATTCAAAATTTGGGTGCAAAATTAATGGTTTTCCAGCATATTTCCAAATAATTTATGATAAATTTAGAGAATTTAAGGAATTTTTAGAAATCAGCAGGGTGTGATGTTGTAAAAAAATAAAAACTTTTTACAAACTGAATGCCTATATAGTATATGTCATTTTGCTTGATAAAAAATCTTTACAGCGGGTCTGCTGGGGAAAAGTAAAAAAATCGTACAAGCGGCAAATCAATTATATTACGAAGTAATATGGGTCAAAGAAAAATCTTGACAAATCGTAGGGGGTAGGGGGTTATAGGTGTGTCGCCCTGCTGGTAGGCTGGTTGATACTGGTAGTTGTCCAGAGTCCAGCAGGATGGTAGGCTGGTAGCCTGCTGGTGTGCTGGTAGCTTGCAGGCTGGTGACTGGTGCTGGGAGTGCTGGTGTGTGTGTACCTGTCGCCTGTCACGTCGCTGGTAGCTGGGAGTGCTGGTATGCGTTGTGCTGGTGTGCTGGTGGTGTGCGTCACGATGTGTTATGTGTGTGTGATGTTTCACGTGGAACATACACAATAATATTATTTTACATCATGATAATCATGTATGATGTGTTATGATATTATATAATGTGGTGATGTGATGTATTGTGTTGTATGTGTTGTGTATATCACTAAATGTACTTTTTTAAGTCTTATATATAAAGAAACCAGCACGAGTTTCACAACTGATGCTGGCTGAATATGAAACATCATTAATCAAAACTTAAATCGTATAGCATTATGCAATATGTACTTTTAAAAGTACAAAGGAGTCAATGCTACTTGGTCATAGCATTGAGTTCCTTCTTGATGCGTCTGGCGGTTTCACCTCTCCAGCTACTTGCGTTAGCAAGGAAATAGAGTACGATGCTCTTACCAGAGTCCCAGCCGTAGTTGTCATTGACTGACTCCAGGCACGACATTGCGTCAAGGTAAGGTTTTGCACCAAAGTAGATATTCTTCCAATCATTGCGGATTTCTTTTGCTACCTCGTACAGAGGTCTTGTTGTTTGCTTTGCCATAATAACTAATGTTTTAAGTATTACCCTCGGACTATCCTTAGGTTTCTGTGTGCAAAGGTAATAATAAAAAATGGAACTACCAAATAATAGTCCCATTTTTTAACAACTTTTATGAATTTACTGATTCAAAACCTTTACACACCAAACTTGTAGTCTGCCTTAACCTTGCCGCTTGGTGTCTTGATGTTGATGTGTAGCTTGGTTTGGTTGCTGCCGTACCACTCTGATTCTTGGTATTGGGCAATCTCATAGTCGTAATCGTCACCATAACTGAAACACTCTTCTACGTCAAATCTAAGGGTGTCCTTGCTTGTTCTGTGCTTGCGAATGGTGTCGATGATGTTCTGACATTGTTTGGCATCATAACACAGATACTTGCGTGTGCCACTCTCAGACCAACTTGAACGTTTGCCGCATACCCTTGCAAAGAATACTTCTGTTTCGCCAAGTGACTTGTTAGCATACTTCTCTAATAGTTTATATAGGCTGATGAACTCCTTGCACGGCTTGGCATAAATCTCAACTCTCTCAAAGCGAACTTCTTGGGGTGTCCAATAGCCATCGCCATAGGTCTTGCTATATACTTTGCACCTGACGTTGGAAAGGGCAACTGCATCATTAAGGATGCGGATAAAGGCAGCATCGTCTATCTCCTTATCATCATAGGTATAGGAGTTACCGCCAAACTTAATCTCTGAATATGCCCACTTGGAGTTACGACCAAAGCCACTTGACCAATTGGATAACTTAATGTCTAACTCGCAGTTGGTTTTCTTGCCCATCTGCTTGAATGTTTCCTTGATGTGGTTTGCAATCAGCATAACCAACTTTTCTCTCTGTAAATTCTTAATCTTCTCCATGATGTTGTTTAATTGATTTCACGCTGCAAAGATACAAATAAAAATTGGAATAACAATGAGTTATCCCAATCTTTTATATTCTTTTAACAAATCATAGTGCAACTTGAATACTATCCTTCCACTTCTCTTTACACGCCCTTAGTTTTTTATACATATGTGCAAGTTGTAACTCCATATCCTTGATGGCTCTGCGCTGGAGTTCGATAGCTTTCCTCTGAGCGTCTTTCTTGTCCACATACCAATAAATCCTTGTTGGCTCATTTTCAATCGCTCTGGAGGCTTTATTTGTAATCTGTGAGGGTGAATAATAGCTGAATGATATTCCTATCGTATCATCATCAATGTGGCGTATTGACTTCACCGCAACTCTGTTCACACTTCCTGGGGTTGCACTCCAAAAATAAGAGCCTTCAACTAAATCTCCGAAAGTTCTCTTCTTTTGCATAACTCATTAAAGTTTTGTAAGTTGTTTACAATAGTTCTCTTAATAGCAATCCGAATATCGGAATCATTGTAGTCTGGATAACCAGATGTTTCTACCACGTCCTTACACACATCATCCAGAATTGCGCTCTGGATGCTCTCAATGTCGCTTGCATCCCACCATTGGAATAGGCTAAGGATTTGCTTTCTAACGTTCTCTTTAAGTTCTTCCATAATCGTTATTGTTTTATAGTGTATATACGTCTTTTCTCACATCATACTTCTGGTACTCAATCTTCTCACCTAAGAGCCTTGCAGTTCTCTTACAATCCAGAACATCTTCCCAAGTGCATCCCATTGTGGTGCGATAGCAGAATCCGTTATGAATCCAATCTACTGAATAGATATTCGTTTTCTTAACAATCTTTCTTCTCATAGCCTTAATCGTTTTCAATAAAGAATACATCTGTGTAATCACCTCCCATAAACTTCGGGGTTAACTTCTGTCTGCCCTTAAAGTCCTCCATTGCTTCTGCCCTATCGTTGAAATAGGTAATGCTCTGATAACCTACCAAGCCATTGTTATAGCGGATGGATGCGGGAACACCAAATCTATTCTCATAAATCGTTCCACAATCCTCTTTAACCTCTGTGTAGGCTACTGCATACTTGCAAGCCTTGAAAGAGCCACTAAAGACCTTTTTCTTATCCTCTCCGATAACGTAATAGTTGTTATCAATGGCGAAAGAAATTCGCTTGCCCTCTGTTGTAAATGATTGTCTTGTTCTCATAACCTTATATCAATATCGTTAAATAACTTAGATGAATCCCACATATTTCTGTTCTCGTCCTTGCACCACTTCTCATATTGGTCGCACGATAGTCTTTCTTCAAGTTCTACCTTGAACACACAGACCTTATCACATCTGTATCGGTAGAGCAGGGTGTTAGCCTTTTTCCTTGCACTCTCAAAGTATGTGTAAGCCTTTATATGGTGACGGAAAATCCAACTCACCACATTACCCTCTTGTAGTGTGCATCCAACTCCATCTACGAATACCACTACGATAAATCTTGTTGTTGTTGATACGTTTGCCATAACTTTGTTGTTTATTGATTTCGGGTACAAAGGTAGTCATAATTTTCCATACTACCAAATTTATTAAGATTATTTAAGAAAAAAATGGCTGGGGTCTTTCACAAGTGCCCAGCCATAAAGAATGAATAACTAAAAACCTAAAACTTAATATGTTATGACACAAAACCAAACTTCTTACCAATTTGCAGCCTTTCTAAAGACTTCTTTGTATATGGCTTGGAGTTCTTCCACCGACTTGCCAAACAACTCGTCTACATGGCTCTTTGCGTACTCTTTGACTGCATCCTTGCCTGCGTAATAGGCTTTCCGCAATCTATCGTTATGCTCCATCCGATGCCAACAATCCCACTTCTCATAGAAATAGTTACTTACGGGGTTGGTTATCTTCCATCCTGCAATGGATTCCAACTTCTTAGCCTTATCCCTCTCTGCCTTCTCAATATACTTCCAATAGACGTACTCCATAAGGATGCAGCGCAGGGTGCGAACGATGTCCTCTGAATTGTAGGTGTATGAGCCTGCAATATGACCATACCAAGTGCCACCTCTCTTGAACTCTGACAAACTTTTACCTATTGATGAATCAGTGCTACTATTTTGAATATAGAGCATCAGAAATGCCCTGCCTTGATACTCATAGATGAACTCGATGGTGCTATTCCAATCGTTACCAACTCTGCGCTCTGAATTGATGTAGAATCTGTCCCTGCCATCCCTGCACTCCTTGTAGATACGGATGATGGTTGCATCATTGACGTTCATCACTTCTTTTGCGCTAAGGTTCTTAATGACCTCTAACTTCTTCTCTGCCTTTGTCCTCCCGAAAAGGAACTCATTGATGTTAATGCTCTGTTCCATAATGATGTTGTTTAAATTGTCGATGCAAAGGTAGTCATTATTTCTGATACTACCAAATTTTTCTCGATTTTTTAATATCTTTTAAGAAATCCCCACCACCAAGTTGATGGTGGGGTCAGGTGCTTTAAATATACTTAGCCAGCAAAATCATGGCATTTTTGTTAGTCTTTAACTTGTTAATGGCAATAACTGAAATCTGCCTAATTCTTTCCTCTGTCTGTCCGTAGTCCTCTGCCACCTGCCATCTGCTTTTTGCCGTAGTTCCAATGCCATAGAGTACGCAAATGATGTTGGCTTCCTTTTCATCCAGCAGGCTATTGATAACTCTCAATAGGTCAGTCAACAATGACTCGTTAGACTCTTTATCAGTTGTGGTGCAAAGAACGTCACCCAATGTAGCATTATTATCATCATCAGTAAGGGGAGCATCCAGCGATGTGTGCCTTGTGGTGGCATCCTTATGGTAGTCGGCTACGATGCGGCTTGACTTCTTAATCTCTTCGAGAATGGCAGCACGAATGTCATTGACTGCGAATGATAAGAACTTCACACCAATGGTAGGGTCGAACTTGTCTGCGGCTTTCATCAGACCTATATTGCCAGCAGAAATCAAATCCATAGTAGTAAGGCAACCGCCACAACCATAGTAATGCTCTCTTACGATGGAGATAACACCACGCAGATTAGAGTTGATTAACTTCTCCTTTGCAGCCTTGTTACCAGCCTTAATCTGAAAAGCTAACTCCACTTCTTCATCAGTTGTCAGCACTGGGAACACATTCACTGCTGCGTAATAGGCAGCTAACTCGCTGGTTCTCTCTGTGATTACTTCACTATTCTTTTTACTTCCAAAATAGATGGAATTAAGTTTGTTTGTCATAACTCTTTTAGTTTTAATTTGACGTTTACCAACTACTATCGGTTGGATTCGAGGGCAAAGGTACAACGAATTTTTCTAACTACCAAATTTTTCTCGAATATTTAGCATTTTTTAAGAAAAAAACTTGGAACTACCCTATTTTGGTAGTCCCAAGCCTTATTAATGTGGTCTCGTCTTACTCTTGGCGTGACTCTGGATATGCTTGTTAAAGTCAGCCTTAATCTCTCTCATGCTCCTAACATGTACAGGGCTGTGGTGGTAGGGAGCTATCCTGCGCCCTGTAATTGGGTCGTAATACCTGTCTTCATTCATATAGATATAATATTAAGATTTAAACGTGCCGCCAAGTCGTAGCAACTGCTTTATATTATTTATGCCCAACGTTTCCAATATGCTATTGAATTTGATGTGCTAAAACCAAAATACTCTTTTATCCTATGTTCTGTTTCATCACCATCGTCAGTACTTGTAATCCTGCTATCCCACTTCCCACGATGGTACTCACCACTACGATATAACTCACCAATAAGTTTTTCGTTTCGTGTGCGCCAAATAACGAGTAATGACCCATCATCGTGTTTATACATTGCAATCTTTACCATATTCTTTATCTCTTTTTGTTTTTAGCCTATCCGTTATTAGTATATGCGTGGTCGAACTCATTGCGCAGGTCTTTGTACGTGTCTGCGTCCTCTACGAGTAATACTTCACTCGGCTCTGCGCCACAGGCAAGGGCTTCTGTAGTGAACAGGGGAATATTCTCCCACTTGTCCTTAATCTCTTTCATCGTTTCTCCCTCGATGTAGATGTCTGCTGAAAACTTAATTCTTATTTCCATAGTGATATTGCTTTTAATATAGCCTACTTGTACTTTTCTAAGTACATTATACCATTCTCAGAGTAACCTTTTCAATGTCACGTCCTTTGAGTGTTACTTCAAAACATGAGCAGCCTCTAACCCATTCCTCTGGTGACTTAACATCTGGTTCATACATACAATCGCAAGAGTATTCTGCAATAACCTCGCCATCGTACATCATCTTAATGACGTTATCGTTCTCAGCCTTACGAGCCAAACGATTTACTTGTCTTACTAACTTAGTTAATTTATCCATATAATTCGTTATTTAATTGTTTGACGTGGCAAAATTAAGTAAAAAGATTGGAACTACCAAAGGATAGCCCAATCTTTTAATATCTTTTAAGATTCTGTATCATAGAGTTTACTGAGGCGTTCCAGTTCTTTTTCCTCAAACTTCTCCATTTCCAGTATGTAGTCACGTTCCTCGCTGCCTCCCTGCCAGTCCAGTTCACGCTCGAAGCGTATAGCAGCATGATGGAGCAGGTCTACTGCTACGTCGTAGCCTCCGACCTCAGACATATTATAAATCTTCTGATAGATGTCGGCAGCAAGCAGGATGAATGTTTCTGCCAGTTTATAGGCTTTATCGTGAGTGTACTTCACAAACACCTTATTCTTGGGGTCACAATCCAGTTTACCATACTTCATGCACACGTCGTACTGGTTGATTCCATCGTCGATGCCAGTGTAATCACAGATGGTGTTCTGCTTTCTCGGACACTCCTTGATGCAATCCATCTTAGAATAGGTCATAAAGAGTCCGCTACCATCAGTGGCGATTGCCAGTCCGTCGTAGAACTCCATTTCAATTTCACACTCACCGTTTTCGTCGAACTTGTAGAGGCTCTTAAAAGGCTCTTCCAGTTTCTTAAACGCCTTACGGTTTGCAGGTGTATTGCTCACCAGTATGGTGTCAATGTAGTTGGGGATAATTTCAAATGTTCTTTCCATAATCATGTTGTTTAAATATATTCGACATTTAATCTATCTAACACGCTTTCTAATTCTCTCTTAGGCTCGATGCCGCAATAGTACTGCCCTACAAGACAACTTATAAGGCGATAGTTCTCATCCTCCTTGTTGTGGGAATTGAGCCATCTTACACCTGCGTTATATGCTCCTATTGGTTTATTTGCTCCCATAATGATAACGTTTTAAATTGTTTGACGCTGCAAAATTAAACAAAAAAAGTGGAACTGCCAAAGAAACAGCCCCACATTTAACAATTATTAACGAATCACTATGACTTTCTCAACAATCTGAATGTCCTCGTAGTAGTCGTCACAGGGGTCATTGATATACCACCTGTCGTTACTTTCTTCGATTTCAAAGTCCTCTTTCAACTGCTTCTTGGTACGACCCATGTAGTGAGGGGACTCGTCCAAGATGGTATTCTTCTCATCCTGTAATACTTTCCTTGCTGCCTCTCTCGTGGTACAGGGTACAGCATTGATAATGAGTTCACCGTCCACGTTGCTTTCCTGCTGTACTATATAAACTTTCTGGAGGCAGAAGGGATGCTGTATGACGTAATCACCCAACAGCAGTCTAACTACCTGTTCCCTGTCAGCCAGAGGAATAAGCGTGTGGTAGTCTCTCATCCAATCCATCAAGTCACCGTAGATGGTTTGTCTCTCGCTGTCACTCTCCAGACTACTCTTATCCAATAGCTTTTCAACCAAATTTGGATGTTTGGTCAGAATCTCTTGATAAATCTCTGTTACTTCCATAATGTTATGCTGTTTAAATTGTGTATACGTGTTGTTAATATAGCTGGCTTGTACTTATTCAAGTCCAGACTACTCTACGATGCTGATGATTTGCTCACCATAGCACCAATGGTTATCATCCAGAGAGAAAGTGTATTCGACACCCTCTGCAAAGTTACCTGCTCTGTATTTGAACTCAACCTCATCAACAGGCTCACCATACTTCTCGCCACACTCACATTCCTCGATGCCAATAACCTTAGCAGTCTTAGGAGTTCTGTCACCATGTAGGCGATACTTAACCTTTGTTCCAATTTTGATAATTTGCTTTGCCATAATGTTTGATGTTTAATTGTTTGACGCTGCAAAATTAGACAAAAAAAGTGAGACCACCAAAGAATAGTCCCACTTTTAACAAACATTAAGAATCTGGTTACAGCCCCTTAGGAAGCGACCTGCGTCTGGTGGCTCATGTGGCAGGCAGCACACGCCATTTCTTCCTGCTCAGCGTCGTTGAGGCAGTCATACTCAAAGTTATAAGCCTTTAGGTTGGCTTTCAACTCATGGAGTGCTGTCTGGTAAGCCCGAACGTTTGAACGCCCTACAGCGAGGGTTGTAGACAGGTCTTTCACCACGCCATCCTTTGACTTGTCACCCCACATTGGCGTAATCTGGTCACGCAGGGCTTTGTTTTTAGCCTCCTGTTCTTTGAGGCTCTTACGGAAGACATTGATTGAGCGTGCAACACGGCTCATGTTCTTTCTGCATTTCTCTTTGCTCATAATTTTACACTTTTATATAGATTAATATTATTATCTCCAAGGCACTAACTTGAACCAGACAAACAGCACGTCGCTCGTGTCTCCAGACATAATGCCTTCTGGCTTATAGAGTCTGGCGTTGAATACTTCTGTATCAATTTCGTCGATAGCCCAATTGCAACAGCCAACATTATCGTCCTCGAAGAACTCTTTTGCTTCACCGAAACACATCCCACCCAGACGCTTAACGTTGTATTTGTCTGGGTTTACGGATGCGTGTAATATCTGTATCTTCATACTCGTGATTATTTTATATAACCTCTTTGTACTTATTCAAGTCCTACCAGTTCTCAACAAACTTAATCTCTGCTGTGGTGTCCTTAACTCCCTGTGATGCAAAGTAAGCCTCTACAGCCTCTTTCAGTCCTGCTTCAAACTGCTTGGGGTCTTTGATGCGCTTCGACTTCGTGTAGGTGTAAATCTCAAACTTCTCATGGAAAGTGTAGTGGTCTGTGATATACTTCTCCAACTCGTCGTAATGCTCCTGTGATAGTTCTCCTGCCTCGTAGTGGAAATTAGCATCATCAAGTCTATCTTCCAACAGGAGTTTCATGCGCTTGTCAGCCTTTTTATGCTCCTTTAGAATCTTCATTAAGGACTCGTAGCCATATCCCCACTGGCATTTGTGATTGGGTCTGTAAACGTATTTCTCACGTTCTGCATCAGTGAAATAGATTACCTCGCCAGACAGCATTTTGTCGATAGCCTCCTTTGCTGTCTCTATGCTCTTCGGAGTTGGATATACGCCACCATAAGCCTGTGCGGGTCTGTTCTCGTCGCCCTCCTTACAGAACTCGTAGTAAACCTCTCTTTTGGTCTCATATTGCTTTGTCATTTCATATCTCCTATTCCACTGGTTGAACCAATGATGAATAGCTAAGACACGAATAATTGAAAAGCCTTTGTAGGTCTCACCTACCTTGCTTCTACTTCTTGTAATTCCATCTGATTTTCCCATAATCATTATTATTTAATTGTTTGACACTGCAAAATTAGATAAAAAAAGTGAGACTACCAAATATTTTCAAGAAAACTTTTCATCTGATGGCAATTTTTAACCTTTATTTACACCTACGCCATCAATGTATTCTTAATTCTTTTTTGCACTTATTTAAGCCATAATCATTTTTACCATTCAATATAACTGGCTTTTTCAATTTCCTTATTGAAAAACTCTTTTTCTTCTTCTGTCGCCAAACGATACTCTCTGGTATAACCCAAGCCAGTCATAGGATAAGGACGTTTATGTTTTTCAACTTCTCCATTTTCACGTCTGATATAAAACGCATCAGTCTCCAACGCTTCACCATTGAAGCCACAATATCGGCACATACAGCACCCCATGCGAAAAATACTAAGATGTTCGTCTTTCTTGACAATAATATCACCCTTTTTAAAACCATTGGTCAATTCAGCAAGGGTGTAAATAGTAACACTATCATCATCACAGATGGCAACCAAACCTGCTTCTTCCAACAACTCACTATTGTAAATCTCAACCATGTTATTCTATTTTTAATTTATTATTTGATGATAGTGCAAAATTAGACAAAAAAAGTGAGACTACCAAATAATAGCCTCACTTTTAACATATTTTACCATCCGTACACCTTTGCCACATAGGGGCGCAGGCTCTTTGTAACTTTCATAAACTGCTCCTTTGTCATGCCCTTGTAAGCGATGGCGTTGATAAGGTTTTCAGCCTGCTCACGGCTCTTTGCTACTCTATACAGGTAGTAATTAGTACCGTCATGGTGTGAAGCCCTACAATGGACGTTATAGCGGTCACAATACCAATCCAAATAGTCACATTCAGACCTCAGAATGTCTTTAACATTACTGCCGATGATACCACCGCCTTGATGCCTACCGTCCCAGAGACCAAGGTCAAGGAAAGCGACGATGCAGCCCTCTACCTTAATATCCAGATTTCCCCTTTCATCGTCCAGATACATATCGCAATCTTCCATATAACGCTCGTAGCTGATTTCGATGCCATCTTCCTCTCTGGATGCTTCGTCTGGATAGTCCTCTTTCATACAGGCTTCCCATTCGTGGTAATTGTCGTTATTCCAGATAATTCTGTGATTAACGTCGATAAGGCTATCACTGGTGACAGACTTGGCGAAATTCATCTGGAAATAACCCTTTACTCTGCCCTCTGTGTTCTCTCTGTCAACAGCCAGAAACTCCTTGCTGTCAACCAATTTCAGACTATACCTGTTGGGCGATACACTGGTATCACAGACAAACTGGTATAACTTACCCTTTAATCCCTTGCTGGTAGTGTAAATCTTGAGTAGTTTACTTCCCAGACGATAACGTGCTATTAACTTTGCCATAATCTTATTTATTAAATTGTTTATAAAAATACGTCCTTATCTCTCAATGCAAACGCAACATCACAGATGTTTCCCATTGTGACGTGTTTCTCTCCAAGTAAGCGGTTATCACTGCTATACTTATAGATGTGAACACTGGTAGTCCACTGGTCAAGTCCATTACGAAGAATGGATGTAACACCTCTCCAATCAGCAATATCATTCTTATATTCTGGGTCAGCGTTTTGCTTACTGATAATCATGTTGTATCTCATAATCTTGTTGCTTTAATTGTTTGACACTGCAAAATTAGATAAAATTCCTGTAACTACCAAATATTTTAAGATTATTTAAGAAAAAAGTAAGGCTGGAGTGCCTAGTACACCCCAGCCCCGTCACAACTAAATATAAGATATGGAAAGAGTTAAATCACATCTAACTTGTCATAGTAGACATTGTTTCCCATCCAGTCCCCGCAGTGTCCGTTGGCTACATTCTCAATCATTTCGTTGAATTCTGCCAGAACCTCTGCATCTTCCTCATCACCAAGCCCTAACTGCTCTCCCAGAATCTCTGTCAGTTCTTGTTTCAACTCTGGAGTGCCAAACTGGGACTTGCGCACCATGCATACTGACGTATGACCGCTACTCTCATCACAATCGAAGCACAGAATATACGACTTTGGGTACACGTCGAATACCTGTGTCTCATCGACTCTGTTTGCAGGAATCGGAGCAACAAACTCAATGCCGCTTTCTAGTTCATCCTGTGAAAACAGGTCGGCATCCTTAGCCATCTGGATAATCGACTCCTTTGTAGTAGGCTCACACTTAATGAATGTGCTGCCATTCTTTGTCCGTAACTCGTAAATTGTCTTTCCCATAACTTTAATTTTTAATTGTTGATTGATAAATTGAAAGGGAGCGAGGATTCGAACCTCCTTTCCGCTTCAACAGGAGCTACCTGTGTCTTAGCAGGGTCTTTATGCGGGATACGCACGGATGCTTTTACCAACCCATCACTTTCTCCCCTATTGTTTTGTTTTACGCTGCAAAATTAGACAAAATATCTGAGATAACCAAATCCTTTAACACCTTTTAAGAATATTGTTCAATGATGTCTCGGAATTTAAGAGGGTATGCACCCAGATTGATTTTGACAGCTGATACCATGCGGTCAAACTTGTTCTCTACGAACTTAGCCAGAACGTTCTCCACAGAGTCCTTGAAATCCTGTCGTGGCAGTTCAATCATGGCGTTACGTTTGCCCTGTGTTGCTCGTATCTTAGCCACAAAGGACTTGTAACTCTCTGGGTCATTCATATCAAACTCACTGGAAAACTTGCCCAGCAGGATAATTTCTACCACTCTGGCGACACTGCAATTCTCGCCCAGATAGGCACGGCATAGTTGGAAATTCAGCAGGAAATCTGCCTTTTTCTTGTAGCCCTCGTAAATCTTAGCATTCTTCATATTTCTTACTATTTAATTCTTCTTTCTCTGCATAGTGCGGATGCATTTTCTTGTCGTAGATGGCAGCATACTTTCTAACCTCATCAAGTTGTTTCTGAATCTCTGGCAGTCGTATGTTTTTCTCCCACCAAAGAGCGAACTCAACCATATCCAGAACTTTCTGTAAGTCCTTGGTGAACATATCATTTAACGCCACCTTGTCTACAAAGTTACCTGTCATTCTGTTGTAGTAGACTGGAAACTTCTGGATGGATGTACCATACTCCTGTTGTTCCTCATCCCACTTGTAGACCGCAAAGCAGGACACATATAAATACTTCTTTGTGACAGCAGAATAAGGTCTGTCTTGACCTATTTTAAGAACGTGCCCCTCTTTCTTAATGAACGCCTCGGAAAACGTAAACTTCTTGCCTCCGATGATGTCCTGTAACTGCTTTAAAATCTCTTCCCTTTCCATAATTATATAGCCTTATAAGATTTCAATCTTCACTTGCTCTGGCGTGATAGCCTTAAAGTTCTCACAGAGCACTCTTTTATGCCAATCAGAGAGTACGCAACACTGGGTAAAGCTAAACAGGGCTACGTCATGCTGTGCCTCGCTCACCTGCCCCATGAACATTGTAAGAGCCTTAAACTCATTCTCATTAAGTCGCAGGTTAACCACTATCGGCTCACCATAACTACCTCCAATGGCAGTGCCATCGTCAAACTCCCGATGGAAGCAGTTGTTGTCTGTAATTCTAACTCTAAATCTTTTCATACTCTTATATATTTGTTTACGTGGCAAAATTAGATAAAAAAAATGAGGCTACCAAATAATAGTCTCATTTTTAATACTTTTTAACAGTGAGCGAGAGGGGAATCGAACCCCCATAGGACTTATTTTTATGCCCATTGGTTTTTAAGACCAACTTGTCTAACCAGTTGCAACACTCGCTCATATATGTTTCACGTGAAACAAAAAAGCCAACCTATCTTCTCAGACTGGATGGCTTAGATGAATATGAATACATAATTTAAAACCTAATTCTCTTCTACGTCGAAATGGAATAAGTAGTGCAAACCATTGCTCGTCTTAGTCCACGTGACAATACCATCCAGTGTGCCGTTACTGAATGTTAAGGATAATCGGTCATGAGTGTCGTCGATACGACTCATCTTAATATCCTGTGGATTCTCTGAGAATACATCGTGCTCAGCGATTCTGTCGCTCAGTATCTTAACAACCTTTTCAGTGTCCTTGTTGAGGAACACGCAGTTGTCGAATCCGTTCTTGATAGCTTTTGCTCTCTGTGCCATGTTGTTATAAATATTAATTCTTGTGCAAAGATATAAATTTTTTCTGTAAAAAACAAATTTTTAGCGATGTTTTTTTGCTTTCTGCCATCCTTTTAGCTTGCGATGCTTCGGATGGTACTCAACGCTGCCGAATGGGTCAACCAGAACTGGCATATACATGGCTGGGTCTGGTTTCATATAAAATTGCATTACCATAACTATTCCTCCACCTTTTTGAGTTTTTCCTTAATCTCTGGGTCGGTCACTATATCGTAGACCAGAATACCCAGAGAAACTATTAGAAATATCCAGAACATTATCCAAGGGGCTTAAAGTAATCAACACTCTCTTCCACGACGTTCACAAAGAAATGCTCGTAGAACTCTTGATACTCTTTACATCTGGTGATATACAACAGGACGTAGGGAATAAGAATATCCAGAGAGTTTAACAGCAGTTCTGAGATATTAATAATCTCTTTCATACCGCAGTTTTTTTCACCATCAAACGTGAAACGACCATTGGGGAACTTGTTGGGGTTGTTCACGACGAACGCCACACCATGAGCATCCATCATACCATGAGAGATAAGGTGATTCATGTCAGTGTTGTTGTAGATGTCAAAGATGTAGTCAACGCCACCACGCTCATCATCCTGCATCCTGTTGTACGCTGCCAGAACAATACCCATGCTCTTTTTGTAGTTCTCTCGGAACTCTTTCTTTACCTGTTCGGTAATGAACTCCTCAATCAGTTTGAGGCTCTTACCTAATGTTTGATTAATCTTCTCCATAACCTTATACTATTAATTGTTTAACGTACTGGTGAATAATACACCTTGCTCTGTCGCTCAATCAGACTGGTGTAGTCTGGCACTGGCGTTGCCAGAAACCATGATGTAACCAGAGAGGTGTTAGTTCTGTTTTTCTTATCTTTCTTACCCATAGTTGTATTATTTTAATTCTGGTGCAAAATTAGATAAAAAAAATGAGACTACCAAATGTAGCCTCATCTTTTAACACTTTTTAGATAAAATCCTTAAACTCAATCTCTAATGGGTCTGGGTCTCCCTCTGGGAAATATTGTGTGTCTGTAATCCAGTCCCACGAATAATCACCCTCAAAGGTGTAATTATCGTCGATATACGCCTGTTCGTCACCACCATACTTCTCCTGTAGTTCCCGTTCGTTAATGTCCTCAACCATCAATTCATGGCTAAAATGGTCAATGATAGCTATTCTTCTCATATTCTTATCTATCTAAAAGTTCCCACTTAATTCCTCTACTCTTGGCAGTATAGTGATTATCTGGCTCTGTGCCATCCTCGAAATCACCAGTGTTGTACCATTCATCCAGAGAGACCAGATTACCGTCGAGGTCTACGCTCACTTCATACACATGACCATGATGTGTAAACGACGTTGAGAAGATTGTGTCCTTGAAACACTCACCCTCTGGCTCACCTGTGTAGCTGTGTCTGTCGATGGTGAACGTCACCTTATCACCGTCGATGGTCTTAAACACTATTATGATGCCATGCTTGGGCGATACAAGCCCTGTGTAGCGTTCGTTAATGATGGTCTGGGTAGTTGTACTCCTAACCTCATAATTGCCGTAGAAAGGGTTGTTTTTGACCTTTCTGATGCACTCAATTTTCAATTCTCCTATTACCATAATACCTGTTAGTTTAAATTAAGTTCTGAATAATATCCATAGCAGTGCTAATTTCTTCCATAGCAGGCTCATTACCCTCTGCATAGTTGTAAGCCAGTTGCAGGTTATTGTAGGCTGTTTCCAGATAACTCTTAGCATTTTCGCTAAGTTCACCATTCTGCATTGGAACACGCTGTACGCTAACCTCACCTATTGGCTGAGGAAACTCACCTAAGTGGTCTGTAAGAGTTAACACATCTAAATCGTTCAGTTGTGCCTCTGCAAGAAACTCTGCATACTCTGTTCTGCCCTCTTGGTTGGCATCGTCAATCCAGATGTCAATGGTGTCAGCATCGGCTCTTTCAAGGGTATAGTTCCCATCGACAAACTTGTCTCGCCTAACCATGTTTACAACCATTTCGTGCTGCTCTTGTGACAACTCGAAAGTTTTGATAACGTAACCGCATCCTGCGGTCTGTAAAAGTCCTAAATTCTCCATATCTCTTATATTTAATGTTGTTTGACGCTGCAAAATTAGGTAAAATAATCGAAACTACCAAATTTTTTATGTTAAAACTTCTAAAAACAAGGGGAGCACCCCAATCTGGAGTGCTCCCATCAACCTAACAATCATTATGGAAAACAAACAGCGTTATCACAACGCAACGATGGTGTATCCAGAGGGACTTGAACCCCCGACCCCCACATCAAATGTGGTGCTCTACCAACTGAGCTATAGACACTTAAAAAAATGAGCGGGGTGGGACACCAACACCTTGATGGCAAAGGCGAGTGCGTTAAGCAGCGCAGTTCGGCATCTGTGTGGGTCTCTCCCACCTCACTCTCTAATGGGGCATGGCAAGCGCATAATATACTCGGCTAAATTGGCTCGCTCGCCTAACATCGCCCCTCTCTGTTGAAAAATGGGCATCCTATAACTAACATCCGCATTGCTTGGCAGTAGAATTGTGCGCACGTTACCCCTTATGCGGTATTGTCTCAACTTCGGTATGCCCTAATCTCCCTTGGCAGTGGTTTAATAGCCAATACGGATGCGTCCAAATGCGGCTCTCTTATGGCTCTCTTGTAGCGGCGGTGGGCGCAATGTGCCTCGGAAATGGCGGCTCTCTGGATATTAGTCGCTCATTGACACTTACGGCTCGCGGGACTATCTCATGTGTCCCAAACTCACTTGCCCTTTGGCATTAAAGTTTACTCATGTGGCGGCATTGTAACGTTACACGAACTTTACCCTATCTCCACCTTGTTGGGGTTTTTTATTTTATTAAAATCGTCTATCATCTAAGTATCATTCCTTAGTTGGGTCGGTCTCTAATCATACTCTATGATGTGGGGATTTTTCCATGCACCCCTTTACATTTTTAAATTCATGCTCGATTATATAATACTCCGAAATTATCTAACTATGTACAAGCCCTTTAGGGCGGGGGTCGTTCATTACTATTCATCACTGCATACTTTTAATATTAATACTACTTGGTCTGGGGGACTGGCGTCAGCCCGTGCGTGACCTAACGCATTGGACGGATTTTGTAGAGCTGTGTCTTAGTACCGTCCCCGTTTTCTCTTACTTTGCTTGGCATCGCCACGACTCTGATGTTAGCAATGGAGCGTAGAAATCTCTTTTTACTCATAACTCATATCTGTTTTAGTAGTGCAAAGATATAAGTTTTTTTTGAGAAATCCAAATTTCACGTCACATTTTTGTCATCTTTAACAATATTCTGCTTGGTAATCCAGAAACTCCTGCGCATCCAATGTATCACGGATTTCTTCTTCTAACTGGTCGTCATTGATGTTACCATCTTCATCTTCGAAGCGTGATAGGGATAATCCCTGCAACTCCACGACGAAATTACCGTCAGCATCATGTATGTCAATACCGCTCAATGTATCGGTGGCTACATAGCCTGTTTCACTCTTATACTCCATGATTAAATCTCCTTTTAAAAGTGGGCTGTGGGTGGCAGGACAATCTGCCGCTTGGTGGGTAGGGGGGTAGTATCGGTTAGGGGGTTTCCCGACCCACTTGCTCCGCTGTCCGTCGCACCCAAGCCCTGTTGATTATGACTAAGAAAAGAAACTAAAGAGAGTTATCAATGTTCTCGTGAATGAATGCAGCCACGTCGTAGACTTCATCCCAATTGATGTTTTCTAAGGGATATTCGCTGCAATCTTCAACCTGTAAGGCAATATCACCGTCCTTGTCGAGAAACACGCCCTCAACCATTGAGAATGCGTTACTGGCGTACTCTGGGTGATTACCTCCATCGTAGGTGACTGAAACCATGTTGTCAACTTCTGTAAAGTCGATGCTGCCACCATGTGCTTCCAGAACCTTTTTGATGTATGTCTCGCACTTCTGGCGTACCTTTCTCTGTGCTGGCAGGATGGTGTCATATAGAGCATCAGCCTGCTTGAAATACGTTGCCCTTTTCATGCCTTAATACTTTTTAAATCCAGACTTAGACCAGCCGATTTCCTTGTGCAGCCAACCACCACGAGCCTCGTCAAAAAGATAGATGTGCTGGCAGTCGATACGATTGTAAACGTCTTTCTGGGTCTTACCTTGAATGGGCTTAATGTTATTCCAACGTTCGTACACCCACTTCTGGTCTTCTCTGCCTCTGTTGGCATAGTGGCGAACTATATCATCGTCTATGACGCTGCAAAAGCCACCTACAACCAGATTTCGTGCAGTCTCGTAATCGTTGAACTTCGCTTTGAGAGAATCACCTACACCACCATTAATGTAACCATCGTTGTGGCAGTAGATACCGATATATACCTCTTTCAGTTCCACTGGTTCACTGCGCTCTTCTCCCCCTTCATCCCGCCAGACCTTACCATCAAGGTCTTTGTAGAGCCAATTGTCTAACTTCACTCCATTTGGCAGTTTGTTGGTATCGAACTTGAACGTTTTACCGATGTCCTCTGGACGAACCTTAATAATTACACAACTTCTTGTAGCCATAATGATTTTGTTGTTAAGTTCCCCAGATGGACTATCCAATCTGGGGGTGAATCGGGGTAGTCTTTTATAACTTGTTTCCCTATCACGCTGCAAAAGTAAGCAAAATATTTGAGATAACCAAATAATTTCCAAACTTTTTTTTCATACATATAAAAAATTTCTGGTTTCTTTACAAAAAGAGGGAGGCACAGCATCCTGTACCTCCCAAATACAACCAATAATTAACCAATAACTAAAACAACAAAAAACCTATGAACAAAACTAAAATCACTCCTGTCTTAATATCTGGCTCTCCCTCTCACCACAGATGGTAAACTCCTTAATGTCTGCTTCCTCTGCCAAGTTACGGGCATTATCCAGAGCCTCGCCCTCATCGTTACCAGTTACATCTACGATGATGGAGGCGTTATAATTCAATTGAATAGTATATTTCCTCATGATGTTTAAATGTTTAAGTTTCCATAATAAATGATTATCCTACCTCTTTTGGCTTAATCTCAACACCATCCTTATACAGCGTGTTAAACGCAATAAGAATGTGTAGTACGGTAATCTCGTCGGCACACTCAATCCCACCAACAGACTCGATGATGGCATCAGCCATTTCCTTGCTATCCTTGATAGCTTTCATCTGTGGGTAGAACATATCAAACCTGTGACCCCTGTAGTTTTCACAAACAGCATGACCGTCGTAGATGTCAAACTCAATGGGCTTCTTAAAACCCTCAATGTTTAGTTTCTCCGTGCAAATCTTTTTGCCGTAGAACTTTTCCCAAATTTTGCTTTCGTTCTGTTCCATTATATTTTAATGTTTCAATTAACTGGTGCAAAGATATAAAAAAAAAATTAGAATCACAAGTTTTCGTGACTCTAATTTCTTAAAAAAGCTTAATATGGTTATGGAAGAACTTTCTTGATAACGTCTACCGTCCTGTGACCCAGTATAACAAAAACCCTGTCACCATGTTTTAAGAATCTAACGTGATGCCTCTCCTTGAACTCCCTGCCTGTGGTTAAGTCTACTACCGTCTCTTCCAAATTACACTCACTGAAATCATTCTTGGTGTATCTCAGACTATAGGCATGGATGCCGCAACCACTTCCAGCGCAATCTATATAGAGGCTGTCACCTGTAAACGTGTAGAAAGCCTCAGAATCGTCTGTTATATACTTCCCTTGCAGTTGTGAAGGCTTAACCTTTTCAACGTCCTGTGACAGCCCGTAGGAGGCTATAGAGAGCGTCAACAGCAGGACTACCATTGCGAATACACTAAAACGTCTCATACTCTATTACTTTGAATCTGCCACCTCGAAATGGTCTACCTCACAATCCAGAACTTCTACCACTTCATCCTCTGGGGTCGGGGTGAAATCCAGATGGTCAATAATATCTTCTGCACTTGTAACGTCTGTGTCAACTATAATTTTTAAGTTGACGTTTAAATAAATCTTACTCATAATCTTATAAATTTATATGTTATTACTTTAAATCTTCGTCATTGTCGCCCTTGTAGCCACAGGTAAGATACTCCCAGACTGCTTCGTACACACTGCTGAGTCCTGCACATGGTATCAGTCGCTCGAAATCGTTGGCATCAACGTCTGTGTAGAGGTCGCCAATATCATCATTCTCATTGGGGCACTGCTCCAGATATTCATCGCTGTCGATATTCCAATTAATATCAAACTTAATCTTACCGTCCTCCAGAATCACTTTCAGAACTTCTGCCTCCATGTAGTCAACGTCCCAATCGAAATCTGGTACGCCGATAATAAAGGCATGAGGGGCTTGGCTACCTGCAAGGTCAACCACTGCCTTTTTGTGATTAACCATGAGGGCTAAAATCTCTGCAACAATCTGCTTGTGCAGGTTCTTTGTCTCACCGTAGAAATTTTTCTTTTCCATAACTCTTATTATTTAATTGTTGTTTGATGGTGCAAAATTAGACAAAATATCTGAGATAACCAAATTTTCAGTGTTAAAGAGTGTAAACTGGGTCAAAATACCCAGTCTACAAACTCATTGTTCACCTTAACCACAAATGGTGTATCTGGCACTCTAAACTTGCGCTTACCGTCCTTTTCGTCAATGTAGTAGTCATTGGCAGTCTTGTGATAGTGCAAACCCACAATATGCTTTGCAGGGTCGAGATAACGCATATCATAGGTGTTACCGTCACAGATAGGGTAGCCATGAAAACTCTTAGGCAACTTGTCGCTAAAGAACACTACAGCCACCTTACCGCCAGCGTTCAAGAACTTCTCGCAATCATCCCAATTATAGCCATTGTAGCTAAGAGTAAGGTCATAGTTGCTATACTGCTGCATCAGCTTAATGCGAGAGGGCACTTTGGTATAGTCATAGAATTGAACATTGGGAAACAACTCTAAGAGATTAAGTCCTGTCTCTGGGTCTTTAAAAAGCACTGGTGACAGGTCGCTTGTTCCGTTGAGACGTACAGAAAACTCCATGCCGAGACGGTTGGCTCTGTTCTGATAACGTCTAAGTTCGTGAATCAGCAGGGACATGAACAATGCCCTATCATCATAGAATAACTTGGTTTTCTTGATGCGTGAACGGTTAACAAACGAATCCAACACATCACCTCCCTTATCCACTTGTTCAAGTTGAGAAGCCTTATTGTGACCAGAACCATTAAGACAGAATGCCTTGCAATACTGGCTGTTAGGGCAAACATTGTGCCCAGACATATCCGCAGGGGCGAGATAAAGGCAGTACGTCATAGTACCGTTCTTATAAGATAACTTCATCTTAGCACTCTGGGCTACACTACCTAAGTAGGAGATACCCAAGTTTCTCAGTTCCTTACCATAAGAAAATTTCTGTTCCATAATCTAAATGTTTAAGTTGTTATTAATGTTTGACGGTGCAAAATTAGACAAAAAAATCGAAACTACCAAATTTTTTTGGAAAAATCTTATTGTCCTATATAAACTTTTCTGGTTTCTTTACAAAAGATAATAAAAACAGGGTGAAGCCAAATTGATATCACCCTGTATCTTTATGAAAAAGGGGTGTGGCTATGGAAAGCCAGCGCCAGCTAAAATAGGAATCGAACCTATACATACACCTTTGCACCCCTTATACCTATTCCTGTGGATTAAACTCTACCTGTGCCATCTGTGTACCACAATCATCCCTACCACAGCAGATATTGTAACCAGACAATAGGTTTTCGTCGTAGGTGGTAAGAATCATATCATCATCAATTCTTTCACCGCAATTGGGACAGGCGATAACAAAGTCCCCATAGTTATCAAGTGGGAAATACTTAACGCCCATCCCAGATAGTTCTAAAATCGCCTGTGAGCTGCAAATAACGTCGTAGATGGCTAGTATACCATTCTTACCGTCGAATGAGTTCTGGAGGCGTAAAACGCCCAATCTGATAAGTATATTAATGAAATTGCTAATAGGCTTCTCATACCAGTCAGTGACGTAGATGCGAATCTTATATTTCTTCTTATTCTTTGCCATAGAGCGTTTATTTTATGTTAGTGGATAAGAGGAAGCCCCACTATCTGTGAGGCTTCCAGAGAGGGTTTATGCAACCGACAGAAGCATTTCCTGTGCTTTCTGGATTTTGTTGTAGGCGTTACCACCCATGAGGCTATCGAACTTGATTTCCTCATTCGAGAAATTAGCCTCGTTCTGGAAATAGGTGGTGAGACCGTTGATGAACCACATACCTGTGCCTGCCTCTTGAATGTCCTGCCCGATGCCAGACTCCATAGCGTTCTTCACGTTGAGGAACAGGTTACGTCCACGAGTCTTGATGCCCTCAGACTCAATATCGCCTGTCTCATGGAACACCTTTGCAGCCTCTGGAGAGAGAAGCACATCAGCCAAGATGTTATCCAACTCCTTTTCAGAGAGGCGAATGTTACGCAGATGCTCAAACTGCTCTTTCAGACCAGATGCGTACACCTCGTAGAGATTGAGGGTCTTGTATGCGAACTCCGCATTTTCCTCCTGCAACAAGTCGAGGCGAGACATCACGTTACGACTGTGACGGAAAGAGATACGCCCGATATTGTTGTGCATAGCGAGATTGAGAGTGTTGTTGCACACCACACGAATCGGGGTGATAACACATCGTACAGAACCTGTACCGTCATGAGAGGTGGTGAAGCAGGCGTACATATCTACCAAATCATCACGTCTGGCATCTAAGACTATCTGCTTTGGGAACTTAGCGGTAACGAACACACGCTCACCACGACCTAAGACACCAGCGGTTTCGATAACAGGTGTATTGTCCCTGTCTGTGTTCTTACCAGAGACCAACAGGTCTACGAACTTGAAAGCATCGCTATTCTGGACAATGCCGTAGGAATCAGATACCACGCCCAGAGACTGATTGAGGTCAGTGCGTACCGTAGCCATAGTGTTGGGGATAACCAGAGAGAGCAATGTATCAGCATCAATGCCACCATTCAAAATCTTGTCTTGCACCTCTGGGGTCAGAACCATGACGGGCTGCATCATCACGTTATAGTCTGCATGAGAGAGTTTTAACGCCTCATCAACGTGCATTGCGCCATCTACCTGCTGTCCGAGGCTGTGCCATGCCAGACCGCTTTTCTTGTTCTCTACAAAGGAGTAAACTCCGTTTCTGTTTTCAATATTTGCTGCCATAATCTTAATGTTTTTGTTAGGCTACCGCAGGACTATCCTTTGGTTTCACGCTGCAAAATTAGACAAAAAAATCGAAACTACCAAATATTTTCGTAAAAACTTATAGGACAATATAAAGATTTAACGTTTGTTCACACAAATGGGGCACATTTTCACAAATGCACCCCATCCAAAAAACAAATCATTTAATATGGAAACAAAAACATCTAAGTCAAAAATACATAGTCTGATGGGTCACTGGTAGAGCAGTTACACATCTGATTATAGCAAATGAAGCCTATTAACTCTGAGCCATCCTGCAAACCGTTCCATGCTTGGTGATACTCATTGCCCTCGTCATCAGATGACATGATAATCTTTTTCTTACCTAATCCTGCTGCACTCATTTTGAGACACATTGCAGCTAATTGGTCAATCGTAATTCCTTCCATAGTCTAATAGGGATAATTGGTTTCTTTGAACATATCAATAATCTTCTTACTGGTCTCTGCCGCATATCTGTTGCGGGGGTCGTAATATCCTTTAGAGGCATTATCTGCAAGAATCTTGATGTACTCTAAGCAGACGTGAAACATTTCGTTCTGCAAGTAACGATGCTCACAGGACATCTTTGCTGCCACAGCCTTAGCACTGCCCATCTTACCATTGACAAAGTTGCCAAACTGCCGAGCAAATAACTCGTCCTTAGACTCACCTGCCTTTTGACAGGAATCGTATTCAAACCTGTTGAGAATGTAGTGCAGAATCTCTTTGGCATCCGCATCCCTGCCCTCTTCCAGTGCTTTCTTATAAGAGTCCATTAAGACCCTGTTAGACTGGTAATATAACTTGTCAGCCTCGACACATTCGCCTGTAGCCAACATGATTTTTTCTTTCTCCATAATCAATTGCTATTTAAATTGTGGCAAAATCTTGAAACTGGGTGTTCACCTCTCTTACATCCACTCTGCCAATGGTATAGGTATCGCTTTGACCATTATCAAACCACTTGAATGATTTTTCATCCCACTCACAGGCTTGAAGGTCATTATTCAATTCTGATGCTGCATCAGTAAGATTTGTCCATTTACCATCAAAATCCATATTGATGATATTTAGGATAATTTCCTTAGCTGCATTGATAGAAGAACACACCATAACACTGATGTTCATAGACGCATCCTTATCGTCATTCTGATAAACTCTAATTATTTGTACCATAATGATGCCAAAGCTAAATTATTTCTGAAAGAATGTCCATTAACTTATCGACCATGCAAATGTCGTCGAGAGAGATTTCACCCGCACCATCAAAATCTTCGTCATTGTGACGGATTGTAATGTCACCAAAGCGATTAATGATGGTGAAACTACGAGTGATAAGTTCTGTGGATGTTCGTCTCTGATAGAGGCGTTCCATCACGCCCTCAATGCTTTCTCTGATGCTTGATGCAATATCGTTAAGAGCATCTTCGGCATCATCGTGCGCTTGGCTAAGGATTGCATATTCCTCATCGGTCAGCACCTTGTTGCCATCTTTGTAAAAATCTTCTCTATTCATATTTCCTAAATGTTTTTGTTAGACGCTGCAAAATTAGACAAAATAAATGATACTACCAAATAAATTAATACTTTTTAACTAAAATTTTTATCATCATGCGCACACGCATATATAATAAGGTGAAATAAAATAATTGAAAAATAAACATCCAAAAATTTGGTTATTCCAGATTTTTTGCTTACTTTTGCACCCAGATAACAAATATATAAGGCGTATGATAATACCTATTAGAGATTTGAAAGTAATGGTTCTGTCTTTCCCTGTTGATGATTATCGCAGGAGAGAGCTAATAAACAAGACGGATGAGGAGTTAATTGAAATTGCCACCAAGAGTCCCAAGTGTAAGGTCTGGGAAGACTTGGAGGTATTTCAGAATTGCCTCAACAATGAACTCGTAGACACGGAGAACAACTGGATATTCTTTGCCAGTCAACAGGTTAAGTAAGAGCCTTCTGGAGCTTGTGGATAACCTCCAGCATATCTTTGGATACAGTTTAAAGGCGTGTGGGATAGACGATGCAACTATCTCATGCGCCTCACTGTGCGCCTAAGGTAGACATGTGATTAATAATAACCCAAGTGTACTTTTTTAAGTACTATAAAGCAATATAAACTATGGATGTTATAACGGTATTAAAATGTATAGGTCTCGCCATACTGATTGTTGCAGTATACAACATGTGGCGTAATAGAGGAGGAGGGCGTACATGGGCACAGTAACGTTAGCTCTCGTGTGCGTCGTCATCGCCCTGCTACTGTCCGTCGCCTTGGTCTTCATGGAGCTGAAGCGAAAAAAAGATACCAAGCTCAATAGGATGTGGGCTAGACTCAATGGCGTTGACCCAGATGACACAGAGAAATGGTGGTTCCAGGAGTGGTGCAACCTATACAGGAGCTATTTGCCACGACCAGGACTGCTCCAACGACTGTGGAGACTCCTGGGAGTCGAGTGAAAATGCTATAGCACCCAGTGTACTTTTTTAAGTCTAATCGATATCAAACCATATGATTGCATTATTACTAGCACAGAAGATTGTAGAAGCTGCCAGGGAGTCTGGCACAGTAACTGAAGAGGAGCTGGATGCTGCCGCATTCAAGATGGTCGCATACCTGCTTATAGCTCTAGTGGTGTTCTTCCTGGTGATGGTCTTCACCGACCCACAGTTCTGCTTCAGACACGACATCCAGGAATTCATAAAGACTGTTAAAAATTTGGTATTCTGAAAAAAAATGTATATCTTTGCACTGTTTAGTATTAATCAACTAGTAAAGTAAAATAGAATATGCCAAGAATTATCATTAAACAGCCTGGTAAACCCGACATGTGGGTCAAGAACATTGACAAACTCACGGGTGAGGTGACATTTACCACCAACAGGAACGAAGCCTATGTGAGGGATGGAGGCTTCTACTGTAATTCAGAAGTGAAGACCCTCAAGAATCCTATGATGTACGACCACGAGAAGTATCCAGAGCTATTGTATGCTCAGACAGATGGTAGTTATTAATCCAGGGCTATAATAGTCCTGGTTGTACTTATTTAAGTCTAACTGTAAAAGTATTATAGTATGGCAGTAATTTTAAAGCATAGGGATGAGAACAAGTTCCTGGAGTCCTACGACGGTGTAACAGGTGAGGTCAAGCTCACAGACAAGATGGGCAACGCAAAGTGCTATAGCAACGACTGGTTCGCCAAGGCTGAGCTGGAACACCTTCAGTTCCACTTCCCAGAAGAAACTAAGGAATTGATAGTATACTTCACATGAAGAAGGTCATCTTAGAGTTTACCCTCAACGGGCATAAACACACCTACTATAGGCGTACAGATATCTATGGTAGTCCTGTGACGACCACCAACGTCAACAGTGCTCGTAAGCTGAAGGAAAGTGAAGTCCCTGGTATAGTGAAGCTCCTCATCAAGGAGTACGGTAAAGACAATGTAATAGACATTAAACCCATAAGTGGTGACGACTAGTAATCGTCACCATTTTTTTTATATCCATACACAATCTCATACATATAAAAAAAAAATGGGACTCGAATTAACGAATCCCAACTGGTATAGTATCCATTGTACTTTTTTAAGTCTAACCTATCCACTCTTCTGGATTGCCATGATAGTTATACATCGGTGGCACTCTGCTTGCGCTGGGTGGGTATGTGCATGCTACTGGATAAGGAAGCCTCAGCTGTCCATCCTTCTCTGGTAATGGAGGTAAGTCATGCACCGACACTCCAGGAGCATCCTCCCTTACCAACGCCTCCAACAATCCAGGACGTGTGCCTCTAATCAATAGCTCACTCTTGCCCTTCTTACACGTTACATACGCATGGTCAAGATTTCTAATCATGTCCCTCTGGAATGGAGGCATAAAGATATTACACCTCTTCATGTAGTCATCAAATGCTGTCACACTATAGAACATAATTGGTGCTCTGTTCATGTCACTCCACTCGTAGAAGTAGATAATACCATTGTACGTGCCATAATCCGACTTAGTACCAATACCTCCACACCTAAACCCACAATAACTAGGAGGAGTATAAGAATGCTCTTCCTCTTCCTTCCTAATCAAGTAGAGTCTAAATAATGCCCACAGTTTCTCCTTACTAATATTTCCCATATACTTTAAATCTCTGTTACACTTCCACTTGTTTCATCAGCCGCCTCAAATAACATGTCGGCATAACTCTCTTCAGCCATAATCTCTAAGACACCATGCTCCTTGGCATAAGGATTCAAGCAACAGTGACTAACTGGCTTATAGGCAATCACCTCACCAACATATGGGGGCACAAGATATCCTTCCTCCTGGCAATACTTATCGAACTCTATCAGAGAATCAAATTCAATCCTGTCATACTTGTCCTCATAGTTCGGATAGAAGTAAATCTTACCAGTACCAATCTCAGACTCATCCATGAATGGGTCATCCTCATTACCACTGTATGGTGTGTTAATGTCAATCACCTTGGCTTTTTTACCACCACGATGCCCACGATTCTTCCTGTGCTTATACTTGCCCTTGCTGTTGAGCTTGTTCAAGTTACGGAAATACTCGTCTTCGTCATACTCAGTTGCACTGTGACTCCTAGAAGGAGGATATACAATACAACCATCATCATCAACATAGTAGTCATCTTCATCCGACATACCATTGTAATACTGACGAAGCTTCTCCATTTCAGCATCATAGTCATCATCCTCATCCAAGTCCATTAGATAAGCTAAGCTGTGCCTGCCACCAAGACAACGACCAACACTTGCCCAATAAGCACGCTCTTCATTTACCCTCCTGGTCACATACTGCTTGAACAAGGAGACTAAATTACCTCTGGCAATACCTGGGGCTATTACATTTATTTTCTTCGACATCTAATACAATATTATAATATATGTGCAAAGATATAAAAAAAATCTCAGAATTCCAAATTATTCTGGCTTTTTTTCACCCTCATAATGCACATAGAATTTATCACTCACAATCACAGACGTTGGCTTCTTACCATCCCTAGTCAATAACACCTTGTCCTTGAAGATGTGAATCTTATATACCATAGCATTAGTGTCCTCTGGGTCATACCAATACCTAACAACTATGTTGTTGCCCTCCTGCTTGAAACTCCAGTTGTGACTAAGCACAGTCTTGATGTAACCCTCGTTAACCTTGTCACTAGCCTCCTTGTAAGCACACAACTTCTCCATTACACCAGTACCATATGTGCAAACAAATAATTCTTCACCACAAAGACAACAATGAACTTGAGTAATCTTCTTTGACTCATCATAATTCTCATCGTCAGTCAAAGCCATAAGCTCATCATACTTCTTGGCAAACAACTCCCTCACCTTGTCACATGAGATACCAGGATGACACTCCTCCATGTAAGACTGGAACTTAGAACTGTCATCAAACTCAATCCAATGTCTCTCACTGAAACATAGATAATGATACACAACGGTCAAATTATATACCAACCTATCATTGTTCCTAAATTTCAATTTCATATTTTATTTTGTTTAAAATTTTTCAACGATACACTGAAGACACAGTTTTTTCACACTTATTTCTAATTTTTTTTACGTCTATTTACTAGTTCTTTCACTGTCCATTATTATAGTGTTGAGTGAGGTTGTTACCAACACCCTAACTTTCTCTTCCCTTCCCAGAATTTTTCACGCACACACTCTAAGAGATATGCATAGGAACACACCGAGAAATACCAAAAAAATTCAAGAATTCTCACTATCTCTAACCCATTCATAATCAAGCACTTACAACTAAATAATTCTCAAAAATTTTGTATATATTTGGCTTTACGTTACGTGTATTTGTAACTGTCTATTAATCAGTTATTTACGTAGGTATTTGGATGTTTATGTATTTGGATTTGTCTCCATGTATTTCCATTTTCTTGTATGAATCTTTTCCATATTTCCATTGTTCTTACGAATTCTATTTCGGTTTGTGTAGACTGATAGAAATTATGTATGACATCATTGATGGAGGGTTGGAGTCCGTCTTTGACTCTTATTTCCATCATGAGGTATGTAGCTATTTTAAATGTATGTAATTTACCATTTCTTTTCGCCCAGGTCATTAATAGTTTAGCAGTTTCTTCTTTATCTGCTGGTACTATTCTTGGCTTTTGTATTGGTGGTAGTTTAGTGTCCATATTGTCTTTCTTTTTGTTTTTCTTCTTCTTGTACAATATCAAAGAGCAGTTGGTCTATGATTGGTTTTGCTTTTTCCACTGCATCTTTTGAGTGTAGGACTCCGTATTTTCTTACATAGTTATAAGCCTTATCTTGTTGTTCCAGTGCTTCATCGAGTGTGCATTTTCTATCCAGCATAATTTCGGAAGGTGATTGGAACACCAGTTTCATTAGTATGGATAGGTTTCTTAGTCTTGTCATAGCTTCTTTAGCTTTTATGACATCGACTTTCTGGTAGTTAGCTGAATTTACTTCCATATTGTATAGTATGATATGTTTATGTTTCTTCCAGTGCTGATTCTGCGAATTCCAGGTCAGTCATTTTATGTTCGAGTCGTAGTTGTTGTAGTTGTACGTCTTTTCCAACTGATGTGAACTTGAACTTGCAGGGTATTTTTTTTCTGAATGCTATTGCGTCCTTACAGGCTTGTCTCTTATCTGCGTATACTGTAGCATCTGTTACTGTTTTATATTCTCCTCTTACTGTTTTATTGTAGATTAGTTCTAGCAGTTCTAGTTTTTTAGCTTCACGCAGTTGTGCATAGAGTTTATCCATGCCTTGCATGAGCATTTCGGCATCTAGTGTTGTTCCGTTGACCCAGATGTCCATATCTGGAGTGAGTAGTACCTTTTCTTTCTTATTGGTGAACGAGTCTGGCACTTCAATATGTTTAATATGTTTGACATGTATCATGGGTTGTGCGTCTTCGATTTTGAGACCAGTGATATAGAGTCTATATCCCATTTCTTCTGGTTTCATTTCGATTGCCTCTATTCCGTCAACGCCAGTGATATATGCTGCATAGTCAAGTATTTCTATTATGTGCAGTAGTATGATATCCCTATCCAGTGAATTATGTCCATTTGGATTTTTATTGGATATCTTTTCCATTAATGTTTCCTCATTCATATATTGTTATTTTATCTTTGTTTCTTTTTCTCTTCGTTGATGATTCTTTTCCACGCTGTGAAGTATCCTCTCAGTCTGGGTTCGTTCATGGAGCATATTGCCATTAATACCATGTCGTATGGTGACACTTGGTTACTTATGGCATAGGCTTTATCCCAGGGGTTGATTCTAATTCTTTCCTCTATCTTGGCTAGAATCTTGTATAGTGTTGTCATTTCCCCTAGTTTCTTGACCTTTATGATGGTATCTTTTTTTCTTTGTCTTACTGCTTCCTTTAGGGTATTATATTCTGCCATGATGTTACGTTGTTCTCACCCATTGGAGTTTATCCTCTATGGGCATATGTAGCATATCCTCAGCACGTTTAACGCATTCTTCCAGTGTTGTAGCATAGATAACGAGGTATGCTGATTTCTTCTGTAATTTTTTTGACTTAATGACGCTTGTTCTATTCTTATCGACCTGTATGCCTCTTCTTTGGAATACTGGTCTTGGGTCATCGAAGTAGAGGTTATAGAGTCTTGCCTTGGAGCTGGATGTCTGTCTTGCTTGTTCCAGTCCCTTAGCATGGAACTCATACTTGGAGAAGAAGCAATGCCATCTTTCGAGAGATACAACCACAGCGTACACGCTATCGTCATATTTCAGCTCATAGAATTTCCTTGGAGCGTTCTGTGCAAGGATTTCGTCAATGTGTTCAAGGTCGCATGATGCGAATTCGATATCAGTCATAATTGTCTGGTTTATCTGTTAATCTTATTCTTCCTACAATTTGTAGTTTATCTGTTACAATCTCCCCGTAGTCGTTCCTATAGTAGGTTGCTCCTGCTGGGATGATGCAATGCACCAGTATTGGGTATCTCTGTACCATTCTATCGTACCAGAAATACATTGGGCTGGCATAGTTGATTAGTCTGGCAATGAATGCCTTTCCGTCCACTGTGCTTTGTTCGAATTCAACGTCCCAGTCGAAGCAGTGTATTCCCTTGTCTATGGTACAGTGTTGTAAGTTATCGGAGTGCATGCGGATATTCTTAACCTCTATGTCAGAGGTATAGGTTTCTCCGAACTCATACTTCTTTATATCCTTATGTCTTACATAGTAGGGGCAATAATACTCATGAGAGGGATTATACGCTATAACTTTCTTACAGTGTATATCATCCTCTGCTACTTGTTTTGACAAGAGTTTTCCGTACCAACACATATTACTCCTGTGTATTATAGGGTTTTAAATCTCTGAATGGTTTAAAATCGAAATAGGGTACATCCAGTCTATGAAGGATTTTAAGCCCCTCTGAGACTATTTCACCATGTTCATTCTCATAGTATACCGTACCCTTTGGGATAACGCCTCTAAAGACCGCCACGATTCTGTTATCAGTATCACCCCTAAATGACTCGTAGTACCCTCTGAAGTGTCGTTTCGTGTCTACGATGATATATTTATCGTTGATATATTTATCGTTGTAGGCATTTTTCATCTTCACCGTACAAGAGCCGCTATAGCAATGCAGTCCTGCCTCTATTCTGATTTCGTCGTCCATACCAATTTCGGGTTTAATATCCTTGGTATAGAGCATATTCTCAATGTATGGCATATCCCTATATGGAGATAATAGGTCATTGCCATTAATGAGGATAACCTTATAGACTGGCATGTCTCCTGCTGTTGCAATATGTTTATCAGTTATCTTTCCTGTCCAACACATAGTCTTAACTGTATTTCACTTTAATACAAGGTATTTTTGGTATAGGGCATGTTTGTACCCTCATAAGGTTATTTACACGCTCCACAAACTCAGCATCGCTCATACAGAAATTCAGATTACAGATAAGTTTCCTAAGTGCAAAGTCCTGTGCTGCTCCATTTTCAACGCTATGCCATCCACAGAGTTTGATATATGTGCATTCATATCCTGCAAATACAAAGTAGAGTTTGGGCATGATTCCGAGTCTCTTAGCTCTTACAACTACCTGTTTATCCTTATCATTTAGAACTAGCATAGTACTGCTGTGGCTATTGCCTCCAGAGTTTCATCGTCAGCTTCTGTTGCCCAGATGTTGACCCAGGTATCGTAGGTGTTCTTGGTGTTGATTCTCACATGGTTAGGTGATGCATCCATGAAGTCCTTGTCGTCACTTGTGAGGCTGACGTAGACCAGTTCCACAGAACCCATATCCTCGTTAATCTGTAGGCGTTTGGTATACACTTTGGTTTCCATCGGGTCAACGCCCATGATGTCTGCCTTTTCAGTCACCTTCCCTCTCTTCATGAGGGCATCATAGATAAGTTTAATAACTTGTTTCTTGTCTAATGTCTTCATATGTTATAATGTTATAATTTATTATCGATTTCTTTTACAATTAATTTCTCTGATACAATCTCACCACTATCGTTCTCATAATAGGTCGTACCCTTTGGTATGATGGCTTTCATAAGCACAGGATAGTGATACATATCGGCTGGGAAGCAGATTGTATTTCTGGCTTGGACTGCGAGGTTTTTGATTTCACTGTATAGGTAAACAGTGATTAGACTTGTTTCTCCTTGGAAGTTTTCACGTTTCGAAAACCTGCACTTACTTGGGCTATAGCAATGTAGTCCTGCATTTATCGTTATATATGATTGACCAGATGGTGGAAAAGCATGAAGAGGGTTTATTTTGGTTACGTAACCAATACCAATTCCATACTTCATGAACTGGTATGGTGATACAAAGGAGGGATTATCAAACAATTCCTTTCTTTCTTTAAGGAGTATCTTGCGAACCTCGATGTTTTCCTTTGCTACGTGTTTATGTTCTACTTTTCCTATCCAACACATGGTTATAATATCTTATTTGTAATGATTAATTTATCTGATACAATCTCTCCCTTGCTATTTTCGTAGTAGGTTGTACCCTTCGGTATGATGGCTTTCACCATGACTGGCATTCTACGCAAACTGTATATAATACGTTCAGAGTATGTGTGTGTGTTACCGAATAGCTTACTTTGATAGTTGTAATTCTTAGGGTACACTATGAGGTAGTTTGTCTGGAGGGCCTTTGGTATTGGTTTACGCATCTTACACTTCCTGGAATACGAATGCAGCCCGATGTCTATGCGTATGGGTTCTTCTTTCGATTCGTCAACGATGTCATCCCTTACCACTATGGCATGTTTTTTTTCTTCATTGGCGGTATAGACCTCATATCTATATGGTGACAAGAATCTATCAACGTCCTTATCACACATCATCAAGACCTTTTGAACTTCAATATTAGTCTTGGCAACTTTCTTATCACTTCGCTTTCCGTACCAACACATAGTATACAATATTTTGCTGCAAAGATAACTAAAAAATCTGAGATAACCAAATTATTTAATTATCTTTAACTCTTTTTTTAATGCAGCCATTGAGCCTCCCTAACCTGTCTATCAATCTTATAGTCTGGTATCTTAGAGATTACACTCTGTATTTGCTTTGTGTCAATGTTAATTAATGCCATCACTGGTACTTTGAACAGCATACATTTATTTAATATCCTTATGTCATCTTTTGTTAGCCCATCAACTGTTTCTCCATCCAGACTATAGCCGAATCCTATCTTAAGCATCTTCACGAAGTTATCGCTTGCTTCTTCCACGAAGCCAAGTGTTAATCCATATGAGACATACCCAAGTTTGGCATTTCCTATAATGTTTGCCAGTTTGAGGAAATATTTCATTCTCACATATTCTTTGAGGTCTCCTTTTCTTTTCAACCTTCTTAGAATGTCCTTAGTCCTTATCTTCTCGCCATATTTATAGCTTGGCTTTTGGTTTGTTTGCTTTCTCATTCTTCTTTTTCTTCTTCTTGTTAATGTCGATGCCATGTTTAAGGAGACCCAATATCCTGTTAAGGTCTGTGAACTCCCAGTCGAATTCATCCATGAGGTCATGTGCAAATGACTTTAGGACGAACTCTGGTGTATGGTCTTCCTGTATGTTATTGGGCTGGAATGTCAGCAGGACGAACTTGCTCTTAACGAAGTCGTAATAGCCTCGTATAAGCATCTTGCCTGCATACTTATAGACACAGAACAATCTGTCACCATCTGGTGACGAGCCAACTATACCAATCTTGAATTTTGGTTTAGGCTGGGGTTTATGCTGTTCTTGTTTCTTATCTGTCGGTGTCTTCATCGTCTCCGATGAGGTCTCTTGGATTCCAGTTTCTCCATCCATCATTGTAGTCTTCTTCGTCATCTATAACCATTATTCTCCTTTCATATAGTTTTTAAAGTCCTTTTCCCAATGACCAAAGCAGACAACGCCATCCTTGTCTGTATTGACATATTCTATCCAATTATTTTTAAACCACTCGCAAGCCTTCTCAATAAAGGCATCAGTTCTAGTGTACTCAACACTATCTTGGTTTGCTCTTCTTTTCAACCAAGGTCTAATAAACTCTCTACCACTAATATCGGGGTGTAGAAAAATCTTCTCTGGTGCTTCCATATTTGTATAGCTTTATACATTATACATTCCTTCTGGGGCTTCAAGAGCAAGCCCTTTTTCGATTAATCCTCTATAATCAAAGTGATGTTTGTTAAGCCAATCAAAGATTTTGATTGATGAAATTATCTCATCATACCAAATCATTCTTATCTCAGTACTACAAAAACCATCATCAACTACAACTTCTATATATTCGTCAGTTATTTTTATTGATAAAATATCTTTAATATCATGTAAAATAGCAATCTCCTTTGCCTCTTCCTCTGTCATAGAAGACATTGGACGGAGAAAAGGTTTAATAAAATCAACACACCCAGTGTAATGTCTTTTGTTAAAGAAACCGAAGTCATCGCCATCAACGCCAACACTAGTATAGGTTTCTTCCATCAAAAACACATCGCTAGATGCTTTTCCATATAGTGTCATTATTGTTGGCTCTTTAAATGTCGTATTATATACTTTCACCCCACACTGCAACCTTGCACAGAGGTCTTTGAGTAGTAATTCTTTATCTTCTTTTTTCATAATCACAATAAATTTAATTAGTGTAATTTAATAAGGAGGTAATCTGTCAAAGCCTCCATATTTTAACTCTTCTCTTGCGCCAATACATATGACAACAAAAAATAATATACTTAGACTAATAGCACCGATGCCTATAATCGCATCTTCTGTAAAATATTCAAACATATTTATAATAATTTTTGTTCGTGTAATTTAATAATCATAGCCACACAAGCATCAACAGGATTGTCTGCTGACACTGTAAAATCTTCACTGTGACTATCATCTTCGTACTCGCACCACCAATTATCAATATATTCAATTGGCTCTATTCTCCAACCTCCTCTTGACAAAGTTGTTGATTCTTTTTCGTTATTAGGTAAAATGCTGTACAACGCTGCAAGACTCCAACAAGGAATTGTCTTAATCCCTAGCATAATTTCAGCAATCTGCATATCGGCCAAATTTCCAAATGCCTCCTTGTAGTTGTCTCCTATTCCCTTCTCAAAATACATATCCGCACTTTCAAGAGGAAGGAACTCTGCCAACTTCTTGCTTTGTTCTAAATCGGTGAATGCTTTCATAATTTCTTATTTTCTAGTAACCAACAAACCATTTCAAATGCAGCATCAATTGGCTCACAGGCTTTATCTATTGAATGATTAGTAGTTTCTATTTTATATTCAATTGTTCGTTTAAATATATTAAAATTTGGCATTAATTTTAATAATGCTACAAGACTCCAGGCTGGACTACAATTAGGTGCAGTCATAGGCTGAGATATACAGTACCTACATTCATTGCTACCAAAATAAGGTACATTATACATATCCGCAGTATTAACATCCAATCCTAGCTCTATCAATCTCTCGGACTGTTCTATTGATGTACAAATATTTGTCATAGTGAATTGTATTACATTTCTATTAAATTGCCAAGCCACACCTCACATAATTCACTTTGGTACATGGCATGTCCTATCGGATTCTCGCCAATACCATCTGAAATACAGCCTTCTAGGAAATCAACGACGGCTTCCTTAAGTGTTATTTTCCTTACATCGCTTGAGTAGTAGGGATGGTTTACTACAATGGTGCTGAATGGCTTCTCACTAACCAGTGTAACCATGTAGTTGCCCTTGTCATAGACAACTTCCATAAGTATATCCTTGTTATTGAATCCACCCATTTTCTTGTCATAGTCAGTATCCCTCCAGGCATCTATCCAGTCATATTGACCATCCAGTCTATCAATGTCTATTGGCAATATGGAGTTGAAGTCAAGCTCATCCATATTGACATCGTATGTTGAATATGAATTCTTTATGATTGGTCTGGGTAGCATAACGACCAATGGTATTCTAAATTTCAGTATGTCCATATATCAATTAATTTAAATCCAATCCTGGTGGTGCGCCATCCTTGAGTGGTGTTGTCACCTCGCTTGGGTCTAAGAATCTTTGTAATCATATATTAGAAAATTACATTTTCGTTTCTTTCTTGTATCCTTTGAAGGTTGGCTTCATAAATCGAAAGCACCATATCTGGTATTGTTTTATCTGGGTTTGTCAAACGATATGAATCTGCCCAATAAGACTTAAGTGATGAAGCATACTGCGACAAATGACACCACCCACCGTCTTGACATCTGACAAGTGCAAGCGTCAATGTTCTGAAAGCCTTGAAGTATTTATAGCCAGCTTTCTTGCATTGTTTATATGCTAACTGGTAGAACACCCTGTCACTTTGGTTTTCTATGAGGTCAAATACAGTATTATTCATATGGCAAAGATATATAAAAAAAATGAGGATAACAAGTATTATCCTCACTTTTAACGTTTTTTATCTGTTGCACCACTTGTCATACTTCTCAGAGTAGTTGCAACGTCCACTACCTTTCAGCTCCCAAGGAACAACAATATCCTTGCCACTTGGCTTGATGCGTTTGTTCTTGCTAGCCTTTCCGAATCCAAGCTTGCAGCCCCATCTGTCACCAGGAAATGCGTCGTTGACGTAGACACCCTCATTCTTATTGATGAAGGGGATAAGCAGGGCGTAGCCTGCATTCATCTTATCACAGAGGGTAGGACCTTCCCTACCAGTGAAATACTTGAACCAGATGTCGTTGACAGCATCCTTAATTTTCTCTGGAGTCCAGATGTCAGCATCAAACAGCAACTGTCCTGGGCTTGACTGCCACTCATCACCATTGGAGAAACGCCATCCAGCGTCACCTCCACACGTTACGATAAACGAAATAAATTTCATGTTGTTTTAATTATTTTATGTTTGTGCTATTTCTTATATACTTTTAAATCCTTGAAACGTCTATCATCACTCCATGTTGCATATTCTGCCTTCATTCTGCATACGAGAGTCAGTTTTTCGGTTACAATCTCTCCACGTGAATTGATGTAGTAGATTGTTACCTTCGGGATTATGCATCTTACTATGATAGGTATGATGGCATCACCGAAACGACCATACCTAGTACCTCCAATGACCGTAATATCTCCATCATTACTCACAACGATTTGATTATCCTCGCTGTAGCAATGCAGACCTATGCCTATTGAACAGCTATCATTTTTATAATCGTACTGTGGTCTAACGGCAAAATTAGGTTCATATGTTTCACCAATCTCGTATTTCACACGACGCACAGGAGAGAATAAACCGTCGAAATGGTCTCCATGACTATATCTCTTTTCTAGTATCTTATAGACAGTGACATCCTCTAAGGCACATCTTCTGTCTTTCATATATCCAACCCAACACATAGTTTATTCCAATGCTTCGTTTGCAAATTCCTCATCAGTCTTTACGGAAGAGTGTGCAGGGAGTCCTAATCTCTCTGCTGGTGTCTCGTGTCTTGGAGGTAGTTCTGTGAAGAGTTCAATAATTTTCTGGAACACCTCAGCAACGTCCATAATGTCGGTATCTATTCCGTAGGACTCTCTTGGTATTGCTACAGTCTTGGTGGTTACGTGACCGTCGTTGACAGTGACCCAGATTTGTTCTGTGGGCTTGTCATCTAGTCCGTTAAAGTGGTAGATACATCTTACCTTCTCAACTGTAACATATTGCCAGCAGTGCTTACCTTCCTTGACATAGCAATTGACCTTATCACCGATATAGACAATGTTGTTGCCCACTAGTCTTACCATAGTGGCATATATATTATCCCACGTATTACGTTTATCTTGCATATTGATAGAAATCTCTTGCTTAATATCCATGAACAGCATAATGGCATTAAGGAGCAGGTTTCTTACTCCGTTGCACAGTTTGCTACCCAGGGAAATGAAGATGTTCATTACATTGCTATCATTAATAATTGGAAAAAATAGGGTTGTCAGATAGGGATTACGGCCCCTGCTTTCGTATTTGTATCCTACCGTGTCTGTCTTGTGACAGGGAATGCGGCTCTACTTGCTTTTGGGTTTTTGGTTCTACCGTTACTGTCTGACACCCTTGTTCGTTTACTCTTCCTCTGGGTCAACAGGATTGTCCTCATCAGTCTCCTCAGCAGCCTCCTCGAAGTCTTCCTCAGTGAGCAGTGCAGCAGCCTCAGCACGTGCAGCAGCCTCTGCCTCAGCCTTTGCCTTCTTCTCAGCCTCACGCTGTGGTTTGATTATGGTCTCCTGGATAATCTTGGTCTCTTCCTCATTGGCGAGGCGCAAGTCCTTGGGATTGATACACCACTGTTTCTTACCATCGGAGATACAGTGTGAGCCATCGTCGTAGCTATGCTGATAGATACCCAGGACTGTTTCACCGTTGAATTTCTTGGCACTCACCAGAGTACCCTTCTTGTGGTAGTTTACCTTTGCCATACTTTTACTAATCATTTGGTTGTTATTAAATAATGAAATTAAAAAATCGAATAACTGTTCAATCTCACGCACATCCCCGAATGCCTTTGCCTCGAATGCCCTTGACACCAGGACGTTTAAAACCTTGTCTGGGCTGTCTTCATTGATGAAGTGGAGTACTATGTCATCAGTAAGCCATGAGTGCGATACTGAGAGGTATAGGAGTCTCATTGGCTTTCTTACGAATGGTTCAGTCCTAACCATCGTGGAGATATACACATCTGGTTTGAAGATGTTGTCTCCGATGAGTTCTTTCAGTTTATCGAAGCTGTCTGTCCATCGTTTTACAGCCTTATCAAGCTCCTGTAGTTCTTTATAATTCATACTGTATTTAAATTTCTGCTGCAAAGATAAATAAAAAATTTGAGATATCCAAAGAATACCTCAAATTTTAACAAATATTAGTAATTATCTTTTTACTCTATAATAATCTGGAATGGGTTTCTGGGTATTCAGAAGCTCTTCGTTACCCTCGTATGGCACACACTGTAGATAATCAACATGTCTTGTGTCTATCATGCGGAAGGGCGAAAGGTTCTGCGGATGGAATGACTCGAAGAAGTGTGGAAACCATGTGTTATGCTCTCCGTCTCTTGCAAGCACAGGAGTGAATGCCTTCATCTTGGTAAAGTCATATCTCTCACCATCGTCAGTGTTTGAGGCATGATTGAACCTGTCAATGAATTCAAACCAATTCATGACCTTAGAACATCCATTTCCTTGGTCAATGTATATAACTCTTTGAACCTGGTCGATTAATCCGACGTTGTAGATATCACCTAGAACAAAACCCCAAGTACCTTTATTGTTGACGCACACAACTTTGTCATTATACTTGAAATCGAAGTTCCAGTCCTCGTCATCATCATATGTCCAGTTGCCCCTATTCTTCAGCTCCTCATGGAGTTCAAACAGATACTTGGGGACAATATCATTGACAAAGTGGCAGGAGTTTTCATAGTAGGATTTCGATTCATCCTCCATATAGCCGTATTTCTTCCACAGACACCTCTGGTCAGTCATTCTCATAACGGAATACTTAACCCTATAGAGCCTGTCTGGAAGCTCAGTATAATGTACATGGAGACCATTATTATGTGATACGTCTGATGGTGGTATATGAACTCTACCATCGTTGGTAATCTCTATGACTGTTTCTGGATTTGCCCACGAATCCGTCTTCATTAGACCTAGGATGGGAAACTCGCCTACTCTGTCCCAGCAGATAATTCTAACTGGTGAGTCATTGAAGAAAACCTTGGCATTACCCTTCATGATTTTCTCCTTGAATTTGATGTTAAATTTCACTTTCTTCATATAGCTTTGTTGGATTAAGATTTTTATATACTTCAGTATTAATAAAGCACTCTATTACCTTATCATAACTAGCCTCGATAATAGGAATTGCTAAGTCGGTAGTATCTTCATAATGGTAATTACATGAATCATGGAAGAGATAGAAATTATCCCCTGTATAATTGTCCTTAAACATGTGCTGTGTCATGCGGCATCGTCTTACATTCAGCCAGCATGTAAACTCCCACATCTTATCATTCACGTAATCCACCCTGGATGTTATCATGGATGATTTCTTGAAGTAGAATGTCTTTAAGTCACCCCACCCATAGAAGTTTTGGCTGAAATAGGCATCCCACAGGTGGCGTTCTCTAGTGACGCAATGATAGAAGAAATTCTCAAATACAGCAAGAATTTCGAACTTGAATGGGCAGAATGCGATGTATTCTCCCAGGTCAACCTCTATGTAGTCCTTACCGAACTTATAGTTTCTTAACTTAATACTGTCGTGTAGATTCTCCACGAACGTTTTATTCCTGTCGTAATATTGGTTATATGTGTTCATGATTAAAATGGCATTTCTGGTCTTTCAGCTTCTATTACCACTATAGGTCTGGTGTCTTCCAGACACCTCGTCTCTGGATTCCACCTCATATGTTTTCTTTCCAATGCATCAAAGAGTAATTTCTTCTCCCTGTTGTTGGCAAGTTTAAAATCTCTACCCTCAACATATCCTATACCAGTCCTGGTGATAGTGGTTACATCATATAAATTGTGCCTGTTTATCAAGGCATGATACACTATAGCATGTCTGACTTCACGTCCAAACTCAGATGTTACGAGTCTGGCATAGATGAATATCCAGTTTCTTGTAACTATGACATCACCTTCCTTGTATGTTGCTAAAAAATCATCCTTCTCCATGTTCTATATGAATTAATTGTTTGTTCTCTGCATCCCACCTAAGCCCCTTCTTCTCCAGTGTATCAAAAAACAACTTTCTTCTACTGTTAGGAGCTTGGGCTATATTGGTATAATCCTCAATACATCCAAGACCAGGGCGAGGTGGCATGTTAATTTTTATAAACTCTGTAACTCAGAATTATGTATAAACAAAAAATTTCCACTTTGGTTATGTGGTACTGCATTTGGATTAAGATAAATCTTCATTGGTGCTTCATTTGCTTTCATAGTCAAATCAAATTTTTAAGTGTATGCAAAATGCCTGCCTCAACTGCTTGTTCATAAGAAGTGTACAGTATTTTATCTACATAAGGATTACGCGCAGTTCTGGGAGTAATAACAAAAACTTGATAAAGCCAATGAATAACATCCCAAATAGAACAGATGTCGATATGAATATTATGCACTTCCCTCAACCAGCGCATAGCCCTTTGTTGAGTACAAGTGGTTACTGCTTCAGATGTCCCGTCACCGTTGTTCTTTTGGATATAATGTGTGAAGCACTCTTTATCCATTCCTTTTTCCTTTAGTAATTCTGCAATTTCAGGGTTGCAGTATGCTTCTTTTATCATAATCAATCAATTTTATACATTCCTTCTGGTGCTTCAAGAGCAAGACCTTTCTCAATTAATCCGCGATAGTCAAAATGATGGGCATTGAGCCAATCTAAAGTGTCATAGGAAGGTATCAACGGTCCTTTAAATAAATGTATACCAACTCCCAATACAGAAAATTCCTTTAGTTCTTCCTCAGTCATACTTGACATTGGACGGAGATATGGTTTAATGTCTTTAATATTATTGTAATAAAATGCATTAAGTAGCACATCCGCATAATTATGCTTTAAATCTAACAATCCTTCTTCAGTTGTTCCATCTTTAAGCCATATCTTACACTTTACATGATAAGACAATCTTGCACTTAAATCCTTTAAAAGGAGTTCTTTATCTTCTTGTGACATAAATCTTATTTGTTTACTTTGTTTTGTCATTAATACCAATGTATTATCCTAATAGAATACCTATTATAAATCCGATAAATGTAAAAGTTTGAACAAATCCTAATCCTACCATAATTTTACTTATTTACTTTAATATGTATTTCTCTTTTTTAAATACCCTATTGCAGCACTCCAGCCATCATCAAATGTAGGCTCGCTACTATGATATTCAATTTTGTCAAGAGCATCATTATAAGCATCCTTTTTCGCTTGAGCAAGCTCTTCATCAGTAATATTGGTTTGAGGCTGAATACGTTCTTTGAGCCAATTAATTAATTTATCCGCATTTCGCCCATCACCTCTCATTGTATGAATCATAGCTTCAATATCAGAAAAATTGTATTTATCTTCTTCACTCCATTCTTTACTTGGTACAAGTTCTAAGAGAATGTTTGCTTGCTTTTTTATTGTATTTGTATCATTTGGGTCTAATCCTGCATATTGGCCAAAGAAAGAGCCACCTATGTACATCATTGCATTTTCAAAGTCAGTTAATTCGCCTGTATTTTCTTGCTTCCACTCTTGCTTTGGCTGTACCAGACCTTTGAGGGATTCGAGCCAATCAGAAAATTCCTTTCTTGAATTACAATATGGAGTAGAATAAATTAAATTATGTATTCCTCTATACATTCTTTCATCCTCTTCACTCCATTCTTGCTTTGGTTGTGGCTGTACTCTGTCTTTGAGCCAATTAATATCTTTATCATATTCTTTTTTGCAAGGATATTGTTCCGAACAATATTCTATTGAAGAAAGAATTGAGTTGTACCTTCTTATATCCTCGTCATTCAAAGCATGGTTCTGCTCATCCATAGCGGACTTTTGTTCAATCTTCTTCAATTCTTTCTTCTCAGCATCCCACTCATATCCTGCTTCTTTCATTTTCTGAAATAAGAGGTCACGCTGTTCTTTGGTGGCTGGATAAGGCTCTTTATATGTAAAATAATTACCGATAGCACATTCAGTAAAGCGTAATCCATCATGAGTTTTGTAGATTCCACAATATGCACAAACTCTACCTCTTAAATCAAGTTTCCCATTATATATAAAAATCTTATCTTTATCTTCAGCTGCAAGCACATCACCAGCCTTTGCATCTGCAATACTCCAAAGATGATAGTTGTTCTCGATGGCAGTATGTGCTATTGTATGGTGATACCCTAAAATATCAACAACTTTATAATCAAGAGGGCTGGGTTTAGCAACTTTAATAATATTTCTTCTTTCATTGTGAACAAGCCAATCTCCAACTTTTGGTTCAACCTTATCAGTAGACTTCTGCTCAATCTTCCTCAACTCTTTTTTCTCAAAGTCAAAGATATATCCAGCATCAGCCATTGCTTTCATCAGAGTATCGCGCTGTTCTTTGGTGGCAGGATGCAACAGTGGTACGTCGTTTGTTTTTCCCCAGTAAAAATCTTTTTCTTGTATTTTAAATTTTCCACTATCAGCAACACAATGATAATCAACTACATCTTCATACTTTTTATTTCCTATCTTTCTAAACAATATTACACTAGCATCATCTGCAAGCACATCGCCATCCTTTGCATCTTGGATTGTCCAAAGTCTTGCATCATTTTCCAACGAATAATGCGTACAAGAATACTCTTTACCTTCATTTGTCTTATAGGCATAAGTATTATCTAATACTTTCATTATTTGAAATATAGTGCCATCTTCATTATCTATGCACCAGTCGCCAACATTGAACTTTATCCTCTCGTCATCTGACTCTACAAGTTCGGGAAAAAGTTTTGCATACATGCCTCTTATGCCATCTTTTGTAAGATGATTGCAGATATAGTCATCAGCCAAGCAATCAAGTGCTAATTTTGCGCAATCCAAAGCCTCGTCATATCTTTGGGCTTTTTCTTCTATTGTAAGTTCTTTCATATGCATTTAATTTATAATTTCAGTTGCAAAGTTATACAAAAAAAATGGGATAACCAAATATTATCCCATCTTTTAAGATTTATTAACTACTGACCCTTGATTATGGGTCGTACTATTGGCTGATTCTTTTTCTTATTGCCGTGCTTCTTTTCAAACCACTTTGCTACCTTCATCATCGTCTCGTAGGTGGTGTATACAGTTCCTGCTACCGCAACAACCGTATTGATTTTCTTAATGAGTCCTAGCATACTGATTATTGTTTACTCTATCGGTAATTGTCTTTGAATATTATACAGGGTGTCGTAGAAATATGACTTATTATCACTTACAATATCACACCATTCCAGATACTCGTCATATAGGATGCTGGTAGCACCAAGGAAATCCTCTGGGTCTGAGGGACGCATCCATGCACCCTCATAGCTGGAGGTACTGCATATACCAGCCTTGTAGATATTCCATTTGCCTTTCTTCTTCATCCATTTCATGAACAAAGACCTTGTTACGGCAATCTGGTAGCTATCGCTGTTTACCTTTCTGTTTTTTGGCAGCTTCATGAGATTTTCCAAGTTCTTCAACTCTCTTTCGGAAATCCCCAATTCCTTCAACATCTTCTCCATTGAATTTAATTCCTATTACGATTTTTTCTGATAATGGTTTACCTGGCTCTAGCTTCAGTACCGTCACACTAATGTTCGTCCTGTACCATTTCACACTCTTGAAATGATATGTAATTCTCCTACCCTCGTCCTCACGCTTAGCAGTGAAGCCGAAGAAACTGGCATCCTCCAGGATTTCCTTTACTGTGTCGTATTTAATGAATCCGCTATCTTCCATGCTGCAAAGATATACAAAATATTCCTAATAACCAAAGAAATTAAGGATTTTTAAGAAGTTTTTGGTGTAATCTCCTCAATCATCATGGTAACAGCATAACGTTTTGCTTGTTCTCCTGTTTTCTTAGGCTTTAGTGAATTGAACATAGGACCAGTGATGTTGATTAAATCACTCGGCTCTCCTTGGAAGTATGACTTTGCAATCACCTTCTTGGGTTCTTCCTCCAGGGCTTCTTTCACCTGTTGGTTCTTCTCCATTTTTTCTCTTAAGCCTTCAATAGCTTTCATTACATCAGCCTCAGCCATAGTTGTTACATTTTACTGTTTAATACTTCAGAAACGATATTTCCCTTAACGTTAGGGAACTTAGCCTTTACCACAGGCATAATCTTGCCCATGTCCTTTATTGAGAGTTTGTAGCCCTCTGGTTGCTCTGAGAGATACTTGTCAATTGTTTCGCTTACAAACGCCTTGATGTCGTCCTCTGTAGGCTGCGCTGGTGTGAATTCCTTGATAACATCAAGCTCGCCCTGTTCAATAGCAGCAAGGTCTTCTCTCTTTGCCTCCTTATATTTCTCTATAGTCTTATTCCTCTGCTCAGCCATTTCAAGCAGAATGCCAGTCTCCTGGTCTTCGGTAAGAACATACTTAGCCTTGGGGTTCTTATTGATGAACTCCGACTTTATTAGTTTGAGAGTCTTTATTCTCTCATTAACCTCTTTAACTACACCTTCCTCCTCTGCTGTTTTCTCCTTTTTGGTAAGCAGTGGTGCGTTCTCTTCCATAAGTTTCTGCAAGGCTTTCTCCACCTTGGCAAGAATTGTAACATTTGTGTCCATATAATTTACTAATTAGTTTTCGTTAAAAGACCAGAGGAATCCCTTATACTGGTCGCTCCTACCGCTGCAACACCTTGATACACAGGAGGGTGAGAAACCTCCGTCAGATGTTGCCATAATGCTTTCCCATGTATTCACGAGATTTCCCTCTGTGTCATATTGATATACTTTCTTCTTCTCCCTTCCTCCCTTTGTCCTAGGGTACAAATCTTGACTTCTCTTGAAGTGTTCGATTGTAAGTGGTTTATTAAGGTTCTCTTTATGCGTCATTACACACAGGTTATCAAGGTTGTTATTCTCTCTGTTTGTGTCCTTATGGCAGACTATTAATCCTTCTGGGACTTCACCCCTAAAGGTTATCCATACAAGATAGTGTATATACATATGTTTGCCCTTAACCTGGTCGTTTGAGAGTGACACATGCATATACCCACTAGCGGGAAGCTTCCCTGGCTTGAGGAGTTTTCCGAACTTGTTCATGACCTCTCCCTTCTCGTTTATCCTATACGATTCAAAGCCTGGTATCGGCTTCCATTCTTCGTCGGATATAGAGGCAGAGACCTCTTCTATTCGTCTAAGGGTGACAGACTCGTAATACTTCTGCTTTACGGTCTGCCTTACCCTCTCCTTATTTTCCCTATACCAATCCTTTCGGTAATGCGGGTGAGTTTCACGCCATTTTCTTGCCTGTTCTGGTTTAGCCATAATTAACGTGGATATCCACCATGATTCTCCATATCCAGGGCTACAACCGTCTTCGCTGTCATATTGATAAGCGATTCAAGGTCTCTGTAGTCACAGACCTCAGCCTGGGTGTGCATATTCCTGTTAGGAATTGACAGGAGCTGTGTGATACAGTTTGATGATGCCTGTCTGATATACACTGTGTTAGTGCCCCAAGCAGGTGCTATAAACTCCTGGTATGGAATGTTATTTTTATTGCAAACAGCCTTGATGAACTTGGTGAAATACGGATGGTTGTTTACACCATGAGCGATACATCCACCCTTACCAAGCTTGATGTCACCCCACTCATTAGCATCAGCGTGACCGTCATCTGTAGAGAATGTCACATCAAAGTCGATGGAGTAGTCTGGGTCAATACCAGCAGCAGCAACTATTGCTCCAGTGGCTGTGGTCTCCTCCTGTGTACATGCAACGAAATACACGCACAGGTTATCAAGTGATGATTCCTTAGACAGAATTTCTGCTACCTCTGCAATGATGAAGATACCTGCCTTGTCATCAAGACCACGACCAGCCACTCTGTTGACACCGATATCAAACGGTTCTCCATGAACAAGGGCAATGTCACCAATGTTCACGATTGCAGCAGCTTCTTCCTTGGTCTCAGCACCGATATCAATCTTCAAATCCTTGATTTCCAGCACCTTATTCTTCTCCTCACCCTTCTCGATGTGGATTGCTGCCTTACCAATGACACCATCGATGATGCCAGTTGAAGTGAGAACCTTCACACGAGAACCAGGAAGCACCTTCTTGTCAATGCCTCCATCAGCCACGAAGTGAAGAAATCCCTTATCATCAATATTCTGAATTTGGAGAGCAATCTCGTCAATGTGTGCCGAAAGCATCAGCTTGGCTTCTGCCTCTGGATTACCCATCATGTAGATTGTGTTACCAGCATTGTCACGCTTAACAAGTGTGGCAAACTTGTTCATGTGGTCAGCAAACACATTGGATGCACTGCCCTCGTAACCACTTGGACTTGATGCACTCAAGAGTGCATGTAAAAATTCTCTGTTAATCATTACCTAATAAATCTTTATATTTTTCAAAATACTCCTTTACTTCTTCACTACCTCTAATACCATTTGTCTTAATGGCATCAATAATATTGAAGCGTGTAATGTCTTTAATACAATCATTTGCAAAATCTATGGAATCCATGTTGTCTAACAGATAGAATCTCCATAGCTGCGATAGTTGTAAGTTCCTTTTGTATTGTTCGCTTTTCCTGTTTTCTTCCTTATACATGAAGTCATCGTCATCATAGACTATATATGGACTCCAGGTAAGCCAGAAATCTCCTAACGTAGTATACTTCCCTTTTTTTATGTCCTTATGGGTTGGAACATGAGCGATTGCACGTTTAGTGTATAGCTTATGAAACAACCCATGTTTCTTCAAGAAACTGTAGAAGATTTTGAAGAATGGAGTACTATCGTTGAAAGCGTTATCTATGGCTATTATGCGTCTTACCTTTGCCATACGCCTCCTTCTCCTCCTTATTAACTAAACTCCCTCTTGAAGGGCTTGAAGTTACCCTCTGGGTTATGTGCTCCGTTCGTTGATGGCAGGTTGATAATGGCGAATACAATCTCCTTGAACAGGTTCTTGTATTCCTCACTATCAATCACCTCATGGAACAGCTTGGCTACAATCTTCGGTGGAGTGCCATAAGCACCACAGCCGAATGCGCTAAGCACGATGGAGTCATTACCATTCTCTAGAGCTATGTCAAATATCTGCTTTATCTTTCCCCTTAGGGTATCCTTTACCCAGTCAGCAACGTCTCCAGTCTCATCAACAGTAGGTTTCCTTACTGCTGGAAGTGTGATAACGTCAATCTTGAACGGGTCATCCATTATACGGCAGTTCTCGTCCTCTGACTTCCTAAACACAGTCACGTTAGGGGTATAGATACCGCCATAGTGCATTTCAAGCGGGTATCTCTCCTCACGCTGTGGAATGTGATAGTTAGTACCTACCTCATGGAACTGATAGAGTGACATAAAGATATTGGTACGTCTGAAGATGCTCTCTTCCTGTGCGGCAGAGCCTTTCTCTACACCACCTCCAGGAGTGTGGAATGATGCCATGTTAAGCACTGCTGGCTTCAGACCAAGCTTCACCATAGCCTGTGCTGCATCAAGGCAGTCGCTGTCCATGATGGCTATATGGGTCTCATACTTAGGCAGGAGGTCATGATGAAGATTCACCTTAGTACTATAGAACTTGGTGTTGTTCTTCATATCCTCCATATCATCAAACTTTACGTCGATGTTTCTGATAGAATATCCCTTAGCCTTTACCAGTCTAACGGTATTTCTAAAAATGTTGACTCTTTCTTCCTTTGTCATCATATCGTTCCCTCCTCAATTATAGTTTTCTTTTCCTCTTCTGAATAATCGTAGTCATCAATGTGAGCCACAAGATAGTTCCACGATTTTCCAGTTATGTCAAGCCTTCCACTAGAGAAATAATCCCTGCTGAATGAAAACCATCCTCCCTGCTTTGTCCTAACGAAAACCTGTGATGGACGGTCAACAGCATTAGAGTCTTTTATCACAACAAACTTGTCTGTGCTCCTAGCGTAGAGCCAATAGCATCTTTTAGTCTCTTCAAGCCACTGTTTAAAATCGTTCGGATATCTTTTCTTGAAAGCCATCTGTCCAAGCACCTCATATACACTGACGATATAATGCCTTGAGAAAGATATCTTACCATCATCAAAGCAATGGTACATTTTACCTTCCTCTGGTATAGGCATTATATGCTTTTTTCTGCTATAGATAACAGTCCTATCTGGCAGTGGATACCTATTAGGCTTGTTTCTTTTTCTAATCATTCCTTATTATTTTTTAGTCTGAACTCATAGTCTAGAATCATACTATCGTTTCTTGCTATCTCATTGAGTATCTTATCCTTATCAGCCTTTGGAGCATCGGATAGTTTCTCCCTAAGAACCATGTTGGCGTGTTCAAGTTTCTTGACCGCCTCTGTCAATACGCCCTTTGTTGCCATACTATACTAATCCATGTGCTACAGCATTTAGAGTGGAAATGTTACGATTGACATTATCCATCTTTGCTGACAGTTGCCCAACTTTTGTCTCCAGCATTTCCTTGAGTACCATGTTATCCTTTAAGAGTTTCTGGTTCTCTTGGAATAGCTGTATGTTATCCCTCAGCAGGGTGTCTGGTGAGAGGTTTGCAACGGGGTTTCTCTGGTTCACAGACTGGGCTTGCTCAACGCTTGTAACAACGTCAAGTTCCTGCTTAAGAACGTATCCTATTTCCAGTGCCATCTGTCTGACATTGGGAGAACCTGTGGCATTGATTTGTGCAAGCAGGTCAATGCACCTGTTTAAACTTCTTGATGAAATCATAGTTCAAGTTATTTATATATTCCTGCATCAATCAGATGCCTCATTTCACTTTCAAAATACATCATCTGAGTGGTGGTGACAGAGTTTATCCACTCGTCACGATATTGCTGGTATTGTGTCCTGTTATTGACACGAAACCTCCACTCCAGATAACGCCTTAATGATTCATTCATAGTTAATCGTAGTAACAACCGTATTCATCATCGTACCCATCCCAGCCGTATCTACCATAGCCTTCGTAGCCACCACTATTCTGGTATGAATACTTCTTTCTATTTGTCTCTATGCAGAACATCCTAAGAAGCTTCTTAAACTTCTCGGTGATGGGTCTGATAATCTCACCATGATATTCCACCTTTGGAGTTACAACCTTTCTGACAATCTCGCCAGTGGCAATATTGATGATAGCCATAAGCTCTTCGTTCCAAGCATAACCATACTCTTCGAGTGTTCTTAAAGCCCTTGCTTTCTCCACGTCTGTACAGAGTCTTACCCAGTATGTCTCCTTATCATCGTCAAGGGTCTTCTCACACCTAGTGTCCTTGGTAGCCACTTCGAGGAATGGGGAATTACGGTATGTACCATCATCATGCTGACGATATTTACTTGGGTCGTAGTTTGCAATAACTGACAACTTCTTGTAGGAGGTTGTTGAATTATCAATACCCTCGAAGATGACGAATGAACCTGGCTTATTGTTGTAGGTTACGAAGTCACCTTGTTTGAAAGTTCTCTTCTCTTCTTCCATTTATCTGTAAAGATTATATTCGTTTATAATTTTTAATGTTTCCATCGTCACGTAAGGATATGGATTCATACCATTCTTAATCATGCTTCTAACAAGCGTAGATGATATGTCCACCCTCTGGGTCTTGATAGTCCAGAACTCCTTGTTGGTGAGACTGCTTCTGCTACCCTCCCTCACAATGAAAGGGATATGTGGGTTCTCGAATTCAGTGCCATCACCCCTCTTAATCTCGATGAACGACACCTTATTCATTATCTCACTCTCGAACTTCTTCCATTGTGGAATGCGTTCTATAGTATCAGTACCAGCAATGATATATATTTCATCCTCTGGGTACGTCTCCAGTGCTTTACCTATTGGGAGATATGAGTATACTGGAGGCTCAAATTCTTCCTCGAACCTGCATACCTCATACTTTCCCTTAATTAGGTCTATGGAGTCATTAATCATTCTGCACCTTAAATCATATGGTGCTGGTTCTTCTCCCTTCCAAGGGTTATGTCTTGCAACAACGAACAACACCTTGTCACACAGCCCACTGTTCAACACGGCTGATGCCATGTGGAGGTGAGCAACCGTAACTGGGTTAAACGAGCCAAGAAGCAATCCTATCTTCTTCATTTCCGTTGTAGATTAAAGCAAAATAGAGATAGTGTCCTAGGTCTAGTGAGAGAAAAAACACAATGGTAATCGGCCATACCATGCCGAAAAACGTTCCTATCTCCCTACTATACAATTTTATCAGTCTCGTATTCATGTCCAGGGTAATATCGTCCAACTCGTCAGATGTGGAAGTTGGTGGTGAGTATTGTTCAAGCTCACTGTTAGCTTTCATACCTATTAAGATTCCTACTGCAATATACAGGAGGAAGAACACGAAACACATGCCAGTGTTGTAAAATTCTGCATTCATTGATATTAATTTTCTGCAAAGATATAAAAAATATTCGAGAAAACCAAACTTTTTAATGTTTTTTAAACGAAATCGTTGTCATCATCCATGATAACTGAATGAATCTTGCTGTCCACGACTCTATCCAAGCTACCCTTAAGCGACTCCTCCAGATATGACCCAATGACAGCTTCCACGTCAACGGTGTTACGGTAAGGACCTATCCAGATTCCCTTACCCCATTCCTTATGTCTGACGTAGTATCTGCCATTCTTAGCAATTTTGAACATAAACTCCGACCTGCTCAATGGTCTCCTGTACCAGGGTATTTGAGCAGGAGCAGCACCAACCTTGGGAGTCTTTATCTCAAGGCTGGTGGGCTTCCTTCTGTTCTTTATGAACTGAATAAGCGGAGCTTTATCCTCTATCTCACTCATGATTAGTTCTCGTTAGATTCCAGAGTCTTGGCGAGTTTGTCGGCAAACTCTTCAAGGATAACTGGGTAGTAAGTGTTGTACCAATACTTGATGGTAGGAAGGGTGTAGTCCTTCTGCATCTGACGGAAGATGGACTTAGCCTCCATAATCATAATCTTCTGGATGTAGGTCTCTGGAATCTTACCATCACACCACTCCACTGCAAGCTTGTTAAACCTGCTAACATAGCCAAGATACTCGGCAAAGATAATGAAAATAGGAGCTTCAATGACATTTTCCTTGTCACTTTCCTCAGCAAGTTCAGCGAAGTTGCCTTTCCACTGCTGGGTCTCTTTTACAGTCTCAGTATTCTCCATTTGAATTCAATATTTAAAAAGTTAATAATCTTAGAAATACAACTCTGGAATAACCTCACAGTCGTAAGCAGCCATTTTCTCAACCTCTTCATCAGAGAGTTCTGCTGCCTTTAACAGTTCCTCTTCTTCCAAATCTACTATTGTAGATGCAGTAAAAAAATCATTTTTCATTCTTGTTTATTTTATCAATTGTTACTTTAAAATTCTTTCTGCACCTCTTCACTATTTTCTTGTACTCTGGGTCTGGTGTAGTAATCCTGATGACGTGGGTAGTACGAGTATTGGAATGGTATTGCCTCTGACCACTATCGTAATACTCATAGTTGTAATATCCCTCATCCTCTGGGAAGAACCATGAATGGCTGTTAGGATTGATGTTATTCCTTCTCATATATTCCTTGTCGTCTTCGTCAAAGAACGAGAAGATAGCCCATACAAACATGGCTATTGGGAATAGCACATATTTGTAGTCATCCAATGTCATCATGGTAATGAATCCCATGATTGACATGAATATCATCATAGCCCTAAAAAACAGATACGTCATCTTTTATATCCAAAGTAATTAGAATTTCTTCTTCTTAATCAAAAACCTTGCGAATACACTTGTCCTGTGCATCTTACCCTCGGTTTCGTCGCCACCGTCAACACGCTTATAGATACCCTCGTTCTCTCCCTTTGACAGGAAGACAATCTCTCTTCTCTCCAATGAGATAATTGGTGGGATGTGATAAACTGTGTTCACCTCAACCTGGTCCCAAGGCGTAATGCTCTTAATCTTCTGGAGCTGTTCCTTAAGCTCCTGTACTGAACGTTTTGCCATATTGTCTAATTAAAATTTATGATATTCTACAATGAATCTAGCGTCTAAATCTTGACGGTATACGTTATGATAGTAAGATGTCTCCTTAAGGTCTTTGTCCAAGGTAACACATCTGAGAGTGTATTCGGTCTTTGCTACAGCCAGTACCACCTTTCCATTCTGTCGGATAATGGTTGGAATGACATAAATCTTTCCTTCCTGTATATCTTCCCACTGTACATGGATTGGGAGAGCTTCGTATTTCTTACGCTTCTCCTGGTAAATCTCGTAAGCAGTCTTCTCTTCTGACTGGTGGGTTATATTACTCACGTGAGTAACGACATTTGGTACACGAGACGTAGGACTATCCAAGAGCTTAGGACACCAATCTGGGACAGGAATATCCACAGGGTCTTCCAGTCTAAATGATATAGTCCTGGGTCTTGTAGTACCTTCACTCTGTATAAGATGCTTACCACAGCAGGCGTTATACTTTTTATCACCATGGTCCTTGTAATTCTTTATAAGATAACCACAGTAATTACAATTGCCATCCACCGTCACTGGTGTTTCATCTTTCTTAGGGGGTTCATACACAGGAATTGGTTCATCGAACTTGCACACTGTGCATTCTCGACAATCCCTTCCATCGCATGGATGATTCAATACATGTGCCATTGCCATATACTATTACAATTAGAATCCAGGGGCTTCATCAACAGCCTCTTCATCAGCCCACTCTTCGTCTCTGTCCTCGTCGTAGTCTTCGTCGTAGTAAGCGTCCTCATCATCGTAGTACTCGTCCTCCATGTCTTCCATGAATCCGTCACCGTACATACCATGATTCTCTTCCATCATACGATTAATCTGCTCTGCCATGTTTGGAGGAAGCTCTGGCAGCTTACCAGCCTTGATAAGCTCGTGAATCTGCTTCATCTTCTCCATTTCCTCTGGTCTTGGCTGAGTCATGTCAACGAAGCCTACACCGAAGATTTCCTCACAAGTGCTGTTGAATATCTCACCACCAATCTCAGACAGGAAAGCGAAATCGTTGTTGTATCGCTCCACAAACACATGAATGAGCATATTGGTGCAATTGGCAATGTGACGCTGAAGCATACCGTCCTGGTTGTTTTGGAAGTCAGAGCCGCACTTACCACCAAAGGTCTTCACCATAATACGCAGGAAGCTACCGATGTTCTCAGCCTTAACAAAAGCATTCTCCTTGGAACGATTCTGGATGACAGGTTGAAAACAATGCATCTTCTTGTACATGGTAGATACACAGTTGTTGGTCTCGATACCAACGGTACTCCTAAACTTCGAATACATACCATGTCTCTTAATGGCAGCAATGAAGTTCTTCAAGACTAGGAACTCAACGTAGTAGTTCTTGTCTGGACAATTTTCAATATTCAAATCTTTCATTTGCTATTTTATAAAGTTGGTGCAAAGATATTGATTTTTTTGGGGAAAACAAAATTTCTGCACTTAAAAAAAGTTAATTGTCTCCTTGAATGTGTAAATTATGACAGTTAGGACAATAGAATCCCTGTTTCCAACCTGTTTCCTGGCTGGTAATACCGAATGCCCTCCAAGGAAGGAACTCGTGTCCGCAGTGGCTGCATACTACCAAGAACTTCCTGTGAGCAGCCTTCTCCATGTCCATTTCAGCTTCTGTCATTCTTATAACTCTATGTCAATATAGCATGGTGGGTACACCAGCTTATAGTTCTCATTCACTACCGATACATTCCTAATCTCGGTCTCTCCACGCTTTTCCATTTCGTGGTTGCACGAATGAAGGTGTCCACAGAAGTGATACCTCGGCATCTTATTATCCACAGCGTCACCAAGGGGGTGACAACCTATGTGGTCTCCTGTCTTCCAAGGACAATCCTCTTGCAGCAGCACATCATTGTTACCATAAGGACAATCATGTGTAAGCAGGATGTCAACCTTATATGGAATCTTATTGTATATCTTGGCAAGCTGAACGTCGGATGTCATAAATGCCCAGTTGTAGAACTGGTGACACCAGGGAGTGCCATAGATTCTGAAGCCCTCATACTCAGCCTCTTTATCACAGAGATATGTAATTTTGGTGTTCTCAAACATTGCTTCCCAGTCGTCTGGATGCTCCATAGCAATCCAATCATGGTTTCCAGCAATGAGGAAAACCTGCTTACAAGGCTGTTTCTCACACCAGGGTACAAACTCCTTGGCAAGCCACTTCAAAGTCCCCTGGTGATATGTCTGTACCCTCAGCGGGACAATATCGCCACATATGCACAGAATGTCGCACGGCTCTATGTCAAAATTAAGGATACCGTGCATATCCGATATAGCACAAACTTTCATATTATTTTAATCTTATTGAATCACAATGATATTTGTCAGATAGATACTTGTTCCACCCAGTTTCAAGATATTTTCTCCAGTAGTCAGAACCCTTCTTACTTTCAGACCAGTCGAATGAGCCACTGAATGAAATAAAGAGCTGTCTTAAAGACCTGTTATACGCATATGCTACGTAAGAATATCCCTTTATATTGGCTACAATTATGGCTTTGGCATTATCTCTTCCGAAAGGCTCTGAAACACCAGGAAGATTACCCCTCACCTTGTGATAATCATAGCTGGCTATGACAAACTCACCTAGAATGCGATTTCTCTTGAGGAAATCACATACCAGATGCGTGGCATCTTCATTACTTACTGTTACCTTATCTACCATTTCTGCAATTTTTTGGCAAAGATATAAAAAAAATTCGAGAATTCCAAATATATTCTCGAATTTTAATATTTTTTAAATTAAAACGTCATCGTCTCCTTTACATTTTGTCCATGCCCAGGCAAACAGGCAGGAAAAGGCAAATACTATTACCAACTGAATTAATTTCTCCTCCATAACACTATCTATTTGAGACACGGGTGAGATTCGAACTCACGTACCTTTCGGTCAAAGCTTTTGCAGAGCCAGGCGATTGACCACTCCGCCACCGTGTCTTGTAAGTCCCGACACGTATTTCACAATAGACATCGGGACAATTAAAAGTAATAAAGATGAAAATTAAAAATGTTTACTCGCCAGCTTTTGCGAAGCGTCCGTTGGCTGCTCTTTTAGGCTTTGGTTTCGCAGCCGTAGCTGGTCTCCTCGGACTAAGACGCTTTTTCGCAGGCTTGGGGGCAGCGTCAGCCTCCTTCTCCTTTACTTCGCCTGGAGCGATGACCTTGGGGATACCAATCGTAGCTGTCTTAGCAACAGTGTTGATGGTTTTCGTCACCTTGGTCACATCACAGTTTGCTGGAATAATAACAGTTGTCTCGTTGCTACGAGAACTCGTCTCGTCATTATAAGTTACGACAACCTTCAGTTTGTTACCATCGATGGTGTAATCAAGCTTTTCACCTATTGACTCGTCGAATGGTACTGTAACGGAGAAATCATTGAAGCTATCCTTAACTTGCTTCAGAAGCTCTCCGAAGTCCTTCAGAAGTGAGTTACCTCTCTCAATGATGGAGTCTCTTTTCTCTGCAAAGAAATCGAGCTGGGCATCCCAGTCGAAATTGTCGATAGACTCACCTATGCCGTTCACCAGGTCTCTGGCTTTCTTGGCACTAGAGTCAATCACACTAAGTAATGTGTCTCTAAAACCTCTCATATCTTTTATATTTTAACCAATTAAAAACTTCACAACAACAAGCAGGACGATGGCAACTCCTAAGAAGCATGCCATAGCAATCTTGCCCAATGTTATCATATCAATTACATTTTTCATGCTGCAAAGATATATATTTTTTTTCGTAATTCCAAATATTTTAGGAATTTTTTTTCTTATCGTATACAAAATGCTTGCTTCTCTCCACAGTAGTATGAGTTGTAACCTCAATTTGTCCACCAGAAAGCTTAGTCACCTTGTCTGCTATGTTATGGAACTCCTTACCATGACCCCTTGCTGGCTTAGTGCCATTCATGTATGTGTAATAGTGACACATTTCATGAACAAGAGTCACCATGAAAGCCCACTCACTACCACGCTTATTACCATTCAACTCAATTCTTGGCTGGGCTAGAAGATAAAAATTATCGTGGTTGATGTGGGTAATAATTGTTGCAAGACCAAGCGGCGTATGCTTGATGAGACCGCCACCGTTTGTAACATTAACCCCACCAGTTAGTCTGAACCACCCATTAGTTGCTCCTCTGCTTCCTCTTCCAGTTGTGAATACTTTAAAGTCACACTTTCCAAGAGCACCGCCAAACAGCTTCTCGTTGGCTTCATCATATCTCCTGGACATCCACTCTACCGTAGGTCTGAAATCCCTGGTATTGTAATCCAATTCAAAACTAACTGTCTTCATTTCTTTATCTTTTAAAATTATGCTGCAAAGGTAGATAAAAAATCCGAAATAGCAAAATTTTCGAAAAGAAATTTATATATTTTAACTCATCCAACTATGGTATTTCTCTATTTGTGGTGTCAATTACCATCACATTTTGGAGTCTGTCAACCATACCAACCAATCTCAAAAATCTATCCCTATATTTCTTGAGGTCATCCATATTGTGATATTCCTCCTCAATAGAGTCACCACGCTCAAGTATCCTTTTCTGGCATACTTCTGGCTCAGCATCGACAATCACAAACAAAGTATTTCCATCAGTACCTTCCTCATAGAAGTAGTAAGGACCACAGTAGTACGAATCACGTCCGATTTTCCTCAGTTTTTCTTCGTTATCTGGGGTATGTATCAGCTTGTTCACATCGCCACCAAGGATTCCAACCCTGTAATCGTTTGCGATTTTGTCTACAGAGTAATCCTTATACTGGAACTCAAAGTTTCCTCCACAATAGATTATCTTCTTCATTACTCACAGCCTTCTACAAAATTGAACTGTTCCTTCTCACCGTCCCATTCGATAATGTCCTTCGTATATTGCTTCCAGTGTTCAACGTTGTTGATACTAGTGAACATACCACGAAGGTTAATCTCATAGCAAGCGTCATCACCCCACTCAGACTCAGCGTTTTCCCTAAGTTTCTCATTTGTCAGCCCTGGAGGTATTGGGAAAATACTCTTCTCGTTGAGTATATCTATCAATTTGTCAGTCTCAGTGCTGTTAAGTGGATGAACAACGAATCTCACACCATTGTCTATTGATGCGTCGATTATCCTTAATAATTCACTTCTAAATGTTTTCATACTTATATTCAATTACTCCAGTCTTTTACATTCTTCTTCACTAAACGTCGAATGAAGCTTCTCAAGCCACCATTTAGTCTTGACCTTGGACATTGGAAGCCTCTGTCCTGGAAGCCTCGTAGAACGCTTTAAAACCACTCCCTCCTTGACGTTAGGATACCTACAGCCTTCCTTAGTCCAGTCATTTTCCTGTATTGACTGTACGAAGTCAGCGGTGAGCTTACCGACATACACAACGTCTGGTGTCTCAACCCTAGCATCCTCACAGAAGATGTCAATGAAGTCATTCGGTTCTACAAATCCTTTCTTCTTGATGAATACGTCAAACAATCCCAGGTGCATTTCATCACCAGGCTGGTGAAATCCAGCAAAGCTATGCTCTCCGTACCACTCAAAGAACAGGGTCAACTCCTCAGCACCATTGAAGATGCCATGTTTTCCAGAGTTATTGACAATGATATCCCTAAGAGCTGTTTCGTAGTTCTGTTTGAAGAATCTCACAGCGTCACCGAACTGCTCATTGGTCTCGTCCACAAGTTGAGTCCTTGACCCAAATGTGGTAAACTGTTTCTTTGTTAGACCCTTGGGAGTGTATTTCACCCTAAAGTTCTGACCGTCCAGCTTGTTGAATGCCACTACCTGTTCACCTTTAAGCGTACCGTCATCCAATAGCCTTGGTATACTTGCATATTCTTTCATATTATCTAATAGTTATAAACCACCCAGAAACTTTCCTCTCATCCTGGCATATCCAGACAAAGCCCTTTTCAACCTATGTATTCCAGGAGAGTTTCTTACAAGACGCTTCATGGCATATATGATAGCTTCTCTCTGAGTAAGCCCAACTCCACTGCCATAGGAAAAGAAAGGGAATTTCATATATTCACCATCATGAAGGGGATAGGCACATGCCTCATAGCCAATAATAGGTTCTTTATCGTCTGAAAACCTTATACCTTTTGGCTCAAGGACAACCCTCACTCCCTTAGATTGAAGTTTATCAATAAGTTCCTTGACAGAATCATCTATTGTGAAGTCTACCTTTTTGAAACAATTAACAGCTTCATTTTGAATATAGAGAAGATTATTCCTGTCATCGTAGAGACGTTCAGCACATACACCACATTTATACACTTTACCACGTGTGAACTTAGCATCACATGGTACATACCAACTATCAATATACATTATACCAGTATTCTCATCGGTACAAACGTAATACTCTCCTACTTTCATACGTTATCCGAATCTGTAATAATACATTCCGTCAGCTCACATACTAATCCTGCTGGCATCGAAAGCACCGAAATACATGCGCTTCGGTCTTATTACACAGCTCCTTACTCTGCATGCAAGACTACTCTTGAGTCTAAGCTTTTTCCACGCTTTGACTATTCCATCCTCCTGGGTCTCCACCTCATTAACTGTTGCATTGGCATAGATTGACCTATCACCTAGTTTTAGTAAGGTCATACATACATTCCATTTGATGATGAAGTCATCAAGCGAATATGTAGGAGTTTTTTTAGCCTCTTCTTTCATTACAGCAACAGGACTTATTGACACAGTGATACCCTTTCCTCTCATAATGTCAATTCTCCTTTGTGCCTCAGCAGTTATCTCATAGTTGAACTCCACGAAGTTATGGTAATTCTCCTCAGTTATTCCTATCGGATTAGAAAGAGCATCTGTGAGATAATTGTCAGCCTGGGACATGTAGTACTGTCCAATAAAGAATATAGGGTCTGGTTTCCACTCAGCATAACTAGGAGTTAAAACATTTCCATCCATAGTCATACGATAATAACAATTAGTAACAGAGTGGTAATACGTATCTATGAACTGGTTACGTAGTTTTTCCTTCTCTATCTCTTCCTGTGTTTTTACGTAAGCTCCGACACACAGATAAAGTTTGTTTTTCTCAATCATATCTATTTAACTATTTAGCATCCAGCAGCCCTTCTCTTGGTGATGGTATACTTACCGAAAGAATCCCTTACATATAGCTCTGGATATATGAATCCACTTATAGTGAAAATTATAGTCCTGTTGCTACGTGAGAACCTTAACGTGTTGCCATCATACAGGTATTCAAATGTATACACCCTGGAGTCAACACTACCAACAGCCTTGAATGTGATGTCACACTTCCTGGCATTGATGAATGAAATCCACTGCATCTGGTATACAACATTTGGCTGTCCGTCAAGTATCTCGCCTATTCCTCTGATGTTCATGTCATAGGAACACTGCCAGCCTCCAATAAGCATATCTGCATAGAAGGCATCATTCTTTGAGTTATAGGAGCTGTTGTAGTAGCCCTTCTCAAACTTTCTCTCATTGAACTCGTTGTATGGACAGTCACATGCCCACAATGCAACAAGTGATATGAGTAATAAAATCTTCTTCATGTCTTTACCACGTTAATAGTTTAATCTCTTTGTTCCTAACAGGAATCTTACTGCCTCTCTTGTATATAAGCTTTGTCTTCTTGTTATAAACATAACCATGAAACTTGAGTATGTCGCTTATCTTGCGATATTCCCTCTCAGTAATTTTGGTCACGTCAATAGCATCCCTAGCAAATATCCAGCCATTGATAACTGGAAAGTCAGATAAGCCTATGAAGAAGCTACAGAACATTCTTGGGGCAATACCTGTGTTGTCACTGTCATACTCTAATGGAGCAGTAGCAATGATGTGTCTTCCACCATAACGTAATTTCACAAACGCCATGCCCTGTGTGGCTTCCTTTAATTCAGCTAATCTCATTATCTGGTTATGGTATTCAAATCTGGTTTATTTCCTTAAGTCTCTTCCTGGTCTCGTCAAGAACCTTACCAAGCAAGTTCTGTCCCCTCCAGTTTGACTCGTCATCCAGGGCAGTAACTTCGTCACAGCCAATACCCCATAGTTGGTCCGTTGGGCTGGCTTCAACAAAGCCCTTGCCATCAAACTCCTCGCTGAGGATGGTCTTCTTAAGTTCCTCGTTCTGCGTGAACTTCAACAGGTTGGCATCAAGCATGATGCCAAACCTCTTCTCGTTCCACACCTTATCGTCGTAACCCTGTACCTTCCTACCCATAGCCTTAGCTGTACGAGGGTTAGAACCGAACTTGACAATCTGTTCAGCCATCTTGGTGTCACCGAAGGTAACAGCCTTCATGAACATGAAATACTGCTCGGAGTTATAGAACTTATACTCCTGTCCGTTTACTGTGGTGGTAAATGTGGCTGAATACCAATTGGAAGGCCACTCACCCCAAAAGAATACGTGCTTATCTGTTACTCTCATAATCTTTTACTTTTATTATTTGTTTCTTTTTTCTGTTATATCTTAATCCATGATTTAATAGAATTCTGGAGAATTCAAGTATATCATTTATATTTGGTCTCATAAGTGCATCATACTGCGTATTGAAACCAAAGGAATTATAATAATCGTTATACTCGCCATTAAAGTCTACTAAGAAGTCTACACCAATAACGGCAGCATACCCAGAAGAATTTAAAATAATATTATTTTCATTAGGCCATATGACAAGCATATAGTTTCTTTCGTAGTCGCAATATGGTGTAACTATCTTGACGATATCGCCTTCTTTTGGTATGAATTCCTTAATCATATCTTCTATCATAGTGCAAAGGTATAAAAAAAACGTGAGATAACCAAATATAAAATATTAATTTATGTTTTTTAAAAGTTAAATATTGTTATTTTTTGAAATGTTGTACTATTTATAATAAAAAGGTTTAGTATGAAAAAAAGGAAATTAACCTATGAATTTTGTGAAAAGATAGCAAAACAATTCACAAGAAAAGTAGATTTCGAGAAATTTGATATGTCTGCTTATGTGACATCAGTTAGAAATGGATGGATTAACAATTGGTTTGATAGGAAAATTAAACCAAAAAATTACTGGACATATGAGAAATGTGAAGAGTGTTCTAAACAGTTTAAATATTATACTGAATTTAGAGACTCAGAATATTTGTCAGTTTATTTAAAATCCAAAAAAAATAAATGGATTTATGACTGGGATTGGCTTATTAATGACCTTGCTGAATTTGATAAAGACGCAAAAATACATTTAATTTACATCTATATTTTCAAAGATACAAACTATTTCTATGTTGGGAGAACTATGCAGTTAAAACAAAGAGATTATGCCCATAGGCATAAAATAAGAAAAAGGCATGGAGAAATATATTTAGATGCTGTTCAAAAACATTCAAAAGAAAATAATATAGATATACCTCAACCAATTGTTCTAGAAGAACATTTAACAGTTTCTGAGTCAAAAGAACAAGAGCATTTTTGGCTTGAACATTTTAAAAAGAAGGGTATGATTCCATTAAATACAGCTAAAACAGGAAAAAAATATAGTTCAATTGGAGGCGGCAGGCAAAAATGGACATATAATAGAGTATATGAAGAAGCTAAAAAATACCAGCATAGAGGGGAGTTTTATAATGGTTCTACACAAGCATATAGAGTTGCATTAAAATACAACTGGATAAATGATTATGATTGGATGACTTTAAATGGTACACCTCCAGGAACTTGGACATATGAAAAAGTTTATAGTGAAGCAATTAAATACAAACATAAAACTGATTTTAAGAAAAATTCTACACTAGCTTATTCAGCAGCTATAAGACATGATTTTATGAAGAATTTTACTTGGTTTAAACGCCCTAAAAAAGAAAAAAAATATGATTTTAAAGAAGATGAAATGCTTTTAATTTTTAAAGAATATGTAACGAAAAAAGATTTTTATACTAAGAATGATGCTTTATACAGATATGCATTAAAAGAACATAGAGAACTTTTAAATAAATATTATAAAAATAGGGGGTAATCAGCCCCCTATTTGTTTAAGAAGATATTCACATTTTTCTTTATTACCAAGAGTTTTACCTTTGTCGTTTGAAAGTTTAACACAGTCATGCCACTCACGAAGTTCGGTGATTCGCATTCCAACGAGTTTAATGACGATATTAGAATATGGGAACTTCTCCCCAGTTTCAGAATTGGTCACGTCAGCACAAAGGTGCGTTCCAATTCCATAGGAATCCTTCATACGCCCATTAAGCCACTCATGAAGTTCAATTGCCTTGTCAATGGTAAGAGCATTAGAGTAGACGATAGATTTTGTTGCTGGGTCAATGCCAAGCGACTGATACTTTTCAATCATCTTTTCAGTCTCTTCTCTCTCGTCACCGCTATCAATGCGGATACCATCGAACATCTTAGCCATCTTCTTGGAGAAATTAGATAAGAATACCTTAGAGCCGAAACAATCTGGAAGGAAAATACCAAGGTCTCCATCGTAAACGTCAGACCACTTCTTCATCACTTGATAGTTACACTCAAAAATACCACTTACACATTCCTCAAAAGAACAAATCTGATGAGACATAGTTCCAATTGGAACAAGACCAAATTCTTTAGCAAACCAAACATTAGATGTACCAACAATTTTTCCAGGATAGTCTTTTTCTTCTCCGTATTTTTTTGCTTCGGCTAATGCTTTCACCACATCATAGTGGTTTTGGAAATCAAACCTTCTTCTAGTTCCCATGTCACTAAGCAAAAGTCCATTCCTTAATGCTTTAATGCTTTTTTCCAATGTTTTTTTATATTCATTGTCCCTGTTAACCTTCTCAATATCGCCATTGAGAATATGCATCAATTCAGAAATGGTAGAAAGAATTGGCATTTCCCACATGATGGTGGAATACCATTTACCTTCAATCATAATTGATAAATAGCCACTTTGGTCTTGCAAGATATGTACATCAGATGGATTAAATCTGAAACCACGAAGGAAATTGTAATACCATTCTGGCAAGAAATAAACCTTTTTCTTCATGAACTCAATTTCTTCTTCTGTGATAACAACATCCTTCATGGCGTTAATTTGTTCTTGGAGTAATTTACCAAACCCTTCTGGATAACGAGTATGGTTGCGGTCAAAGAATGAATACCTTACTTCCGCACGTGGATACGTCTGTAAGATGTAATACTGACAAGTAAATGTATAAAGGTCGTTGTCAGTAAAATGATTAATAATTCTTCTTATTTCTTTCATGTTATTTAATGTTTAATGATAGCTTATTTTAAGCCTAGTTTCTTGATTTCAACAGTGGTTGTTTCACCTTTTAGTTTTCTGAGGGGGTAAACCTTGACTGGTTTTAGCCCATTAATACCTATAACGAAGTTATGACCCTGCATTGACCTCACATGACATATGATATTTCCCTTATATTGGTAGTGTTCCAAGGCAGCAACGAATTTAAACACATGTGGTCTGTTTACTGCCATAGCTTGTCTGTTAGTATTAAAACCATGTGACTTCTGTTTGCCAAAACCGAAAGCATTGAATGCAGTTGTGAAATTACTATAGTGTTCACCCCAGTCAGCCACTTCTACAAGGTCTCCTGGTCTAAAGGGAAATGTTTTGTAAAGTTTCTCGCCATTTTCAAGCTTATAGGTGAATTCAAGCTTACCATCGTTCATCATAATAATCCTCCTGTGGCTCTTCTACAACCTGTTGTGCGGGTTGGGTGTTATACCTATCATACACAGCAGGTGCTACTTTTCTCTTATAATGAGACTGTGATGCTTCGCCAATCCAAGTTACGCTCTGGGTGCATCCAGCAACAGAGAGAACAACGAGGATTACCTTGAATAGTGTCCTCGTTAAATCTCTCATAATCTCCTGGTCTAGAGACCTATCGTTTCTTTGTACCATGTGTTAAACTCTTCAAATTCATCATCAGTGAACTCACTACGCACACGCTGGTATTCAATATAGTCAACGTATTTAACCTTGACTATGATGCGATTACCACGTCCATCACACATAGGGATAACAGGACGAGCCACAATACCTTCCTCAATAAGGGTTGGGTCAGCAGCCCTGTCAAACTTGGTTTTGAAGCCCTTCATAACCATCTGCTCAATGTCACGCAGGGTCATATTGCCGATATAAGGCACGGTCTCCAGCTTGAGTGTCTTGCACATTTCGTCACGCATATCCTTTGGCAACCACCAGCCCTGCTGACGAATGTCGAATACAAGGAAGCCATTGCCATTCTGTATATAGCGTCCACCACCCTTCTGAACACCAGAGCCGAAGTACTCGCCATAGATGTAGATGGGGACTTCCTCAAGGCCGACGATATATTGTCCGTCCTTTGATGGGTTAACCTTTGTAATGTCAAGTGGGTCAACCATATTACAGTTCCAGTACTCTATCTTATTGGTCTCCTTGTCTTTCACCTGTGTGAAACGTGCTGTCTCTTTCGGGAACATAGCACGAAGCATAGGATGGATGCGGTCAGCAATCTCCTGGAGCATTTCGAACTGTCCATGCTGTGAGGTTGCATTGTCTGACTTACCGCCTACTTTGATGACACCAGTAGAGGGGTAGAAAGCAATCTTGGAGTTAGTACCGTCAATCTTGCTGTATGCCTCCCACAGGTTGTCAAACAGATACTTAGCCTCGATGTTTGAGAACTCACCAAGGATAATCTTGTTTCTGAACTTTAACCACTTCTGGTTGGGGCATTCATCACCCTTGAACTGATACCTCTTATACATGGTATCGATTTTTGTATATGTCTCCATTATTCTAATCTTCTATTTCTAAATCTAATTCTTTTAGTAAACTCTCATAGAGACAGATAAGGTTATAAGTGTTCTGCGAGAACTCGACGAATGTCTTATCATCCTCGTCAATCTCGAACATCTTCTTATCAGTCAGTATGAACATACCGTTCTGCTGCAAGAGCAGACCTGTTATCTTTCTGTTACCGAAACTGAACTGGTTGGCTTTCTTAAACTTTACCAGCCCACTTGTTGCCAACAAGACAGCGATGTCTCTTACGATGTTACACTTGAGCATGAAAACGCTCTGCTCGTGTAATGTTCTGTAATCTATGATATCTTTTCTGTTCATGGTGCAAAAGTAAGCAGAATTTTCGAGATAACCAAATTTAGCTAGTTAAAACTTGTTAAATGTTAGGTAAATCAGATAAACTGCAAACACAATACCATGTATTCCTATCATTATGAAGGTGAGCGTTGGGGATACGATGTACATAATCCACGCCATAAAGATATAGAACAGTGAGGTAATCGCTATAGCACCATACCAGGCAACAGTAAGTTCATTAGGTACTGGCTTATGAGTCTTCTTATACTCCTCGTAGTAGTCTTCACAGTACATACTGGTTACATCCTCTACTGATAGTTTATGCTCTCGTCTGATATCGCTGTAACGGCTATTAAGCATACTTCTCAATATAACCAACCTTCTAATGATAGGGATGTTAAGCACTGCCTTATACTCGTGACCATGTTTGGTCATGAAAGACAGTCCACAGAACTTAATGGTTGGATTACTCTTCATCTTCTTAATGACAATAGCATCCTCACTTTTCTCGTCACGATTCCAAGGATGAAGAACATGTCCCTCCATTGGGTTGAAGCTCAACTGAAAATTGAAGAACTTCTTTCTCTTTTTAAGGACACGATAGGTCTCTTTAACAATGGATTTTGATTCCTCCGTTGCCTCCTTATCAAGACCCTTATGCTGATATCCTATGTTGAATGGTTCTACATTAAATGGTACACTATTCTTCATCAGTTATTTCTTTAAGCAGTTTTTTCCAACCAAACACCCTAGCAAATAGACTAGCCTCAGTGATGTTATCGAGCATTTCCTGCAAGTTGTTTATACGCTCATTATATACCTCAATTTGTTTCTTGGAGTCAGCCCAGGACTTTTCAAGAGATTCTATCTTCTCTTTCATGCCCTTATACTCCTCCATTGGTATTTCTATCCTAGCCATACTATACAAGTTCTACTCTTTCACTGTTAGCAATGAAATCGGTGAATGCCTGTGCAGTGTCCTCTGCGATAGCAGGGCAGAAATCCTTGAACACCACGAACTTCACATTAGGCAAGTAACGCAGACCATCCTTGACGGTATCAGCAACGCAGTAGTCATAGGCAATACCTCCGACATGAATCTCCTCGATGCCAAGTGCCTCAACCATTGCAAGAATCTTCTTGCGTGACTCCTCGTTCTTGAAGACTGAGTATTCCTCGTGGTCTTCGTCGCATCCCTTAGTGAATACGGTGAAGTTAGGACAGGTCTTCATAACGTCATACAGAGGCTGGTAAATAGCAGCATCCTTTGTGAACTGTTCACAGTGGTTAGGCCATATTCCACCATTCTCCTTGAATGAGCAATGGGTTGATGGATGCCAGTCTACAGTCTCTCCTACTGCTGCATACTTATTCCCATTTTTAGAAAGGTACTCAGCCTGGAGGTCTCCACACTTAGTTCCACCTGCTACTGCAAGGTTTCCACCCTCACGAAATCCATCCTGGTTATCAATACCAAGGTACATTATTTTACTCATACTTTTAAAACTATTTTAATATTTATTATATTTTATTTAATAATATTAATATAATATATAACTTAATATATACTATTATAATATATTACACAGTCAGAGTTCTCAGCTTAGCCTCTACGACCTCGAAACACTCATCCTTTGACATATTAGGATTCTCGATATAAGCCTCCTTAACTGCCTCCAGGAGTATACCTACGTTAGGACCTTTCTTAATCTTGAACTCGGTCATGATGTCGTTTCCGTCGATAGGGAGCTTAAGGTTTACCAGTTTGTCAACCTCGTCCAGCTCTTCAATTCTCTTTAAGACATCAAGCACCTGGGTCTTCTTCTTGTTGAAGACTTTATGCACGTTGTTGGCATGCATCAAGTCCATAGTCACTGCAAGGTTGTCACCACAAGAGTTTATCAGCTTTCTGATTTTCTTGTCTGGTGGCAGGAATCCATCAGTATAGGTAGAGAACCACTCATGGTGTCTGATAGCCACACACACAGACTTGATGACATCGTTAGGGAGCTTCATTTTTTTAAGGTCAGACTCAGCAACCTCAGCACTAAACTGGTTGGGTGATACAGTCCTGTCGTTGGCTGTAGCTATCCTACCAACATCGTGAAACAATGCAGCCAATCTGTGCTCCTCATAAGGTTCTACAGCGTCCAGCACTTCCATTGTATGGTCAAACGTTGTAATAACAGGGTTCTTACACTCGAATGCATGACGCATATCACTGATGTCTGGCATAATGATATCCAAGAGGCCACAGTAGAACATCTTACGAACACCGACACTTGCATTGGCTGAGCAGATGATTTTCAGAACTTCATCCGTGATTCTCTCCTGTGATACAATCTTAATTCTGTTGGCGTTCTTAACCATACCAAGCCATGTATCCTTTTCGATTCCCCATCCATATCGACAAGAGAATCTAATGACTCTGAGGATTCTCAGTGGGTCATCACAGAAGGTAATATCTGGGTCGGCAGGAGTCCTTATAATCTGGTTGGTAATGTCGTATAAGCCAGTTCCGTTGTAGTCGTAAATCTTACCGTCTGATATGTTGTAGTACAGCGAGTTGATGGTAAGGTCACGTCTCTTGGCATCCTCCTGGATAGTACCGTAGCACGTCTCTGGATTGTGACTGTCCTTGTGGTATTGCTCCTTTCTGGTCTGCACACACTCCAGCTCCATACCCTCACACTCTGGGTCATTATAGAACTGTACCTTTGCAGTGCCGTAGGTCTCGAATACAACAGGGTTAGAACCAGACTTATAGGAATCATCCTTTATGGCTACAAAGTTAGCAAAGCTAAGACCACCATTCTTCTCTTCAACAACAATGTCGATATCCTTTACAGGCTGTCCTAGTATCAAGTCACGGACACAACCACCAACATAATACACCTTACCCTCGAAGTAGTTGCCTTTAATCATTTCTTCCAACTTCTTCGTCACTGCAATTATCTTCTTATCAGCGTTTTTAAACAGTATCTCGTTCATTCGAAAATCATTTTTGGTGCAAAGATATAAAAAAAATCTGAGACTACCAAGTAACAATCCCAGATTTAATATTATTTAACTAATCGTCATCATTTGTTGTACATTCGTATATTGACACGATAGCATTTTCATCTATCTTAGTGACGAATTTCTCAAAGAAGGAATTTATCCATTCGTATTCATCCTTACCAGACATGTCAGTCCATCCGTTCTCATCAACATATCCAAAGTTCCAGTATGCCGTTGAATAGTTGACATAGGATTCCTTGTCTGGGAACTTAGAGAAATAGACATCCTTATCTTTCATTGCGTTATAGATAGTCTCTTCCTCCTCAGTCTCTGGTTTTCTTCCTTCCACAACCATTTCCCAAGCTGCCCTGTATACGCCCTGGTTATTGAGGTGCATTCTGTCCCAGTCAACATCAGAGCATTTAGCAGTGTATACCTCCCTTCCATCTTTCAGTATCAGTGGTAGTGAGAAGTTCCTTCCGATGTGAGCTGTCTTCCATTTTCCGTTTGGATTCTTATCAGACAATGCATCACCTTCCTCATTGTAATACATCCCATCAGTGAGCTGCCTGTAGTAATCAAACGTAGAAAGCGATTTAAGCCGCTTTACGTTCTCTTCTAGGGCTGATTTCATCTGGGGGTTCATCATTGTAAGGGAGGCATCTTCTAAGAGCTTCTGGGAGACTTTTATGGCTGTCTCCTTATACTTCTCAGCCTGTAGGAACTTATACTTAACGTATGGTTCTACTTTCTTATCAATCTTATAATCCTCAAGAATGGCTGCTGGGTCTTGCCCAACAACCATTACAGAGAAAAATTTACTATTCGTCTGTCCCATAATTAACCATGTCCTTCACCATCATCGGTTGCCATTACACCAGCAACTGCATTATTTCTGAAGTCAGTGATTGTATTCACCATTTGTTCTATTCTCTCATTACGCTGTTGAATAGTCTCTAGTGGATGCCCAGGGTCAACTGGGTGTCCAAGATTTCCAGCCAACTCTGTTGGGTCGAACGTTATTCTTCTTCCGTGAATGGGTTCATAGTTAATCCCATTGTCATCCGTAAAGATTCTTCTATCGACCCTATAGCCGTTTCCACCATTCTCTACTATTGCTATTCTAGGCTCTTCTGTAGCATCGCCTTCCTCGAACTCTGGCAGTTCCTCAAGTTCTGGTTCTCCACGCTCTTCCTCCACGTCATCAACACCCATTTCCATTTCAGCGTCACCATCCAGGTTGTTTAGGTCATCTAAAAGCTCCTGGTATGGGTCTCTCGGTGGTTGGTTACGAGGTGCTTGAATGCCATGTAGACTGCCCGTAAACCTTTTAGGGGCTTTCTTAAAAGTTTTGGATATGTCACCCATTTCAAGACGAAACCCAAATGCACCCTCCACTGTGTCGTTCAAGCTAAAAATGTTGTTGATATCTGTTGATGCCATGAATCTGATGTTGTTGAGGTGACAGTTATCACCTTCACCAGTGAACATCCACACATACGGTTTCACATTAGCTTTAACGAACTCTGAGTAGATTTTGTCAATCGTCAATCTCTCGTTGATTGCGTCATCGATAACCTCCTTGTCTGAGCCAGACCACTTGCTATCCGAATAGGTTGAAGTGTCAGTACCAACGAAAGAAGGTGGTACATGGGTCACAACACAAGCAATCTTATTGTCTGCCAGTATCTCCTTGAGTTCATCCTCGTTGAATTTGGTAGACTCGCCATCCCAGTACAGGGTCTTCTTGAGCCTTCCACCCTGGGTCTGCTTCCACTTCCTGTCAAGTGAGACACCACCACCAATGCAAAGGCAGTTGAATCCATTGAACTTGATGAGTGAATAATCATCTACAGCCTTGATGTTACTATAGTTGATTTTGCCCTCAGTAAAGTAGGAAGGGTCATCACTGTTACCACGAATGAAAATGATGTGGGTATTGTTCTTCTCCAGTATTTCGTTGAGTGACTTAAAGATTTCATCGAAATGTTCGAAACTCTTAGAGCCGAATCCTGTACTACCAGAGAAAATGATAACACTGTCGTTAAACGTGCCATCACCCTTACGCATCATTCCAAGACCACCCTTTGGTGACTTCTTTCTCCTACTAAGTCTTTCCTGCCTCTCAATCTCCTTTGGATGGAGCTGGATGCTATTACTAGATGACAACCTTTTGGAGATTATGGGAATCAGTGACTCTTCTTTATTCAGTACGCTACCTCCCAGATAGACGTTACTAAACTTTTGATAATCGTAAATCTTCATTTCGGTTGAATTTTAGATGTTAATGTTTCCAATATTGTTAGTGCAAAGATATATATTTTTTTCCTAAAAAACAAGTTTTGAAGGAAAAAAAAGTGGTGTAACATCCCTGCTACACCACCCGATGGTATTACTGAGCCATCACAGTTGCAGCACTTTCAAGCTCACTGAGCAAGTCTGCCATCTGAGCCTCGCTTGACTTGAATATGCTCTCGTCTGGCTTCAAGTAGTTCTTAAGAACGATTCCACAGGTGCTAGCTGTTTTCTCGTCCTCTTCTGTAACCTTAAGGTCTGGACGCTTGCAAAGAGCCTCAACCACGTCCATGTTGTTGTGGGTCATGGCGATAGTCAGAGGTGAGAATCCGAAGTCGTTAGGAATGTTGACATCAGTCCTCTGCTTGGAGATAAGCTCCTTTGCAACCCAATTCATCTTGGAATACTCACAGGAGATTGTGAGTGCGGTATCACCGTTCAAGTCCTTGACGTTAAGGTCGAAGTTGTCATTAGCCATGATAGCCTTAATCATCTTCACCAAGTCTTCCTCTTCCTCCTGTGATGCAGATACCTCGTCAGCACCGTAGATGTAGAGAATGCTCTCCAGAAGTGACTCACCGAATCCGTCCTCAATCTTTGCGTTGAACGTTGGGTGTGAAACCATCTTCTCGAACAGCTTGAACATCCTGTTGTTCAGAACTGTGAAGATAGGGATACGCATGTTGAACTCGTAGCTCACGTTGATGTTCTCCTTTTCCTTCTCGATAAGGGCGATTGCACCAATCTCGTCGTTCTCGTCGATGAGCTTGTGGAGAAGAATGGATGGGTCTATAGCCTCACGGTTCAAGAAGTCGTTAGGTGAAATACCAATCTGGTTAAGGTACTTGCTATTTGTCATGTCGGCATTGAACAAGTCCCAGATGTTTCTGAGTGATACGTCACCGTACTGGTCTTTCTGATATCTCATAACAAGCAGAGCCTTGTCATCGTTGACAGGAAGGTTCATATCCAGGAGGACATATACCTTATTATTCTGGTCAACAGGAATGTTTCTGCCGTTGATGAGAGAGTGTGAGATAAGTTTGCTCAGACCATCACGTGCGAGGATGTTGATGATGAAGCGGTTATCCTTTTCCAGAGCCACTGCGAAGTAGCCTGGGTTCGCCTTGATGAACTCCAGCATGGACTTGGTGTCCCACTTGAACTCTGAGTCCTTTGGCAGGTGGATGAATGTACCCATCTTAGCACCCACTGACTGCAAAAGCGTGTGGATGTTGAAGGTCTCACGACCATTGCTAAGGTCTGCAATCATTGGCTTGTTGTCACAGCTCTGTGCCTCGACAATACCACTACCCTTCTGGATAGTGAAACCAACGTGTGCGAATGGGTCGGTCTCACGACGATTGAAGTCGAACAGGAAGTACTGACTCCTGCTATTATCGTGAGAGTCACCATTATAGCGTCCTACGTAGTCATTCCAGTGATGGCTTTCCATAGTGATACACCACTGTGTACGACCACCTCCACAAAGCTTTTTACTTGTCTCGAAGTTAGGGATACGGATGATTACATAAGGACCCTGGTTGAACACAATCTCACAACCCTTGGTGTTGTTCTCAACAAAGGCAAGAAGGTCTTCCTTGTCCCACGTATAGGTAGCTTCCAGAGCATCCTTGATAAGCTTCTGAAGCTCATTGATATCACGCACACCAGAAGCCTTGGTGTAGAAGTTGTTCTTACGTGACGATGGCAGACGGTTGAACTTGGCAAAAATCTTGCCCCATTCTGTCACATTTGCGTCATGAGAAGCCTCCAATCCGTTAAGCTCGTTTGGAATGATGGCTGCTGTCAACATTCTACGCTGGTCGGTGTTGAAGTGAGAGATAATGTCCTTAATGATAGACACATTATCCAGTGCCTTCATTTCACGCAGGAGCTGGGCAATCATAGTCTTGTTAGAATAAGACACAATGTTCTTCTTCTCCAAGTTCCTAATCATTGTCTGGTTGACAGTTGCCCAATCATGAATCTTAGCAAGAGTCTCGTAATCGAAGGTCTTACTAAACACACCCTTGACAGCCCAAATCTGATAGTTTGGCTGATTATCGAACATTTCGATGATGTTGATAAAGAGCTTGTTCGTCTCTGGATTGATTTGGAACTTATCAATCAAAGGCTGCATCTGTTTCTTATTATAAGTCATCTTTTAAAAATTAAATTAATTTGTTTTCGTTTCTATGGTGCAAAGATATAGATTTACTTTTAGAAAAACAAATATCTCGTGTTAATAAACCTTAAAAACATGCAAAATAAACCGTCCAAAGTATTGCTACGAGAATCATGTTTCCGAAAGATAAATAAGCATCTTTTGTAGTCTCCTCCTCACCGAAAGCAATGATTCTGACACCCTTGCTAAACTTGTAGTTCCAGAAGAACAGTGAAGATAAGATTGCTAGAAAAAGAACTATCGTTTCCATTTAAGTGATTTTTTCGAAGGTGGAGTGCCGAAGCACTCCACTTATTTTATTGCCAGTCGTCATCATCAAGCTGATATCCTGCTGGCACAACAACTGGTTGTGCTACCTCATCACCAGTTGCAATTCTAGGAGCTTGGACTCTTGCAGTGAAAGGCTCAAATCTTACAAAGGTACGTGAAGACGACTGTCCTTCCATCTTCTTAGCCATAGCCTCCAGTCTTTCAACCGACTGTGCTACAGCCTGGTGCTTGCTTGCAAGCTCTTCCAGAAGCTTCTTAAGGTTTTCGTTACCACTAGTGAAAGCGTAGCCAATCCAAGATGAACAACCATCACATCTCTCGCTGAAGTTCATGAGCTTTGCTACTCTCTCCATGATATCGTCAAACACCTCACCCTTCTTATGTCCCATGAAAATGGTATTGACCAGTCTCTTGCAGTAGTAGTTGCCGTGCTCGTCCTTTCCCTCATGGTCAAGAATGTGTACAATGGCAAGATAAGTTCCTACGTACATGGTCTTCTCGTAGGATTCAAGTTTCCTGTCATAGAATGCCTGGATATCCTCACTTGTGGGCTTGTTGTATTTACCGTCATCAACTCTTCTGCCGTTTTCAATGAGAGAGTTAATAACCTCTTTCAGTACGGTTGATGTATTACCATTACCAATAATGTTATGCATTGCAAGACCCCTTGAATAGAACAGGTTAAGGTAGTCGAATGACATACTTCCAACGATACTTGACACAATAAAGTCCACAGTGGTCTCACAACCAAGGTAGTCGAATATCACCTCAGAAAGCATGTGACCGTCCTTGATGGTTTCGTTCAACATAGGAACGTTGTAAGACAAGAACGCATTTTTTGCTTTCTCATAAGGGTCATCAGACCTTCTGATAATGTCATAAGGAAGACCGAATTGAGCCAACTTTGTATTGAAATCGAAACCTGGGTTCTGGCTGTGCTCATTAAAGATATTCATACAATAAGCCTCATCCTGTCTCTTATCACCGTTGACGATGATTGCGAATTGGATTCTGTTAGGGTCATACTGACTCATAGAGAAATCCATGAAGATGATATGCTGCAAGCCCCAATGGTTCTCATTGATGGTCTCTATGTATGTGTCACCAAGGAAGTATCTGATGTTTCTGTCAGTAACAGAGATAGCTACCAGATTATCCTTGTCAACCAAAACGTCAACATTGTCTTTCTTGACGCACTCGTACAAATAGGTGTACATAGCCTCCTTGTTCCATTCATACAGAGCCTTATCGTAGTGAGCAACCAGGTTGATGTCGATTCCACATTTGTCAAGGACGCTGTAGATACCGTTGTTAGTCCTAAAGTTGCTGATGAACGATTCAAGAAACACTCTCTCTTCCTGGGAGTCCTGCTTCATCATGTCGTTGTTCACGAAATCATGAGCATGTGTAATACCCCTGTTATACTGAGTGGTGAAACCGATGATGGACAACAGGTCATCCTCTTTCTTTGAAAAGTCAAACACCATGTACTGAACAGCATCACTCTGGTTTTCAACATAGTTGTTCCAGTATGACTTGTTCTTTGAAATACACCAGTTGGTAGTCTTTGCGAGGTGCTTGATTGTCTCGTAGTCAGTAACCTTAAGGAGTACAATATCATCTTTATCATACACAACCTCATATTTCATTTCCTCGACATTCTTGATGAAGTCCATGAAGGACTCCTTATTCCAGTCGAAGTGAGTGCTGGTGATATGTCTCATCTGTCTCATAAACTCAGCGAAGTCCTCTATAGTGGACATCTTGCGGATGAAATTGGTCTTTTTAGCCTCTGAGAGACGATAGAACTTAGCAAGGGTAGTCTTATCCTTGTCAGAGAGTTCAACGCCCTTCAGCATCCTTTTCTGGGCTGTGTTGAATGAGTTAATGACATCGTTGACACGCTTCTCTTTCCTAAGGGTTGAAATCTCCTGTGAAAGAGCGTACATATCATTGCTAGATGTGTACGCAGTAATAGTACTCTTCGAGAGCTTCTTAATGAGCTGACCATATGACTCATTCCAAGCCATAACACGCTTGATGGTTGTCAATGACGTGCCATTCTGGAAATAGTTGTTGATAGCCCACATGTAGAAGTTCTTAGAACCCTCAGTATACATATAGATTCTCTTACTTATCTGGTCTTCGGTTGAGTAACCGAACTTGTCAGTAAGTGTACGAATCATCTTGGCGTTGGTTGACAGGAAGTTATTATAATCCTTAGTGAACGTTGGGGGCAGAAGAATAATCTCGTTGATAAAAGGGAAACCAGCAAGGGTAATATCACCAAACTCCATCAGTTTCTGGAACTGATAACCCATAAATGATGCTTCCTCTCTTGGGATAATACCAGAAGCCAGGGCACTATTAATACCAATGTTTCCGTAGTTGTAATGGTTGTTGAAGATAAGAAGCCTCTCACCAATGGGTGACTTAGGTTCAGTCTTCATAACCTTACAGAACTGATATCCAATACCCTCTCTGAAGTATATTAAAGCGTCTCTAAGAGAGGTGTCAGCTACTCTAAACAGATGTCTGACACCCCTAATATTCATTCCTATCATATAAACTTAGAATTTAATCTCGTTACTAAACTTAGCAGTAATTACCTCCTCGAATGGCTTGTATGCCAGACCGTTAGCCTCGCAGACAGCCTTTATACCCTCAAGAACCTCCTCCTTGATAGCCTTGATGTGACCATCGTACCTGTCAGCAATATACTTGACAGTCTCGAACTTAATCTCATCCTCCTTGCTAACAGTTGGCTTAGTAGATGAAGAGCTGCTAGAAGAGCTAGAACTGCTGCTAGAGTTCGACGCGCTGCTACCATATGACCTACGGTTCTTGTCGCCAAGGAGTTCAAGCTTACGGTTATCCTCTTCCTCGTCATTGTTACGCTGGTATGTACCATCGTTATGACGCACATATGAGTAGTTGGTAGAAGTACCCCAGGTCTTTCCAGTGTGCTTAAGGTAGTGACGTGTGCAACCGATTGCATCGATAAGGTCAATACCCATACCACAAGCCTGGTCCATGTCCTCCATAATACAGTACTCTGTACCTCCGATGTTATGGGCGTTGTAGCCACCGTTACCGAAGTTCATACAGATAACACCAATCTTCTCACGGATGTTCTTTACATCGGTGTAAGGCTCTGAGAAGAAGCAACCCTCGGTAAGACCCCAAGTGTCGCACACCTCTTTCATGTGCTTCTCGTAGAAGTCATAGTTGAAGAGCTTAGTGCCCTGGCAGCACCATGCAGCACGATAAAGGTCTGGAGAGTCAAAGCCGATTACATAACCCACATCCTTGAACCAATTCTCGTCAAGGTGGTCACTACCGTTACAACCAGTTTCCTCGTCAAGGAAGAAACAAGCCTTGAGCTTCTCCATGTGCTCGAACAATGCCAGACAGATACAGATACCAGACTTACAGTCAGCACCAATACCGATGTCACTACCAAGAGTACCATCCTCGTTGTTGACGGACAGCTTGTGCTGCTTGTTCTTATCCTTCTCAATCTTCAACTGGAGAGGAACACCTGCATAGATGTATGGGTCATGCTTGGTCTGAACGGTATCAAGGTGTGAAGTCACACATGGGTAATACTCACCCTCGTCCAGCTTACCCTTCGTCAGATAGACGTTACCGTAGCTATCAAACTCATACTTAACCTTGTTACGTCTAGCCCACATGATGACAAATGCCACCATACGGAACTCCAACTTGCTGTGGGTTGGAACAGACATACACTCTAACAGGAAGTCCTTATCGATATAGTCCAGACGAATCTCGTCTTCCTCTTCCTCGTTATCTGTCACCTCTTCGGCATCAGCGTCCTCAACCTCTGAGTCATCATCGTTAGGAGTAGCCTCTATCACTGGTTCTGAATGAATCTGAGCTGCCTTGATGACATTTCTATCCAATTCGAGGTTAAGAACATATCCAACCTCCACGTCAACATGAAGCCTAAGCTCTTCGGAGTCAGTAATCATAATCTTCTTGTCACCCAAGGTTTCAAGGGTTACAATTGTCTTGTCTCCTTTCTTTTCGACTTTTGTCACCTTAGCCTGGATGTCGCCACTCTCCAGTTCCACTTCCTCTGGAGCGTCATCCTGTGGATGCTCTGCCTCAGCAGCCTGCTGAGAACCAGCCTTTACATGCGAAACAATGTTAAGGATGGTCTTCTGACCATTCCTCTCTTGGAGGCGAAGCTCTACGATATCATCAAGGGAGACCTCTTCCTTATTAAAATGACTAATAGGAACGACTCCGATGTTACCGTCTTCAAGCTCGATGTTAACCCCGTCAGTGTCAATGCGGACAACCTTACCCTTCACAACGTCATCAGACTGTGTAGGGGTAGCTGGCTGTGCCTGGTCAACATTTTCCTCATAAGGAGTGTTGGCTACCTGTCCAACTTTCTCATTCAAGTTTTCTGAATCAATCATCTTGTTATAAACTAATTAAAAATTTGTGCAAAGATATATTTCTTTTTTGGTAAAAACAAACAATTTGAAAATTTTAACATACATTTAACACTTAATCGATAATGGCGCACTTAACTAATGGGTTGCCTTTTACCTGTGGCGTTATCTGTACTCTTACCTCTTTACGCTTTCCAATCGAAATCATTTTCTCGTGACTGTAGCTTGTTGCAACGTCAACTCCAATCCTGTAACCCAGTGACTCTATAAGGCTAACCCTAAGGTCAAGGTTCTTTACGTGAGTGACGAAGTAACAAATATCACGTATGTCGGTTGCGTAATTTTTTTTCTTCATTTAATATAGAAGTAAGCAAAATCTTCTTGTCTGCTGGCGGTAGCGTAAACCACTTCGTAGAGAAGCTAGATAAGCCGAAGCGTCTCTTAATGCCTGTCTTAATGTGATTAGATAACCCGTCGTATGTTCTAATGAGTTCGCCTTTGATAATAATGTTTCTCTGGCTCTGCGTTAATTCGGAGAAGTCATTTCTCCAGTCATTCTCTGGAAGATGGAATTTGAGGAATACATGTTTGTATTTGTTTCCAGCATGGAGTCTCTTCTTCTCATCCTTCATGTTCCAGTTCTCTTCGGCTTTCTTTACAATGGTTTCATGCGACAGGGTTTCAATATTGCTCCTGTCTCTCATCAGCTAGTCTTTTTAAATACCTGGAAATAGAAAGAGGTGTCAACACCTTCCCACGTACTAACCTGCGCCATAGACTTGTAGTACTCGTACCACTCTTCATCCTTTAAGTCTGGGAAGTGGGCATCACCCTCTGCCTCATCGTTAACAACAGTAAGGCGCATTTCAGAGACAAGTCCCTTATCCAGGAACTGCTGATAGATTGACTCACCACCTATGACAAACAGCTCCTTGTCTGGGAAAAGAGCCTCGCACAGGTCTATAGTATCTTCTATGGAGTTGGTGATGAACACATTATCTGCTGGTGTTACACCGTATTCCACATTCGAGGTGAGAATAATATTCACTCTGTCTTTCAGAGGCTCACCATTGGGTAATGATTCGAACGTCTTCCTACCCATGATAACGACATTACCTACCGTCATACGTTTGAAGTTGGCTAGGTCGTTCTTAATGGTATACAGGAGCTTACCGTCCTTACCAATTACACCTTTCTTGTTAATACACGCAATAATTTTGAACATATAAACCAATTTAAATTGTAATTTGGGGCAAAGATATATAAAAAAATTGGAAAATACAAATTTGTACCTTCCAATTTATGTTAAAAAGTATTAATGAGTATCTTCAATAAACTTAGAGAATATACCATAAAGCCAGTCGTTAATAAACTTTTCAATTACTCCATAATACAAATACCCACGACACTCACTAACAAGAGGCTTCTCCTTACAAAGAGCTTCTGGTTTACTGTATCTAGGATAAGCAACCTTGTAGTTAAGCCCCCTAAGTTCTGATGGATTTATCTCATTCTCGTAGGGGTCTGTGTCTGGGTTGTAGTAAAGCGTAACGGTCTCAATGACGTAGCCAGCTTTTTCAAGTAGATTGGCACACTGTTCATCTGAAAAATCTAATCTGAAATTCATCGCCAATAACAATATAAACATTTGTTTTCACATTGATGAGGTCTTACCCTCAACAATTCGGATTTGTTCGCTGGGCAATGGCATGACTCCCTCTGCTCTGCTGAACCTTCAAGAGTAACTTGGTCTGTGAGACCAAGGATGTCAATATCTTTCTGTGATAAACATGATATGCTCTCAATGCCTGGTTCTCCACATGCTTCAATGCTCTCAAACCCTGCATCCCTAGCAACTTCTTCAATTTTTTTCGCATGCTCCAGTCTCTCTTCAAGTGGTGCATGGAACTCGCCTCCATATAGCTCTGGAATACCCTCGTTCTTGAACCTGGTCTTAACGTGCTTGTAGTTGTCCAGGAAGGAGAATCTGAGCCTCTTGATGCCAAGACCACCAAATGCGGTAATCACATCGAGTGCTGTGTTCATACCACGCTCTGTCGGCACTATAGGGTCAACCCTCAGTACCACGTGTGAGACTGGAAAACCAGCTTCTAAGAGCTTTGTTAGTGCCTTGTGGGTATCTATAACCCTGGGGACAAACGGCTCGATTCTAGAACCTCCCATGCCCGTTACGGTTAAGTGTAGGATAATCTTATCCTGGTGCTCAACCAACTTCTCAATCAATTTCTCAGTAAGACGCTTGGTAATAATGATATTACCGCTATACAGCCTGTCAAATATATCTAGATTGAAAGCTACTTCACCAGCCTCTGTAACTCCTATGCGTTGAGTTTTATCAACTTTGATTCCTTTTCCCATTTTTCGTAAAAACCTTTTCTTTTTGCATATCGTGTCCCTCTGATGGCATCATCGATACTTATGCCTCGACTTGCAAATAACTTTGGACAAAAATAATAAGTATAGACAATGAATATATCCAAGACTGTCATCAAGTGTATGCCATGATTTGCCTCCAGATATCCACTGAAATTGGTGCTACCGAACACATTGTATGGGTTTTCACACTCAACCCAATTTCCATTTGGAAACCTTTTGGCAAAACTCTTATACCTGTCAGTTGTAATATATTCTTTCCAGTATGCCCACCAGCCCATTTCCTTCAAGAATCTGGAGACAATCTGGAATGTCTTACGATTACTTTCGTTTTCTGAAACTAATTTTCTTATCGAATCCATGCGACTCTATGTGTTGGTCGTTCGTTCTACTATCTGTAAACTCTTTATCCCTTAGTGAGGATATGTATTCATAGAGATTATTCCAGATTTCCATCGCATCGATGAACTTTGGAATGTACGTACTGAACAGGATAGGATTGTCTATCTTCTGTTCTTTGGTGAGATTGGTTATCTCGAACTTACCATCAGCACCAAGCCAGTGATACTTGTTGTGAGACACTGGTGCTAAACACATAGGCTCATACGATATCTTCTCACCCTTCTCAATATTTCTCTTCTCTATAAGGTCATACTCAAGATGAAGCCTTGTCTCATCGTCATCATCGAGATAACGTTCAACCTCGAAATAGTAATGATGGTAGCCAATCTCCAGTACAAAGTGAAGCACTAGTCCTTCCTTGATTTGTTCGTCATCTATCTTCCACTTCCTAGTCCAGCTTAAGCCTTCCTCTTCAAGCTTCCTCTGCCTGTATACCAAGACTTTCTTACTTGAACCTCTCCTAACGGGTTCTCTCTTTTTATCTCCATAGATAGGCTCTTTTCTAAACCACTTCTCGATGTTGCTGTTCAAGTAGGCATTGCACTTGGTTAGACACTGCCTGTCAACATCATCACCCCATTTCTTGGTTGGGTCTATTGGAAAAGCATTCCTACGGTCATACACAACCAATTCGTCTTGCCCTAGGATTCCCTGGAGATAATCGTAATAATCTTTATACTTTGAAATAATCTTCATATCAAAAACAATTAAACGCCAGTCCAGAGGACTGGGCTGACGTTATTAAATACTTCTTTTTCTCAGTAAATTACTCGGCAATCACACTGTCAGCAACTTCTACTGAATCAACAACAACGGTGTCGATGGTATCGACTGCAACGCTGTCTGAATCAACTGTGCTAGCTGTACCAGCGGTCTGACCGCCACAAGCTGCAAACGTCATGGCTACTGTAGCCAAAAACGCAAATACTAACTTTTTCATTCTACTTTTTAATTTAATTTTTGATATGTTATTTAAAAAATCTGTGCAAAGATATAATAAATATTTGTAAAAAACAAATTTTTGGGCAACTTTTTTTATAAAGCCCACAAAAAATCTTTAATACCTTCACCGATGGACTTGAAAAATTTCTTTGTATTGAGCTTCTCGAAATACCATCCGTCTGGGTCAATGTACTCGTTGAATATCTCATAGATACGCTTCTTATGATTAAAAGCCCACTCGTATTTCTCTATATCCTCTATTGGAATCCAGGCAATCTTACCGACCTCTTCACCCTCGTTGTTAGCCCTGGAGAATGTGAAGTCCTCAGCCAGCTTGTGCTCAATCTCCACATAGAACCTAAAGGTAACATTCTGTCTGTTGGCAGTTACAGGGTCATCCTCATACGATACGAACTTGATGGTAGTAGGGTCAATATCAACTCCAGTCTCCTCGAAGCACTCACGTCTTGCACAATCCTTCGTTGTCTCGTCGAAGTCCAAATACCCACATGGACAATTCCAATAGCCTACGAAGTCTGCTGCTTCCTTACCACGCTCTGATGCAAGCACACACCACTGGTTCTTCTTGTTTCTACAGAACACGAACAGTGCCGTAGCCATTGAACGACTGTACCAGCCAATGAAGGCTTTCTTTAGAATCTCCTCTGGTTCTTTGTCATCTATTGAGCCGTGCTCATTTGCATACTCTTCAAATAGCTTGATAGCTAAATTCATGTCCAAACACGGACGATTTGTCATCTTCTGAATCTCCATCTATCTTGTCTTCTAATGTTATTTCTATTTATACGGTCATACCACTGACCACCTTCTTCTCTATTCCTGTGTCTTGGAGTAGCTGCATATGTACGTGCTGTTTCTGCAAGAGGTGGGTCTGGTAATTCAAAGTACCATTCTCCACGTGGCTCTATGGTTCGTGAGTCAGAACCCCATATATCTCCACAAAGTTTCTTACGTCTCTCTTCTTCAGCCTTCCTAAGTTGCTCCCTTCGGATTTTCATTCTCTTGTACATCCTTTCAAAAGCCTCATCGCCATACTTCTGTCTCAGTTCATATATGAAGAACTCCTTTACAACAGTAGTCCATGTAATATCCTTGATAAAGACCTTTTGAACATATTCTTGATACCTGTACACGTTGTTTATAGAACTAACCCTGCTGTCAACCTGTCTCATAATCCTCATGAGGTCTGCCTTTGTTACTTCCTTCATCTTAAGAGACCAGTATGGAGAACATGCTATATCAACAGAGTTCACTATGAACGCCTTGTCTGGCTTTGGTCTGTCTTTTGGCGAGAATATAATGAAGAAGTTATAGTCTACAACCTTTCCCATTGTATAAAGGTACTCGCAGTAAAGACCCTTTATCTTCAGATACTTCACCCAGTTCTTATATGTTTCACTGCACTCCATATTCTAATTTTAGTGCAAAGATATACAAAATTTACGAAATAACCAAATTTAAAGTGTTAAAAAAGCATAAGCCACTATTTCTAGTAGCCTATGCCGTTCACTCACTTATATCCTTATATACCTGTATGCATCGTTATTATAAGCCTCCATGAAGGCATGTGCATACCACTTAACAAAACTCTTAATATATTTCATAGGCATTAGAAATTAAATCCCTTGTTTCTAAGGGTTGCATTAAACACTACAAGATACTTGTGGTACTGCTTGTCATTAAGGATGTAAGACATGTGCTTAACGTTCTTGTTAACTGCGTTTACCACAACTTTCTTACGACCATCGTTGCTGTTCTCATAGAAAGCAAACTGCATGTCGTTTGAGAGTTCGTTAGTCACCTGCTCCACAGCATCCATCTGGTCTTCTGACAACTCAAGGAAAGATGCAAGCTTCCTGGTGTTAACGTTAAAGTCATACTTCTCAACACTCTCTACCTCAGCTACGTTATTGTCCTCAGCGAACATAACTGCGTTCATGGTGAATAACATCACCAACATAATAAAATACTTCTTCATAATAAATTTCCCTTTCTTTTAATTAAATTATTACTTCACTTACTTTTTATAATGTTCGGCATTGAAATGTGGGTTCACTACTCCCACACTTGCAACGCCAAACGGCACTTACTTCTTAATCAGTCCAGCAGATATTTCCCAAACCGTTGACTGTTACAACACTTACTTCGTATAATATATATTCCGAATTTTCATATTCGAAACTATATAGCTGGACTATTTTCAGCTTATGCCACGTATTGTTGATGTACATCAATTTGGATGTGTGCGCACACACCCTCAACGTTTAACGGTGCAAAGGTATATAAATTTTCTCTGATTTCCAAATAATTACAGGAAAAAAGTGTGTTTTTAGCAGGATAATTGACATAAATCAGTTATAAAAAAAAGGAGCACCCTGGTAGCCAGAGGGTGCTCGGTGATAATAAAAATAAAAATACTACTAATCTAATACTATGAAAAACACACAATTTATGATTGGCTACCAAGGGAACTTAAGCCAGGATTCGAACCTGGAAGTCCTTACGGACGTTGGATTTGCAGTCCAATGAGTATAACCATTCCTCCACAAAGAAACTTGCTGTACGTTCCCACTGTAGCGTAAGCTGGATTCGAACCAGCGGCAGTGTTTCCACTAACGACTTATGAGACCGCCCCAATTGGCCACTCTGGCATTACGCTTTGTAATCGACATAGTTCAACAGAAGAATACCATCGTTATACTTGAACTTGTCGATGTATTTGTTGTTCAACTTCTTTCTCATGAACGGAAACAGCCTGGATACGATACTATAAAATAACGATTCCTTGTCCAGGTCAATAACATTCAGCTCTTCTCCCTTGAATTTGTAGATTTGCTTCTTGTCATATATCCTGTATCCTCCCACGAAGTTTATACCCTTGTAGATAGTCTCAGCCACCTTACAGGTATTCTTGAAATTATTCTCCAGACTATTAGATGCTCCGTAGTTATATTTGTCTATACTCTCGTCAAGAGTTACACGTACAGTTACGTCACCGTATTTTTCTAAGAACTCTAGTACCTCATATATAGGGAATTCGCTTCCATTATTTAGGACTATGTGCCCTTTCATGTCTGCTGATACCCTAATGTCAAAATATCTGACGCGGCAATAGAAATACTGAAACTGGTAATCCTTGCGCTGATGTCTGGTAATTTTGTTAAGTATCTTAAGCCACCACGAAGATGGCTCAAGATACGTTAATGAATTATTTGAACCAATTTTCATTCCACTGAATTTTTACTATATATTATCCCTAGTACATAATAAATATCAGTGTATTTCAAATAGTTACTCCCACCACTTCACGCTAGGGTCGCTAATCCAAGTTGCAAATGCTGGATATCTGCTCTGAATTGACACCCTCTCATCTGACCAAGCAGTTCCCGCAGGTACAGCAATCATTTCTGCTGGAGAGCCTGGATTAATAGTCAGATACACAATCTGTCCATTAGGATTCTGCACGATGATTGGGAGGTCATTGATAGCATCCCATGCCGTTGCATAATTGCTTCCTGGTAGTGTCACAATGAGAGGAACTGGGTCTAGTCCGTCAATGTGGTCTCCGAAGTTAGCGTGTGTATTAATCATCGTGGTGGTAGAAATACTCTGGTCGTTATTATCTTCTGCAAACAAGTTATGTACCTCCTGTCCACCGATTGTCAATGGCAATGTACCACCAGCAGCCTGTACAAGGATATCAGCCTTGATGGTGCTACCTTCCTTGATGAACTTGATGTCAAATACGATGTCATTGTAGTCGAAGTCAGAGTTACTAGCACCCAAGTCCTCGCACATTACACGTACCCTATCAACATGTGGAATGGTATAACCCTGTCCAGGAACAATCTTAACAATCCAGTCGTTGTAGATGTAGTCACGCTGAACCTGCTCATTAGGATTCTGTCCCTCTGCTGAGAAATCGAAGCCAACATAGTACATGCCGTTGATTTCCTCCATTCTGAAGTAGTAGAACACATGACCATTGTCAGTTGAAGACTTATATCCAAAACGCTGCGTTGAACTATTCATCATCAGCATAACAGAGCCATTAGCATTATTGAAGTTGTTTACGTGGTCATCACCGTTGGTTGCAGGGTCATAAGCGCACAGCCAATCCATCTGATTACCACCAACTACAGTTCCACCGTTTCCAGCCTTATAAGAAGCAGTACCTTTCCATACTTGCTGCACGAAGAAAGTGCTCCAATTAATTTTAGCCGTGTAGGACTCTGCGCCTTTCTGGTTGAATACTCTCAGCACATCGTTAAGCTCGTCGGCTGTAATTGCAGGAATCTCGTCTTTCTTCAACACATCCTTATACTTACCGTTGTTCTCATTAGTACCCCACTGGTTGCTGTTTGTCTCAGCACCACGTGTTACGCTCCAAGAGATTTGATTACCGTCGGCATCAATAAGAGGAACAGTGTTCATACCCCACTGGTGATTTGCGTAAACTTCTGGAGTTACACCAAAAGTCTTGTTGAAGTCAGCAACGAAAGTCTCTTGCTTTGCCTGCTGATAGTTACCTGTCTCAAAATTGTCGTGTCCGCATGATACAAATGCTAGCACGGCAAACATTGTCAAAACTAAATTTTTCATGTTTTATTTTTAATTAAAAGTTATTATACGAACTTTGGCTTCGGAACTTTGAATAGCTCCACGCTAAGGGTGAACCAAGGGTCTTGGTCTTCTTCCACATAATCCTCTGGGGTTTCCTCCATGTTCTTAAGATACTGCTGTAGGGATTTTATAGCTTCCTCTACCAGCTTCTTCTTATCACTGCCTGGATGGTTAGTCCCAAACCTAAACTCCTTGCCTTCCATCAGCTGCATGCGCAACTGCATTTCCTTTAAAGCGTCCATAACGTTTATTTCTTATCTTTCTTGTATTCCATACCATAGATGAAAAACTTCTTGCACAGTTCTATTACCTGGCTCTGAGTCATCATTGGTGCTTCACCTAATAGACAAATTCTCATCTTCTGGTTGAAATGCTTCTGAGTGTCTTTATCCATAAGTGACAATCTTTTTTTAAAAAGTTATTAACTAAAGAGTCATCATGTCAACGAATTTATCGTCGTCGTCCTCATCTATGCCAGTATCAACCTCTATACCCTGTTCGTAGTAGCAGGGGTAAGTTTCCCGTATGTGCTCACATTTAAAGAATATAGGGCACGAAATGTCACAGATAATCATACAACTAATCTTTTAATTCGTTATTTAACTCTTCATCAATTATACGCCTCGATTCGTCACGTATCTCCTTGATGTGCTTCTTGTCGTCAACTTTCTTCCAGGGGTCTTTGTAAGGTGTTGGAGTGTCCTTTAGACTCTTATAACCAGCAGAACCAACCTCGTCTGCCTCTTTCCAACTCTCTGGAGACCTCCAGAGCTTTCGTTTGTAAACTTTGCCATTTGGCAATTTAACCTCAGTCTCACCATATTGGACTCTCATGTAGTAAAGTCTCTCCTTAATGCGTGAGGCATACTTGGTTAAGGTTTTCCACCTTCTGTAAGCTTTTCCTCTCATGCTTAATCGATTTTACAAGAACCGTATCTAAATGTTTTCAGATGCTCAGTTTTATCATCCAACTTTACACCACCATCATCTAGTGGTTTTCCATTCCTCACCCATTCATCGTATGTGAATGGTCTCCAGTACTCAGCGAATATATCGCCATTGCACCACATGTGGAATAGATAAGTTTGGAACTCGTCCTCGTATTTTCTCTTCTTATCCATGTGGCTGGGGCGGGACTCAAACCCGCAACTATCTTGCGATAGACCTGCTTAGGAGGCAGGGACGGTCATTCGATTACGTTTTACCCAGTCAAATATTTACAATAAATATTGTGCTATTTCTAAATGTACCCCCTCAAGGAATCGAACCTCGCTCTCCATGTGAGTTTCCCCTAGGCGTCCTTACCGATAGACGAAGGAGGTATGGATTGGGAATATGTTTTTGCTAGCGTCGCACAACTCCCGAAAAAAGCGACATCCTTGACGTGGACTGACCGAACGGTTAACTTTCTTCCCCTTAAGTCCTATTCCGATAACCCGACTAGGAACATTTAGCGTTTCCCGTGCTGTGACTTCTGTTAAGTAAGTGGTGGGATAAGAAGGCACAAAAACCCCATCCACTGTATCGTTATAGCGGAGCTTCGAAACTCTCTAAGTCCTCAGAGATTGTATCGACAATCCACTTTATAAAATCATCCTGTAACTTGGCTGCATCGTTAGGATTCATTCCAAGACCGCCACTACCAGTCAAGTATCCCCAGCCACGAACTAATATTATGTTCTTACCTATGTAGATGATGTCTTTCTCAACCTTAATGGACTTCTTGTCGTATCTGTAATTACTGTCCCCATTGAGCACGTCAATGATACGTTTCAGTTCTCCCTGGGATGCTGGGTCAAAGGCAGTGAATGTTTTCACACCATTGGATGACTTAGCACACATCCCATCAATTACAACCTTGAAAGGTAATTTATATACTTCTTTGAAATCCATAATATTTTTTTATTTCTGTGGGCCAGCCTGGACTCGAACCAGGGACCTCAATCTTATGAGGATTTTGCTCTAACCTACTGAGCTACAAGCCCTTTTTGAAAAAGTAGCCAAAGGAACTTCCTGGTTAATTCTGTGTGTAATCGTATATGACTACCCCTACGTCATACTATTTAACCCCTGTATAGTAGAGGCGATAACAAAGTCCTATGTTAGGCTCTCTTTGGCTATATGTTGAAGGTGGGCGAGTTCGCTTTACCATTTAAGCTCTACATCCACGTCTTTCGTGTCTGGCAGTTTGTACCTGCAATGACAACTCGTTGACCACATCTTCAATTTCTAATTCACGGTGCAAAGATATATAAAATTTTCCAAATAACCAAATTTTTTAAGGCTTTTTTTGAAAAAAATTATGCTAGCTCAATTTTTAGCCCAAGGTCTTTGGCACTCTGTATGCGTCTTTCATCATCCCACTTACTGCGTTTCTTCTTACCATGACTATCCAGCCATATGTAGGCAATCATCATGGCGATAATAAATGGAATTGGCGTTAAGAACAGGACAAAGATTGCTATTCCTCCAGTCATCATACCATCAAGGAAAGCATCAATTTTATCACTATCATTGGCTTTACCTCTTACCAGCTTTCTGGGAGGCTGTGGCTTGGTGTCAGATTCAACAGGAATACCGAAGTTCCCCTTCTTGACTGGATATCCCATTTCGGTATAGTTGAAATTGATGATATCTGACTTAACCTCATATTTATCCTTCTGTTGCCAGGGTATGTCAAGCTTTACATTATCAGCATGTGTACACAATGGTAACATGATAAAGATTATAATCCAGAATTTTTTAATCATATTGTATCTAATTAATAGTTTTGCTTACCTGGGATAACTCCACGAATGCCACCACGAGGGTTCTCACAATCGCCATCATAGCGAGGTATGATGTGTATATGACAATGCATCACAGTCTGTCCTGCACTCTGACCACAGTTGACACCGATGTTATAGCCAGTTGGGTGAAACTTGTCATCCAGAAGCTTCTTCACATCGTTCAGTCTGAAGTTCAATGACTCTTTCAGTCTGTCTGGCAGGTCGAAGAACGTCTCATAATGCTCCTTTGGAATGAGTAACACATGACCAGGGGTTACAGGGTATGCGTCAAACATGGCGACCCACTCTGTTGTTTCAAACAGGATTCTACTCTTGTCAATGTTACAAAAAACACATTTATCCATACTCTAATTTACCATTTGGGTATTTGTTGAAAAACTCTATTATAATATCTCTTATCTCGTCGCACATACCTTCTCTTTCTCCGTATATGATTTTCTTGCTATCGTACCCCTCAAGGAACTTGATAGCTGACTCAGCATCGTAGAACTTCTCTGGAGGGTAGCCGTAGACTCTGAAGTTATCCCAATACTCTGGGACTTGGTAGTAGTCATCCAAGGTCTTGCCAAATAGGATGTGCTCGTCTGATAATGCCTTTAGAAGTTTGTTTATATCAGTCTCGTCACTCTCGAAGAGTTCCAGCCTTCTCTTGTATTTCTTGATAGTTTTCTCGTAATACTCCTTGCTGTTCATTTTCTGGAGAATCTTGACCCAGTTTTTATCCTTTATCTTCTTGGAGTCTACCAGGTCTCTGCCAATACCATCAAGGAACTGCTTGCAGGTACACTTGAAGATGTGGGAGTTCCTTATGGTGTACGCCCCTCTCTCCTTGTATATCTTGATATGCTCTAGTGGTATATCAGCTATCTTATTGAAAAACCATGTATGACATCCCATAATTAATAATGTTTATATTTGCCGTTGTGAGCGTAGTGGGATTCGAACCCACGTAGCCTTATCGCCATAATAGTTTTAGAGACTATCCCAATCGACCTCTCTGGCATACGCTCTTGTTAATCTAGAACTTGATTCTTAGATAATGGTAGGCCATAATGCTTAAACCATTTTCTAATTGCCACATCTGACACACCATACTTTTTACCAACCTTCCTAAAGCTTTTCAGTTCTTTAAATGACTGAATAAACTCATCTTTCGATGGATGAGAATTTCTCCAGATTTCTTCTTTTAAATTTTTGTTGTATTCTTTTTTTGGAGCTTTAACAACATTTTTTTTCCTATATTTTGTTTTCTCACAAGTTCTATTCTTGGAGGTAAAATTATCTGTTTGAGAATGACAATTTGGGCATAAAATTTGTAAGTTTTCTAACCTATTATCATTATTAATACCATTAATATGATGTACTTGTAAAGAAATTGGCTTTCCTTGCCACTCTGTTATGCCACATATCTCGCATTTATTTTCTTTTAAGCCTTCATTAAGTAATCTTTTTTTTAATTTTTGATTTGTATATGTACTATTTTCTACTAGTACACTTTCTATTGGCATTTTTTTACGATACTCTCCAATTTTTTCACTTTGATATGTGAATTTTAATTCTATGTTGTATTTTTTAGATAAATCTCTAATTTGTTTGTAATCATAACTATTAGGATTTACAATACCAATTTTGTGGCATAAATCAAGCATGTTAACAGAAGAACCACTTGATAATTCTATAAGTTTGTCTAAAAGTAATTCATTTTTCATATTAAATCTATTTTATTATAAATAGTATTAATGTTAAAAAATCAAACTAATTACAAAACTTTTTTTTTAACGGTTTGGACTGCCGCTTTCCCCATTCAGCCATACGCCCATTTATAACTATTTCATATGCAGCCTTGCTCTTTCACTTCTGAATAAAGCAGCAAACATATTGGAGACATGTGTCATAACAGTTCTACGCCATTCAGTAGATTCTAGCTCAAGAACCTTCCACTTGGAATTATTCTTCTCTTGCCACATCTTGCATACCGTTTTAAAATACACCAGTTTGAAATTGTCGCTAGGCAGCTTTTCATAATAGTTGGCATACCACTTGGCAAACATGTTAAGATAAAGAACAACCTGGTTTCTTACGTAAGAGTTATTCTCACATAGAATCTCTTCCACAGTATCACAGATGCGTGACGGTCTGTTATCTAACCTCTTTCTGAAGAAGTTAATCGTCTTCTTGACGGTCAACTCATCGTAATCCTTTTTGAACTTCCCCATTATTCAGATTCTATTTGCTTAAGTTTCTTCTTCATGTTATCAAGTCTCCTAGTGCTAACTTTAATCATTGCCTCAGTGGTCACAATTTCCTGTCTAAGGCTCTCCATGATGGTCTGCTTGCACTCTTCCACGCTGTCATAAATAAACGAGCCACGAGTCAAATAAAAGCCATTATCGAGGTCTACACGACCAATAAGGAACTTGGGACGTGGATTGTCATCTATGGGCTTCTCTACAACAGTAGCCTCCACAACGTCATATCCAGACTTGTAGATAACTTTTTCACCAGGTTTAATATCTCCTACCTTTTTCATGCTGCAAAGATATACAAAATATTTGGAATATCAAAATTTATTAACGTAAATTAAGAAAGCCGTACTGAATATTCTTCAATACGGCTTTATATTATTAGTCTTCGGTTACAATCTTCAAGTTCTTGAATAGCTCTTCGTGTCCGAAAACCGCTAAGGCTGTTGTCTTGTAATCAAGGTCTGGTTCTTTGAACTCAGTATACTCGACATCCATTGCCTCAAGCCTCATCTTCCACTTACTTATGTCAGCACTTAAGTAAATCAAATAATCGTTCTGCCACTCCTGGCTATCGGGATGCTCCAGCATCCACTGTGCCACTGCGTGTCCACCCTGGACACAGCCATATACAGGTCTGAGTGACTTGTCAATTAGTACATATAACTTTCTCTTCTCCATTATTCCTGTGGGTCTGCATACTTGTTATACTTACTGATGACTGAATTCTTGAACGAAGGTATTGCTGTCCTTTCAGTCCAATCACCGCCAGACATACCGTGCCAACGTCCGCTGAAAAGCATCTTGTGGCAACGAGTATTAACCTCTTCCTCTAAGTATTTGTCACGCTCCTCGCCAGTTATCCTGTGCTTGAAGATGTAATAAGCTACATAGTCAGAATGGTCTTTCTCTGCGTCTGACTTAATGAATTCCTTAAACTTAAGATACTGCTCTTTTGTGGTATCTGTATTTGTAAAAATTTTCTTTTCCATGTTGTATAAATTTTAATTTGATGTTATTAATTAAGTAAAGTTACCTCACTACATTTCCCTTCAAATAAAACTTATACGTCAGGACCACGAATCAGTTTCAGCTACCAGAACTGGTCAGAAACCTACCAAAAACTGTTTTTCTTCATACTACTTTAAATTTTAAATTGTTATTAAAAAACGGAAGCCATTCCTTTTCGTTGGCAGCGGCATTTCTACCGCTAAAGGGATTTGCTGTTAGCTTCCTTGTTGTATTTTAGTTTCTGAACTAATATTCTCAGAATAAGGGAACTACGATTTGTTGGAATCGAACCAACCTTTTCTGTTTTCAAGACAAAAATTTCACCCTGTACAAAAACTTGCTGTAAGTTCCCATGTGGAGAATGTGGGATTCGAACCCCTCTGAATCCTTGCAAAGGACTAGTGCTAGCCGTTACACTACAAACCCCAAAATGCTAGTTTTTGTACAGAACTAACAAACTGCATACTATGAAAACAACTGTTTAGTGACCATCCATCCAACTGTTTCATTTGTAAGTCATGAAGGAGTCGAACCTTCTTTTTACCACTTTGACCTTTTAGAGTATTTCAACAACCTTGCCGTAAATCTGGTTTCGGCTTATCCAGCCATTCATGTGACCATGATTATTACCGATTAGGTATTCCTTGTCATTCTTGATTGCATGTATTAAGTGCAAATAATGATAACCTTTTACCTTGCAGAGAACGATGTCTCTCTTCTTTAAGGTTGTCTTGTCTGTCACAGGCTCAACTATCACAGGTTGCCTGGATTTCAAAATAGGTGTCATAGAATTACCAATTCCAGTCACCTTACATGTCTCACCTGCTCTCAGATGATTGCATGTCTCTTGGTTTTCAAACCCACTATAAGTAAAATCTTTCATAATTAAAATTGTTAAGCGGTGGAGCATAGGAGAATCGAACTCCAGAGGTCAAAACAAATACACCTCACGTATGGTCTTCTTATGCGCAAAACCGACCAGCAGGTCACCACCCAACGTGTTTTTATGCCCCATAGATTTTACTTACTTGCAGGGACAGAAGGATTTGAACCTCCGTCGTTTATCCTTTTCCAAACATCAACACTTCCCGAAGTCCGTGTATATACGAATGGAATCGTAACAAATTATTCTAACCGCTAAACTATATCCCTATAAAAATACAAAAGACTGAGAACTTTGTCTTATTGTGGATGCCTTTTCACAACGGTTGGACGTTGCTGTTCACACGCCACCTTACGATGGACGTAGACACCATGCACAATAGTTTTGCGAAAACTACTAAACACTTACTGGTTTAAACCTTTCGGTACAGAATCATAACATTCATTTCACCACCAAGCTCTTGCGGATTCACTGGATGCCTCCAGCTAACTCAGATGACTACTTTTACTCGTTCATCGGATTCCTTGCGAGTCCCCGATGCCTCCATATTGCAGGAGAGATAAGTGCATTTTATCTGCCCAGTGTCGCACACTTTCGCTTTTAATATTTATTTTAAAAGACGACAGGATTCGAACCTGTAACACTCGGATTAACAATCTGATGCTCTACCGTTGAGCTACACTTCCACAACTAACGGAAGACGAGGTGCGACCCTTAGCATCCGTGCCTTTTGAGCACAGCCCACTAAATCGCCTTCCTATGCCAAGACCACCACAGTCCTGTAGCACCGATACACACTCTCAGCCTTACGGTTCTTAACGCTTATAGACTACGCATTTCACGTTAAGACGATTGTGTATCTGAATCCAACCCGCCAACTGGTGACTATTGAATCGGATTCAACAGAGTAATCTATTGTATCGCTACTCAACCAAAGCTGTTAACCTTGGTAGCACGTCGCACTGCATTTACCGACAGAACTCCGTGCCGTACCCTGTTCTTTTCAGTGAAATGCCCTGGTTTTCCAGAACATCTGAGTCGGGTTAGTTGCCAATATCCGTCTCATTTATCCCATCACTGGATTATCCTTATGGCTACGAAAGCTAGCCGTTCTTCCTCGTTTTCAGCCGAAGCCTACAACGTGAGAAGTAGTTGGTAAGAGCAGATTTGCACTGCTGAAGCCGCCTAAGCGACACATCAAGCACGAACTTGATGCCCATTTGTCTACATCTAGGTGTTACCCTAGTTCTCCTCTGGTACTTACCAAAAGGTGATTTTTTACTTTGTTCACCACAAAATATAGTAAGTAGTATTGTAAAGGCTGATTCATTTTTCAGAACCAATTTAATGGTAAAGGACATCCGCTTTATTTCATACGGTTGTATGTTTGTCGCAACCTCACTTTCCTCGCCAACCTTTACTGCCGATTGCACCTGAGCATTTATACTACTTTAACGCTTAACTGATACTCGTTGGAAGAGGTGGATTTGCACACACCGAAGCTCCGAAGAGCACACTAAGCACGAACTTAGTGCCCATTTGTCTACATCAGCCTTGCGACTGTTCTCCTCTGGTATCTTCCAAATGGTTGGTAGAGGTGGATTTGCGCCACCGAAGCTCCTAAGAGCACATTACTCACGAAAGTAATGCCGATTTGTCTACATCTGGATTACTCCAGTTCTCCTCTCGTATCTACCAAAGAGTTGAGAGAGTGGGATTTGCACACCACGAAGTCACCTAAGTGACACAACATTTACCATGTTGCCCATTTGTCTACATCAGCCTTGCGACTGTTCTCCTCTGGTATCTCTCAAAGAGTTGGAAGAGCTAGATTTGCACTAGCGAAGCCCCATAAGAGGCACATCAAGCACGAACTTGATGCCGATTTGTCTACATCAGCCTTGCGACTGTTCTCCTCTCGTATCTTCCAAATGGTAGCGGCACACAGGAGTCGCACCTGGTGTTTTTTGCTTATGAGACAAACGTGTAAACTGTTTCACTCTGCCGCTATATTAACTGAATATTTTTTTCTTGTCTTCATCAGAGAGTTGACCACTATCAAACTCCCAATGGTGATTAGGACATAATGCAACTAGATTATTTATATCATTTATTTCTGAGACTAAACTATCATTACTGAATTCAGATACACCCTTTATGTGAGCAATCTCAATATGCTTATTATATCCGCATATTGCACATTCTCTAGGTTTATTAGACCTTTTGAAAATAGAATCAGCTAATTTTCTAATTGCTGTTCTAGCACTCTGCCAGTTTTTCCTACACCCAAACAATTCACCCTTGGTCATATTAAGTATCGGAGAGTTGTATTCAAGATTCAGTTCAACACCTAATGCTTTACATCTTTCCAATATTTTGTTATGAATTTTGAATGCCCTGCTAGAGTATCCCAAAGCTTCATTAACACCCTTCCAAGTTGTGTTGGCTTTTATTATTCTACAGAAATCTTCATCAGATGTTCTATATAATTTATCTACCAATTGTTCATATTCATTACAATGAGTATCGCTACTCTTATTTCATTTTCACGGTGCAAAGATATATATTTTTTTTCGTAATTCCAAATTTTTGAGGAACTTTTTTTTAATCAATTACACCTTTTATTTTTCTAAGCTCGTTGATTTCAGCATTAAACTCCTTCATTGTGTTGGTTGTTCCATCTTCATCAACATATTTGTCAGCTTCGATGTCAGCGACGAACTGAGTCAACTTGTTAACCAGGTCTGTCTTCAGTGCGCCATGATATTTCACACCGACAATTTTCTGAGCCTCTTTCTTCTCATACCCTGCGTCTACTAGAGACTTGTACAGGTTGTTTCTGAAATCACTTTCTAATATCTTCTCCATAACTATTATTTTTAATTGACGGTGCAAAGATATATATTTTTTTCCGTAATTCCAAATTTTTCAGAAGAAATTTTTCATCTTTTTTTGTGGAGCTGGTGGAAGTCGAATCCACGTCACAATTACCATCCCATAAGAGATTATACAAGCTTCTAGAGAATTGGTAAGTGGCTTGCGCCACCTTTCCTCTCTGCCACCTCATTTTTAAGAAACGAGGAAAACTGGGGGATTGACCAGAGGTCTATCCCAGCATGACCACCACTTGGTTTCTTGACACCAAGAAACAAGTCACCAGGATGTTCTGTTCCTAAGAGCCTGGTCTCTCGGCTTCGCTTACGCTGCTACAGCGTATGCATAAGCAGGAGAATCTACGTTCTCGCCATTTATGTTTTTTCGCTATTTCTAGTGTATGCCCACTGCTTGTCTCTTACCAGACGCATAACGTTCTATACCGTTTCAGCCCCATTTGTGTAAGATAAATATATCCTAATATGTAAAACTATCAAAGAACACTCTTTTTAAATGTGTTGGTGGAGGGATTTGGACCCCCGACCTCCTCGGTATCAGCGAGGTGCTACTAACCAGCTGAGCTACACCAACATGATGAATGCAGCCTTATGAGACTGCATTGCTTTTTTTTACCAGAAGAAGTGGAGCTTGTAGATTGCCCAAATTGGCAGTACACCAATCCAGAACAAACTGAACAACACCTTCTCCCATTCCTTGTTGTTCCACTTACTAATCCAGTACTTATATGCTGCAAAGGCAATGACCAGATAGAGAAGAACAAGCAATACAATGCCTACGGTACTCATTTCTCAACGTTTTTTAGTCTAATTATTTTCATGGGTAGCAGTTATCGGAATGCACCAATGAACTGCTTTAGTATGTCCTTACGCTTAAGGACGCTTTCTGGAACGAAATCCTTAATCCATTCAGAGTTATCACTAATTCCTTCTCTCACCTTTGTTGCCGATATGTTATCAGCGATAGTGCCTCTGGCATTCAACTTGAAGGAAACGAAGTTCCTTGTGATGAATGGTGGAAACCACAACATGATAATCTCGAACCCATCAGAATAGTAGATGGTAAACTCTGGAGACCTGGTGATACCAACAATCTTACTGTAGAGATAGAATCCCCAATCGTGAGAGTTGTCAGATTCATCCGTAAGGTCATCAAGTGGCTCGATGCGCACCCTATTAGCATCCTCTCCAAACGTCTGGTGTACAGCCTCAACTGCCATGTCCAGCCTTAGGTTAATCGGAATTGGATTCCTCTTATTGAGTTTATCAGCAGAACCAACGAGAACAAGAACTGTGTCGTTCTCATTGAGTGCCTGGCGAATCAACTCCAGATGCCCGTTGTGAATGGGCTGCAAACGTGCTATAATAACACCTACCTTTTCTGTCATAATTATATACGTTTTCAAAAAACGGAAGCAATCTTTTTAGAAAAAATGATTACAAGTCAAATCCTATAAGAAATCTGCTGTACGCTTCCTTGGTAGGACATGGGGGGTTCGAACCCTCGACCTTCTGCTTGTAAGGCAGACGCTACTGAACCAGCTGAGCTAATGTCCTATAAAATACGTGGTATCACTCGAAACTGCCTGTCATTGGACAAGCTTGCCTTACCTTCTTATGGTAAATTATAACCACGTGTCACAACCAGTAGCCAAATGAGGGCTAAAAGGTTGCCTCCAATTTTTTTCGTGTTATAAAAATCGTAAACCGTCTCCCAGTCTTAATCGTAGCTTGGGTCACGCCATGTCTATTCCACAGTGCCATTCGAGTAGTGGGATATGCCGCCTTATGTTTTACTCTAGAAACCCACCATTAGATAGTCATCAACCTCTTTCCGAAGTTGGAGGTATATATCCTACCATGCCCTTGCAGTGAGGATTCGAACCTACTATTTCTAGTTGCCGCATAGTCTCAGCTATTACCAGCATGAGGGACTTATTCAGCTCCTTGTTAAACACAAGTACTTTGCCCTCCTAGTGCGCTTCCTATTCGCCTTTCAAGGATGATGCAAGTCCAACCACGTAGAAATAGGCTTTACTTGCGTGAGAGTTTGATGCACTTCAGTCTATAAAGGTGCAATTTGTGGTACTCACAAACACAGTGTTTCTTCGCAAAAACTACAAAAAGCCCCCATTTCTAGATGATGGGATAACTGTCCGTCTCTTCCGAACTGTCATTCTAGTGGATGCATAATTGCTAGACGCTGCCAGCCCATCTAGCGCACCTTTCTACGGTATTCATACCCTTTCCGAAGTCAGAGTTATATAGCTCCGTATTGTGCCTGGGGTGGGATTTGAACCCTCCTATCTCTGTCTCTGCTTTTGGCTTCGAATCAGTGTTTTTACCAATTAATACTTCTCAAGCATTTTGGGACCGTTTGTTTTAAGTGTGACTCAGCCTTTCAACAAGACCCGATTACGGTTCTCTTGTTCCACTATAACTTTGGCATGAACTTCCTATCCATAAATGCCACATCCAGACTCCATCTAAACTTCATCCTTCTCCAACATATATGTCACCGACAGGCTCGATGCCATAATCTTTCTGGTTACTTACCAAACCATCCTGCGACGGTATCAGCAATTGGCTCTTTATACTTGTGACCGAACCAACCCAGTGCTATGAATACTACTGCTTCAATCATAATTTTTTACTTTTAAGTTGAACTTCTGTTTAACGGTGCAAAGATATATATTTTTTTTCGTAATTCCAAATTTTCAGCAAGTTTTTTTCAACTTTTAACATACTAGGTCTTTCACTAAGCTTGAGTCACCATGACTCGTCTGTAGGATGCTCCTAATTGCCGTACTACTTATATAAGATAAGGTATTAGGCGTTGGTATCACCAGGGTTGGCATCTTTCCCAAGTTCCAGTTTATGTCAGCCTGAGCAACTTCATCTGTGAAGTCTGTACCATTCCTAGCACCCTTGATGATAAACTTAGCACCAATCTCTTGTGCCTTCTTGAATACCAACCCATCAGTGCTGATAACCTTTACACGAGGCTCATCCTTGAAGATTGCCTCAATCATCCTCACTCGTGCTACAGGCTCGAAATAACCCTTCTTTAGATGGTTTATAGCAACGCATACGTAGACTTCATCGAAGACCTGTAATGCAGCATTCACAACGAACCTATGCCCTTTATGGAATGGGTCAAAGCTTCCTGGAAATAATGCTATATTCTTCATATCCTTCTGTATCTAACCAGATTGTATACCAGTTTCAGAGGCCAGAATATTGTCATGAACAGCAACAGAAGGCTAACCATGCCTGCCTCTACTTCACCATTCTCAGAGAGAGTTCTGTACTCCTCTCCGAACTCTTTCTTAAACCACATGTTGGCTAGATACATACCTACTCCCATGTAGACTATAAGACATACAATATCCAATCTCATAACACTTATTTAATTAAGCTCGTCGGGTGCGATTCGAACACACGGTAGCGCAAAGCTACACTAGTTTTGGAGACTAGCGGGTTAAACCACTCCCCCACCGACGAATATTTAAGTTGCATCCCTATAGGCAAATCCATTCTTCTCTGTCTCAGCAACCCACTTGTCAAATTCACTGAAATCAATTGACAATCCTTTAAGTTTATTGCCAATATCTTCCTTCATGATGTTTGTCGCTTCAATCTCATCAGCAGCCATCATCCTGGTTCTTGTGTCTATTGACTTGATAATGTCTGGTATTCTGAACTCACCGAACATCAGCTCAACCTTGATGGCGTAATGATTGACAAATGCATTCTCAGTGCAAGTCACATACAATGGTTTCTTTGATATACCCCTGTATACTTCCTCACAGTTTGGTATCTGCTTATGATATGGGTTCTTGGCAATACCGACAACCGATATGTTCTTACCATACTCTTTTAAGACAGCATCCTGGAGTCTCTTTCCAAGACCTGGAACTTGATTGCCTTCCCCGTCTACCACCCATGCAAACCCATCGACAACCATTGATGTTACATTGTCAATCTTGATGTGAGACAGACACTGCATAATACATGGTAATTCACGCTTGTAAAGCTCTCCTGGAGTGTATTCAGCATCGATGCCCTTCCTCCTGTTGCTTACGAAGAACTTAGCCTTCTCGGAGTCCCAGCTCTCAAATGCCCCACACACTGTGTAGGAATAACCATCATAATAGTATGTATCAAATGCAAGTATCATTATTCAAAACATTTTTGTGGAGCTAGTGGGGCTTGAACCCACGACCCCCTGCTTGCAAAGCAGGTGCTCTAGCCAACTGAGCTATAGCCCCAGTCTATTAATCCCAACTTATATACACCTTAAACATCCTGTTACAAGCCCATCCGTATAATAGACAGCCTTCGCACATGTATCCCTTATGTTCGATTTTTACCTTAAAACCAAGGGGCTGCATCTTTCTATTGACATACTCTCTTACACTATGCAATGAATCATCGTCAAGTTTTCTAAGTCTCTTGCCAATGTTTGAAGGAAGTCTGAAGTTAATCCATTTGCGATTGGCATTCTGCATAATTGCCTTTTGTGCCAGAGCCTTGTATGTGGAGTTAATGTAGTTATATACCTCCTCTGCAAGTTTTGACACGGCATCACTTTTCTGTCTTTTTACCTCTTCTGAAAGTGCCCTCAGCTTGCTGGCTGTAAGGGTGTCATTAGCTGTATCCATTACTTATCAGTATATCTAAATTTGAAACCACAATGAGGACATTTGAATACTTCAGCATTCTCGTCACAGGCTTTGGAGATATCAATCTCAACCTCGCCCCCACATCTAATACAATTCACTTTTGTCATATGTCATGTAATTTTGATATGGCAAAGATATATAAAAAATCTGAGATTACCAAATTTTTCTCAATCTTTTTTTCATTTTTTAATATTTGAGCTAGAGACAGGATTCGAACCTGCGTGGGATTTTTACCTTTGGATTACGAAACCAACCTATTCAACCACTCTAGCACTCTAGCATATCGTTTTACCACTTAACTATAGAGTCATTATTTAAACTCCTCTTCATCATACTGGTCTCCCATTATCTTCTCATACCAAGTATCAAGGATGTATTCTGGAGTCCAAGATAAACCATTACGGTGGTTAAAACAATTCTGGATATATTTAATCTGCTCCAGGGTTGGCTTGTGAAGGTTGGGATATAACAGGTTGAACAATCCACTTCCACGAAATACGTCATCGTCTCTCACTTCCAATATGATGTCGTCGTATTGCCTGTATTCGTTTTCACTTTCTACATACACATATCCGATTACTCTCACCTTATACTTGGTGATGTTAGTGTGAATAACCTCTTTTACAACACCCTTAAGGATGATGGTGTGGTCATATTCATACTCGATGTTGTGAACCACATCGTATACCTCATAATTAAAGACGATTGTATCGCCCACTTTCTTCTCCTTCATAACATTCTACCTTTTGAGCCTTATGCCAGAATCGGACTGACAACCACTACAATACCACAGTAGTGCTCTACCATTGAGCTAATAAGGCATTCTTGAGCTGGGGACAGGATTCGAACCTGCGTTGTCTTTCGAACATGATTACAAATCAAGTGCCTTCAACCTCTCAGCCACCCCAGCAAGTAAGGGTACATTAAAACCGTCATTTCAACCCCTCCAGTTTATATTATGTTGCGGAGGGGGGAGTCGAACCCACGTTACACACAAATTTAAAGTCTGCTCGAATGTAATATTAATCTTGCTGTATGTACCCACAAGTGCATCGTGTAGGACTCGAACCCACGTCGTGATTACTCACACAGATTAAGAGTCTGTTGCATAACCTCTCTGCCAACGATGCATATGAAAATGTGCTTCCACAGGGAGTCGAACCCTGCTATTC
>Ga0247608_10000118_pt1 | contig 152880 bp, 131 predicted proteins | sample 176DNAGHGlowgp2_FD_193490 | JGI IMG/M metagenome (GOLD analysis project Ga0247608, IMG submission 193490) | Sheep rumen microbial communities from Palmerston North, Manawatu-Wanganui, New Zealand - 1766 DNA GHGlow gp2 | ecosystem: Host-associated > Mammals > Digestive system > Stomach > Rumen...
GATGATGTCGCCGTGCAGACGGGACACGCCGTTGACCTTGTAGCAGGCGGCGAGGCAGAGGTTGGCCATGTGCACCTGACCGTCGCGGATGATCATGTTGCGGCCCACGCGCTCGCCCTGGCCGAAGTTGTAGACCAGGAAGTTGACCCAGCGCTTGTTGATCTCGCACATGATCTCCCACAGGCGCGGCAGCAGCTTCTGGATCAGATCCTGCGGCCACTTCTCCAGGGCCTCGCTCATGACGGTGTGGTTGGTGTAGGCTACGCTGTGGCGCACGATCTCCCAGCTCTCGTCCCAGCCGAGGCCGTGCTCGTCCATCAGCAGGCGCATCAGCTCGGGGATGATCATGGTCGGGTGGGTGTCATTGATCTGGATGACGTGGTGCTCGGCGAAGCTGCGCACGTCGCCCCACTTGGCGATGTGCTTGCGCAGAATGTCCTGGGCGCTGGCGGAGACGAAGAAATACTGCTGCTTGAGGCGCAGGGTCTTGCCCTCGATATGATCGTCGGCGGGATAGAGCACCTTGGTGATGACCTCGGTCATCGTGCGCTGCTCCATGCTCTTGACGTACTCGCCCTCGGAGAAGAGGTACATATCCAGGGAGTTGGGGCTGTGCGCCTCCCAGAGGCGCAGGGTATTGACGCTCTTGCCGTCGTAGCCGGCGATCAGCATGTCGCGCGGCACGGCGGTGACGGCGGTATAGCCGGTGTGCTCGGCGTGATAGCGGCCGGTATTGTCCCAGACGGGCGTGATCTGGCCGCCGAAGCGCACCTCCACCGCGTCCTCATAGCGGGAGCTGAGCCAGCTCTCCATCGAGCTGCGCCAGTTGTCGGCCACCTCGGTCTGCCTGCCGCCGGCGAACTTCTGCTTGAAGATGCCGAGCTCATAGCAGAGCGAGTAGCCCGTGGCCTCCATGCCGAGCGTGGCCAGGCTGTCCATATAGCAGGCGGCCAGACGGCCGAGTCCGCCGTTGCCGAGGCCCGCGTCGGGCTCGGCCTCGAAAATATCCACTGCGCTGCGGCCCATGTCCGCCAGCGCGCCGGTAACGGCGTCGGAAATGCCCAGGTTGAAGGCGTTCTTCATCAGGCTGCGGCCCATGAGGAACTCCATGGACATGTAATGGACTTCTTTCTTGCTGCGCTTCGGATCCTCCGCTACCAGCAGGCGGCTCATGATCTCGCGGATCACGATGGCGGTCGCCTGGAAGATCTGGTCGTCGGTGGCCGTGGCGCCGGTGACGGCAAAATGGGCGCACAGCTTGTCCTCAATGGCGCTGCGCACCTCGTCGCGTGAAATCTGACCGATCATAGAAACGAATATACTCCTTTATGGGATAGAATCAGGGGGTGTTCTCCCCCGGCAGCGCCGGGGGAGAAACAAAGGTTCAGATCTGCTTGCCCTTGCCGATGACGATGGGCAGGCTCTCGCTGCCGCGCAGCGCGGTGCCCGGGGCAAAGCTGCAGTCCTTGTCGGCGATCACGCAGTCGAGATCCGCGTTTTCGCCGATGATGCAGTTGCGGAAAATGATGCTGTTTTTCAGCTTGGCGCCCTTTTTGATGCGCACGCCGGAGAAGACGATGCAGTTTTCCAGCTCGCCCTCGATGATGCAGTTGTCAGCCACGAGGCTGTTACGGGAGACGGCGTGCTCGCCGTAATAGGTGCTCACGCCCTCGTGGTTCTTGGTGCGCACCGGGCGATCGGCCGGGAAGAGCTCATGGCGCTTGGCGCTGTCGAGCATGTCGCGGCTGGCGCGGTAATAGTTCTCGACGCTGTTGATCATCTCGGCATAGCCGGGATGCACGGCAACGTCCATCTTGCCGCCCTCGGCCAGGAAATAGCCGAGGCCGTCGCGGTGGAAGCGATAGTAGTTGCGGGCGTTGCAGTAGTCGATCAGGCGCAGCAGGGTCTCTTTCTCGATGACATAGCCCTCGAGAGAGGCCAGGCCCTCGCCGCCCTTCACGTCGTAGAGGGCTTCTTTGACGAAGCCGTCCTCGCCCACGACGAAGCGGTGGCGCGCACCCCAGGGGGTGTGGTCCGAGCAGATTGCAGTGATCTCGGCGCCGGAGCGCAGGTGCTGCTCCAGGATGGGCTGCAGGTCGATATTGGCGCACAGGTCGCCCAGCATCAGCACCACGTGCTTCTGCGGGATATCGCGGATATAGGCGCTGACGGCGATCAGAGCCTCCATCGTGCCGGCATAGTTGCCCTTGTGGTACTCGGGCAGACCGAAGGGCGGCAGGATGCGCAGGCCGCGGTCCTTGCGGCTCATGTCCCAGGGCTTGCCGCTGCCGAGGTGGTCGAGCAGCGACTGATAGTCGCGCTGCATGATCACGCCCACGTCGCGGATGCCCGCGTTCATCAGGGAGGAGAGCGGGAAGTTGATCAGGCGGTAGCGTCCGCAGAAGGGCAGGGACGCGGCGGTGCGGCGGCTGACGAGCTCACCGAGCGCGGGAGCTGCGCGGTAGGCAAAAATGATTCCGTGGAAATCCAGCATGGCTCAAACCTCCTCGCTCGTATAGATCATGGCGTTGGCGGGCACCTGAGCGCCCGGGCGGATGGTCAGATCGGGGCCGCAGGTGGCGACGCCCCAGCCTTCGCCTTCGTAAGGCGCGGAGCCGACGACGGCCTCGTTGCCGATCACTGTGTTCTCGCCGATGATGGCGTATTTCACGGTGGCGCCCTCCTTGACGACGGCGCCGGGCATCAGCACGCTGTAAAGGACACGCGCGCCCTTCTCCACGATGACGTTGGGAGAGAGCACGGAGTTTTCCACATGGCCGTCGATCTCGCAGCCCTCGGTGACGATGGAATGGACGATCTCGGCGTCCGGGCCGGTGTAGTGCGGCGGGCAGATGGGGCTGCGGCTGGCGATGGGCCAGTCGGGGTCGTAGAGGTTGATGAGCGTGGTGGACAGCATGTCCATGTTGGCGTCCCAGAGGCTGGTGATCGTGCCGACGTCGCGCCAGTAGCCCTGGAAGCGGTAGGGCCAGAGCTTTTCGCCACCGGCGAGCATCTTGGGGATGATGTTCTTGCCGAAGTCCTTGCTGGAATTCGGGTCGGCGTCGTCCTCGATCAGATACTGGCGGAGCTTGGGCCAGTTGAAGATGTAAACGCCCATGGAGGCCAGATTGCTCTTCGGGTGCTTGGGCTTTTCCTCAAACTCGTTGACATAGCCGTTGTCGCCGACGTTCATGATGCCAAAGCGGGTGGCTTCCTCCATGGAGACCGTCAGCACGGAGATCGTGCAGGCCGCGTCCTTCTCGATGTGCTCGCGCAGCATCTCGGCATAGTTCATCTTGTAGATGTGGTCGCCGGAGAGGATGAGCACGTTTTCGGGGTTGTAGTGCTCGATGAAGGCCATGTTCTGGAAGATGGCGTTGGCGGTGCCGGTGAACCAGGAACCCTGCTCGTTGGCGCCGAGGTAAGGCGGCAGGATGTACACGCCGCCCTCGGCCACGTCCAGATCCCAGGGCTGGCCGTTGCCGATGTAGCTGTTGAGCTGCAGGGGACGGTACTGCGTCAGGACACCGACGGTGTCGATGCCGGAGTTGGCGCAGTTCGAGAGAGGAAAGTCAATGATGCGGTATTTGCCGCCGAAGGGGACACTGGGCTTGGCCGCCTGCTGTGTCAGCGCGTAGAGACGGGAGCCCTGTCCGCCTGCCAGCAGCATGGCAATGCACGTTTTTTTCATGGGCACTCTCCTTTTCTTTCGTCAATGGAGAAACGGCGTTTCGCCATTGACTTTTTATTTCTTGCGGGTAAATTAATTGAACTTGTTCATGGTGCGCTCGCATCCCTCGGTGATATAGCAGATCACGGCCTCGGCGGCCCGTGCGGCAGCCTGCGCGATCTCCTCCGCGTCCTGGTTTTTGAAGGCGGACAGCACCCAGTCGGCCATGTCGTAGTCGGCATGGGGCGGGGCGCCGACGCCCAGGCGGATGCGGGGGAACTGATCCGAGCCGAGGCAGGCGATGATGCTCTTGAGGCCGTTGTGACCGCCGGCCGAGCCCTTGCTGCGCACGCGGAGCTTCCCGATGGGCAGGGCCGTCTCGTCCGAGACGACGATCACCCGCTCGGGCGGGATCTTATAGAACTTCGCGGCCTCCGCGGCGGCTTCGCCCGAGAGGTTCATATAGGTCTGCGGCTTCATCACGAGCACGCTCTCGCCGCCGATCTCGGTCTTGCCGGTCAGGGCGTGAAAGCGCGCGCGGTTGATGCTGAGGTCCAGCTTTTTGGCCAGGGCGTCGGCCGTCATGAAGCCCGCGTTGTGGCGCGTGCCCTCATAGCGCAGTCCGGGATTACCGAGGCAGACGACCAGCCAGCGCACGCCGCCGGAAGCTTGAAACAGAGCCATCAGGTATCGAAGATGCTGGCGATGGAGACCTCTTCGTAGATGCGGCGGATCGCCTCGGCAAAGATGGAGGCCGTGGAGAGGTAGCGGATCTTGTCCACCTTGGGCTTGTCGGCGGGATAGGGGATGGTGTCGAGCAGCAGCAGCTCCTTGATGCAGCTGTCCTCGATGCGCTGCAGCGCCGGGCCGGAGAGCACGCCGTGGGTGGCGCAGGCGTAGACTTCCTTGGCTCCGCCGATCTCCTTGATGGCCTTGGCCGCGCCGCAGAGGGAGCCGGCCGTGTCCACGATGTCGTCGAGCAGGATGCAGGTCTTGCCCTCGACATTGCCGATGATGTTCATGACCTCGGACTGGTTGGCCTTCTCACGGCGCTTGTCGACGATGGCCATGTTGGTGCCGAGGCTCATCGAGAAGGCGCGGGCGCGGGCGGTGCTGCCCACGTCGGGAGAGACGACCATGACGTCCTCGTTATTCTTGCCGAAGACCTTGAGATAATGCTTGGCAAACAGGTGCGCGCCCATGAGATTGTCCACCGGGATATCGAAGAAGCCCTGGATCTGGGCGGCGTGGAGATCCATGGTCAGCACGCGGTCGGCGCCGGCGGCGGTGATCAGGTTGGCGACGAGCTTGGCGGAGATGGGATCGCGGCTCTTGGCCTTGCGGTCCTGCCGGGCATAGCCGAAGTACGGGATGACGGCGGTGATGCGGCCGGCGGAGGCGCGGCGCATGGCGTCGATCATGATGAGCAGTTCCATCAGGTTGTCGTTGACGTGGTTGCAGGTGGAGTTGACGATGAAGACGTCCTTGCCGCGGACCGGCTCATACACCGAGACGGAGCACTCGCCGTCGGCAAACTGGCCAACGTTGGAGTCGCCCAGCTTGATGTAAAGCTGGCTGCAGATGTCTTTTGCCAGTTCCGGATTGGCGTTGCCGGTGAAAACCTTGATCTCTTTGCCGTGTGCAATCATCTTGTTTTCTCCTCTGATCTATATGATTTTGAAATACGCACTTTGGGAATTTTAGTATATCATAAAGGCTGCCAAAAGAAAAGCCTTCAATTCGGCTTTGACAAAGAAAAAGCCGATAAAATTCCGCATTTACAAGACGGTATTTTTTGTATATAATATATCGGACTAAGAATTAGGAGACTATTGCAACATGCTTGAATTCGAAGAATATAAAAGCAAACTCAACGCCGCCAAGCCCACGCTGGAGGTGCTGCGCGGCGCGCTGAAGCTCGAGCCCGCCCAGAAGGAGATTGAGGAGCTCGAGGCTGCCAGTGAGCGCGAGGGCTTCTGGAACGACGTGGCCAACTCCCAGCGCGTGCAGAAGCGCCTGAAAACGCTCAAGGCCAAGGTGGAGGGCTATCAGAAGCTCTGCGCCGCCTGGGACGATATGTACACGCTCTGCGATATGGCGCTCGAGGAGGGGGACGACTCCATGCTCGAGGAGCTGCAGAGCGAGTTTGACGATTTCACCGAGAAGGCCGAGGCCATGCGTCTGAGCACCCTGCTCTCCGGCGAATATGACGCCAACAACGCCATCCTCACTTTCCACGCCGGCGCCGGCGGCACCGAGGCGCAGGACTGGGCCTCGATGCTCTACCGCATGTACAACATGTGGGCCGACCGCCACGGCTACAAGGTGAAGGTGATGGACTACCTCGACGGCGACGAGGCCGGGCTCAAGAGCGCCACCATCATGATCGAGGGCGAAAACGCCTACGGCTTCCTCAAGAGCGAGCACGGCGTGCACCGTCTGGTGCGCGTCAGCCCCTTCGACGCCGCCGGCCGCCGCCACACCTCCTTCGCCGCGGTCGAGGTCATGCCCGAGATCGCCGCCGACGACACCGAGATCGAGCTCAAGGACGACGACATCGAAATGCAGGTCTACCGCTCCTCCGGCGCGGGCGGCCAGAAGGTCAACAAGACCTCCTCCGCCGTGCGCCTGATCCACAAGCCCACCGGCATCGTGGTGTCCAGCCAGGTCGAGCGCAGCCATTTCCAGAACCTCGAGAACTGCAAAAACATGCTCCGCGCGCGCCTGGCCGAGATCAAGGAGCGCGAGCACCTCGAAAAGATCAGCGACATCAAGGGCGTGCAGATGAAGATCGAATGGGGCAGCCAGATCCGCTCCTACGTGTTCATGCCCTACCAGCTGGTCAAGGACCTGCGCACCGAATACGAGACCGGCAATATCTTCGCCGTCATGGACGGCGACCTCGACGGCTTCATCAACGCTTTCCTGTCGATGAAGGCGGCCAACTGAACCGAAAACGAACAATCGCCCGGAGGCAAGGCCTCCGGGCGATTTGCTTTCTGCTTTACAATCCGCTGCGGACGCTGTAGGTGTCCACCTCGGACGAAGTGATCAGGACCGATTCCTGCCGGAAAAACGTGCAGAGGTCCCGGGCGATCTCTTCGATCACCGCCCGCTCCGTGTCGATCAGAGTCAGCACCAGCGTGTTTTCCTGCGTATACTCGCCCGATTCATGGATATAGCCGCCCCGGATCAGATTGAAGGAAAAGGAAACCCGGTAGCTGACGCAGACGTTTTTCAGGACGGAAACATATTTTTCCGTGGCAAACTTCTGCTCTTTCGTATCCTGATCGTTCAAACCGATATAAATGTCCGTTTTTGTCATGCGTCTGCCCTTTCTCTATGCCGGGAAAAAGTGCGGCGGGGAATGCACGCTTCCCCGCCGTGTTTTCCTCAGTAATTGGCCTCGTGGACCTCGAAGTAAGCCTGCGGGTGATTGCAGACCGGGCAGACCTCGGGTGCCTTGGTGCCGACCACGATGTGGCCGCAGTTGCGGCACTCCCAGACCTTGACCTCGCTCTTTTCGAAGACCTGCGCGGTCTCGACGTTATGGAGCAGGGCGCGGTAGCGCTCCTCGTGCATCTTTTCGATCGCGCCGACGCCGCGGAACTTGGCGGCCAGCTCCGGGAAGCCCTCTTCCTCGGCCTCGCGGGCCATGCGCTCGTACATGTCGGTCCACTCGAAGTTCTCGCCCTCGGCGGCGTGCTCCAGGTTCTGCGCCGTCTGGCCCAGCTCGCCCAGCTCCTTGAACCAGAGCTTGGCGTGCTCCTTCTCGTTCTCGGCGGTCTTCAGGAACAGGGCCGCGATCTGCTCATAGCCCTCCTTCTTCGCCGCGGAGGCAAAATAGGTGTACTTGTTTCTCGCCTGGGATTCGCCGGCAAAGGCCTCCCAGAGATTCTTTTCGGTTTTGGTGCCTGCGTATTTGTTTGCCATGTGTCTCTCCTCCTTTTTGAGCTCTTGTCTCCACTATAACCGTGAGCGGGTCATACTGTCAAGCAGTATGACCCGCTCCCTTTCTTTTCATTCCGAATTCCGAATTCCGAATTATATCGCGTCCTCCAGCTCCTGGTGCGCAACCTTCCGGATCGGCGTGCTGAAATAGAGCGCCAGCGCGATCGCAGAGCCGACGGCCGTCTGCAGGATCTGGAAGGGGAACTTCATCACGGCGTAGGCCGGCGTGCTGTAAATGTAGGCGCGGCCGAGGGTGTAGCCCGTCACGGTGAGGACCAGGCCAAGGACGGAGGCGATGACCGAGGAAGGCAGGGGCTTCGATTTCAGCACATGCCGCACGAACAGCGAGATCAGCACCGCCTGCAGCCCGTGCGTCACCAGCGAGACGAACATCGGCGTCGGATAAAAGATCATGTCCCCCAGAAAGGCCCCGACGCCGCCCACGATGAAGGCGCAGAAGGGGTCGAGGATCAGCGAGGCCATGACGATGATCACGTCGTTGAGGTACATGTGTCCGCCGGGCACGGGGACGCTCAGGATGCTGCTGCTCATGATGACGTTCATGCCCAGCAGCACGGCGGTCACGGTCAGTTTTTTGATCGGCATTTTTTCCACGTCGCTCAGCTCCTTGACAATTTCTATGTTTCACTATACACTGTTTCTGGACTTATAAACAGCACCAGATTTGTATATTTTTATAAGACCAGTTTGGAGTACTGCCATGAAGTATCAGATCGACCGGAAATCCGGCGAGAGCGCCTATCTGCAGCTCTACCGGCAGCTCAGGGAGGACATCGTCTCGGGCGTTCTGCCGCGGGGCAGCCGCCTGCCCTCGAAGCGGCAGCTGGCCGCGGAGCTGGGCCTGAGCCTCATCACCGTGGAGCACGCGCTCTCGCTGCTTATCGACGAGGGCTACGCCGTCTCGCGCGAGCGCAGCGGGCTGTATTCCGCTTTCGGCGGCACGGCCGCGGCGGCGCCGAGGGCCAGTCTGGAGGAGATGAGCCTGCCGGACGCGGCGGAGGACCTCCCCTTTTCGTCGCTGGCGAGGATCATGCGCCGGGTACTCTCGGACTACGGTGAGCGCATCCTGACGCGCTCGCCCAACTATGGCTGCGGCGAGCTGCGCAGGGAGCTGGCCGCCTACCTCGCGCGCAGCCGCGGGATCCTGGTGCGCCCGGAGCAGATCGTAGTCGGCTCCGGTGCGGAATATCTCTATGCGCTGGTGATCCAGCTGCTGGGGCGCGAGCGGCTCTATGCGCGCGAGGAGCCCTGCTACGAGACGATCCGCCGGGTCTACGAGGCAAACGGCGCCCGCTGCGAGGGCCTGCCGATGGCCGCCGACGGTGTGGACGGCGAGGCGCTGCGGGAAAGCCGCGCCTCGGTGCTGCACGTGACGCCCTATCAGAGCTACCCCAGCGGCGTGAGCGCGACGGCGGCGCGGCGGCACGAATACGCCGCCTGGGCCAGAGCGCGCGGCGGCTATCTGGTGGAGGACGACTACGGCGCGGAGCTCGCGGTGAGCACGCGCCAGGTGGAGACGCTTTTCTCGCTCGCGCCGGAGCGCACGATCTACCTCAACAGCTTTTCCAAGACCCTCGCACCCTCGATGCGCATGGGCTATATGGTGCTGCCGGAGGAGCTGCTGCCGCTGTACGAGGAAAAGCTCGGCTTTTATTCCTGCGCCGTGCCGGTCTACGAGCAGCTTGTGCTGGCCGAGCTCATCCGCAGCGGCGAGCTGGAGCGCAGCATCAGCCGCCGCAGGCGAAAACTGAGAGAAAAGCAAAAAGAATGAGAGTGTCCCACGACACTCTCATTCTTTCAGGCTGTAGACAAAGTCGGTTATTGTCATTGCGAACCAGTGACCGACGTCACTGGTGTGGCAATCCGCATTCCCCAAAAAGCCATGATAATCCTATCATTTACAAGAGAACGGATTCCCACGCCAGTGCTGCGGCACTGGCTCGGAATGACAGCCTTTGGGATGTCGGCACAGGAAAAGACTGCGCGTGTTCATTGACACGCGCAGTCTTTTTTTCTAAAAACTGAAAACTATCGCTTCCCCGCGATGCAGCGCGCGACGTGTACGCCGCTGGCGGAGGCGTGGCTGAGCGAGTGGGTCACGCCCGAGCCGTCGCCGATGACGTAGAGGCCCTCGCTGCAGGTCTGCAGACTGGAATCGAGCTCGACCTCCATGTTGTAGAACTTCACCTCCACGCCGTAGAGCAGCGTGTCGTCGTTGGCGGTGCCCGGCGCGATCTTGTCGAGGGCGTAGATCATCTCGATGATGCCGTCGAGGATGCGCTTGGGGATCACCAGGCTCAGATCGCCCGGCGTGGCCGCGAGGGTCGGCGTGACGAAGCTGCCGCGGATGCGCGCCTCGTTGCTGCGCCGCCCGCGCACCAGGTCGCCGAAGCGCTGCACGATCACGCCGCCGCCCAGCATGTTCGACAGCCGCGCGATGCTCTCGCCGTAGCCGTTGGAGTCCTTGAAGGGCTCGGAGAAGTGCTTGGACACGAGCAGGGCAAAGTTGGTGTTCTCGGTGTGCTTGGCCGGATCCTCATAGCTGTGGCCGTTGACGGTGACGATGCCGTTGGTGTTCTCGTTGACCACGACGCCGTGGGGGTTCATGCAGAAGGTGCGCACCAGATCCTCAAACTTCTGCGTGCGGTAGACGATCTTGCTCTCGTAGAGCTCGTCGGTCAGGTGGGCAAAGACCTCCGCCGGCAGCTCCACGCGCACGCCGATGTCGACGCGGTTGGACTTGGTGGGGATGTTCATCTCCCGGCAGACGGATTCCATCCACTTGCTGCCGCTGCGGCCGACGGAGATCACGCATTTTTCGCAGCTGTAGCCGCGCTCGCCCGCCTGCACGAGATAACCGCCCCCGATACGCTTGACGTCGCTGACGGCGGTGTTGAAGAAGAAATCCACGCGCTCCTTGAGCTCACGGTAGATGTTTTCGAGCACCACATAGTTGATGTCCGTGCCGAGGTGGCGCACCTGCGCGTCGAGCAGATGCAGACCGTTTTCCAGGCACATGCGCTTGATCTTCGTGTTGGCGGTGGAATAGAGCTTCGTGCCCGCGCCGCCGTGGCTGACGTTGATCTCGTCCACATAGCGCATCAGGTCGATGGCCTCCTGCTTGCCGATGTACTCAAACAGCGTGCCGCCGAACTGGTTGGTGATGTTGTATTTCCCGTCGGAAAAGGCGCCCGCGCCGCCGAAGCCGCTCATGATGCTGCACACCGGGCATTTCACGCAGGACTTGATCTTTTTGCCGTCGATCGGGCATTTGCGCTGGTCGAGCGGGCGGCCGAGTTCGAACACGGCGATCTTCTTTTCCGGCGCGAGCCTGCTCAGCTCCCAGGCGGAGAAAATGCCGCCGGGACCGGCGCCGACGATGATTACGTCATAATCAAAGGGCATTTGAATCATCCTTTCTCATCATGAAAAAACCGCCGCGCCTCGGGGCGCGGCGGCAAACGTTTATCCTTGGAAACAATCTATCACAGACCCGCCTGCTTGTCAAGCGCGCGCCGCATATTTCCCCGTCCGCGCGGGAAAACTGGAAAGGAAAACCTTTTTTGCCGAGGTGCGTCATGGATCAGATTTTTTCCGGGCTGTACATTGAAGAAGAAAAGCTGGCCGCCTTCGCCGCCAACAGCGCCAAGCTCCTGGAAGCGGAGGGCGAGGGCTCCGCTGCGGCCGCGGCGGGAGAGCTGCGCCGCCATCTGGACGCCGTCCGGCGCTGCCGCGACGCGATCGCCAGCCGCTATGCCGAGGCCGAATCCATTCCGTCCGCCTGCGAATGGCTGCTGGACAACTGGTATCTGGCGCAGCGGGAGGCGGCGGCCGCGTATGCCGACCTGCGCCGGGCCCGGCGGCAGCGCCGCGGCAGGCAGGGGCTTTTGATGCTCTCGGTCTGCCGGACGCTCCTCTCCTCCGGCCAGGGCTGGCTGGACGCCGGGCGCTGCACGGCGTTTCTGCGGGGCTTTCAGACGGTCACGCCGCTGCGGCGGCGGGAGCTGCTGCTCTTCCCCGCCGCCATGCGCGCCGCGATCCTGGAGGCGATGACCGCTGTCTGCGCCGCGCTGCCCTTCGCCGCCGACACCACGCCCCAGCGCGAGGCCTTCGAGGCTCTGTTTTCCTCGCTGCGCTGGCTCGCCGGCGCGGACACGGAGGAGCTGCTGCGCTCTGTCGACCTCAGCGACGCGGCGTTTTGTGAAGATCCCGGAAACGTCTACGCCCGCATGGACCGGGAGAGCCGCCGGAGCTATCTCGAACGGCTGGAGACGCTGGCCCGCGCGGAGGGCGCGGAGGAGCATCTGCTGGCCCGCCGTCTGGTCCGCAAGGCGCAGGAGGAGGGCCGGCACCTCGGCTTTTTCCTTTTTGACGAGCCGGCGGACGCGGGCTCCGGGATCTATATTGCCGCCGTCGTGTTGACGAGCCTGTTTCTGAGCCTGCTGCTGGCCTTTGCCGCGGGCAGCGTCTGGGCCGCTCCCCTGCTGCTGCTTCCCGTGTCGGAGCTTGTCAAGGGCCTGGTGGATCTGGTGCTGCTGCGCCTGATCCCGCCCCGGCGGCTGCCCCGGATGGATCTGACGGAGGGCGTGCCGCCGGAGGGAAAAACGCTCTGCGTCCTCTCGGCGCTGCTGACGGACGCGCAGAGCGCCGAAAAGCTCTGCCGGCGGCTGGAGGAATTCCGTCTGGCACACCGCAAAGCCGGTCAGAACCTGCAGTATGGCATTTTGGCCGACCTGCCCGCCGCCGACGCTCAGGAAACGGAGACGGACGCCGGGCTGCTGCGCGCCGCCCGCGAAGCGGTCGCCGCGCTCAACCGGCGCTATGGCGGCGGCTTCTATCTCTTTACCCGGCCGCGCAGCTTTGACGGAGAGCGCTGGAGCGGCGAAGAGCGCAAGCGCGGGGCGCTGCTGGAGCTGGCGCGGCTGATGACCGACGAAGCCTCCGCCCTCTCCGTCACCGGGGAGCGCGATGCGCTGGCGGGCACACGCTACATCCTCACGCTCGACAGCGACACGCGCATGCAGCCCGGCGCCGCGCTCTCGCTGATCGGCGCGATGCTCCACCCGATGAACCGCGCCCACATCGACCCCGAAAAGCGCGTGGTGACGGCGGGCTACGGGCTCATCCATCCCCGGCTGACGACCGAGCTCAACAGCGCCAACGCCACGGATTTTGCTCTGATCTTCGCCGGACCTGGCGGCAGCGATCCCTATGGCGGCCTCTGCGGGGAACTCTATATGGACGCCTTCGACTGCGGCGGCTTTGCCGGCAAGGGCGTCCTGGATGTTCATGCCCTTCTGACCTGCACCGCAGAGCGCATCCCGCCGCACGCCGTCCTCTCGCACGACGCGCTGGAGGGCGCCTTCCTGCGCGGCGGCTTTCTGGGCGACGCCTGCTTTTCCGACGGCTTTCCCTCCCGGCCGCTGTCCTACTACAAGCGCCTACACCGCTGGGTGCGCGGCGACTGGCAGAACAGCCCCTGGCTCTTTCACAGGGGACGGGAGCTGCGCCCGATCGACCGCTGGCGGTTGTTCGACAGTCTGCGCCGGAGCCTGCTCGCCCCAATGACGCTACTGGCGATCCTGGCGGGCTTTTTCCTGCGCTTTTACGGGCTGCGCCTGTCGGCCTGGGCGGCGCTGCTGGCGCTGCTGGGCGCTCTGATATCCAGTCTCATTGAAAGCGCCCGGCGCCCCTCCCCCGCGCCGCGCCTGCGGCGCTACGCGCGGCTGCTCACCGGTGTCGGCGGTGCGATCGTGCGAAGCCTCATGCGCCTGTGGCTGCTGCCCTGGGAGGCCTGGGTCTGCCTCTCGGCAGCCGTCACCGCCCTCTGGCGCATGCTGGTCTCCCATCAGAAAATGCTGGAGTGGGAGACCGCCGCCCAGGCCGAGCAGAACAAAGGCGGTCTCGCCGCGACGCTGCGCGCCATGGCCGTGCCCGCAGCACTGGGGCTTGTCTGCCTGCTGGCTTCTCCCTCGGTGATCGGCCGCTCGGCGGGGCTTTTGTGGCTGCTCTCCCCGGCGGCGCTGGCCGCGCTCGGACTGCCCGCCTTCCGGGCCGAAAGTCTGAGCCGGGCCGACCGGGACTGGCTTTCTTCCTGCGCGGCGGACACCTGGCGCTATTTTTCTGAATTCTGCACCGAGGAGGAGCATTTTCTTCCGCCGGACAATGTCCAGCACCAGCCGCCGAAGGGACCGGCGCACCGCACGTCGCCCACCAATATGGGGCTGGCTGCGGCGGCCGCCGTCTCGGCCTGCGATATCGGGATCATCCCCGCCGACGAAGCGCTGGCCTTTCTCGCGCGGCTCATCGGCGGCATGGAGCGCCTGCCCCGCTGCCGCGGCCACTTTTACAACTGGTACGATACCCGCTCGCTGCAGTCGCTGCACCCGCCCTTTCTGTCCACCGTGGACAGCGGCAACTGCTGGGCGGGGCTGCGCGTGGCGGAGGCCTTCGCCCGGGAGCAGGGCGACGAGGCGCTGGCCGGTCGCATCGACGCCCTGCTCGCGCCGATGGATTTTGCGCCGCTCTATGATCCGGTGCGCGAGCTGTTTTATATTTCTTATGACACGGCGAAGGGCTGCGGCGCGGGCGGCTGCTATGACCTGATGGCGAGCGAGGCCATGCTGACAAGCTACCTTGCCGTCGCCAAGGGCGACGTGCCGCTGCGGCACTGGCGGCGGCTCGGCCGCGGACAGCTGCAGAAGGACGGCTACCGGGGTCTGGCCAGCTGGGCGGGCACGATGTTCGAATACCTGATGCCGCTGCTGTTTTTGCCGGCGGAGCGGGGAAGCCTGCTGTATGAAAGCAGCCGCTTCTGCCTCTATGCGCAGCGGAGAGGCGTGCCGGTTGGGCAGCCCTGGGGCATTTCCGAGAGTGCCTATTTCTCGCTCGACGGCAGCAAAAACTACCGCTATAAGGCGCACGGCTGCCCGGCGCTGGCGCTGCGGCGCGCCTCGGAGCGCGAGCTCGTCGTCGCGCCCTATGCGAGCTTTCTCGCGCTGGCCGTGTCGCCCCGGGCGGCGGTGCAGAATCTGCGCCGTCTGGAGCGGCGCGGCATGCTGGGCCGCTGGGGCTTCAAGGACGCGCTCGACCTGACGCCGGGCCGCTGCCGCAGCTCATCGGGCGAGATCGTGGACTGCACGATGGTGCACCACGCGGGCATGAGCCTGCTGGCGGCGGCCAACGCTTTGTGCGATAACAGCATCCGCCGCCGCTTTTTCGCCGATCCTTCGATCAGCGGCCACGAGCTGCTGCTGCAGGAGCAGCCGGGGGACGGCGCGGTGCTCGTGCGCCGGAGGGAAGTCCCCGTCGGGCCGCCGGAGCTGCGCAGCGATGCCGGCCGTTGGCTCCGGCGCGGCGTGGCCGGGGAAAAGGGCATGTGCCTGCTCTCCAACGGCGCCTGGCACCTGCTGCTCGACGAGCAGGGCGGCAGCCGTGCCCTGGCCGAAGATCTGCTGCCCTACGACGGAGGGCTGCGTCTGAGCCTCGACGGCGAAGCGATCCTGCCCGGTCCGGCGGAATTCTGGACCTTTTTCGAGGACGGCGCCTCCTGGAGTCTGTGGAAGCCCACGCTGAGCCTGACGGCGAGCGCCTTCGTCTCCGCCGAGGCCGCGGGCGAATGCCGCGTGCTGCAGATGAAATCCTCCTGTGAACGCAGCGTCCGCATCCGGCTGGATTTCCGGCCGGTGCTGGCCCGCCGCGCCGACTGGGACAGCCACCCCTCTTTCTGGCGGCTCGGCCTGTGGAGCGAGGCACGCGGCGGCGCGCTGCTGATCCGGCGCCTGCCGCGCGGAGAGCTCCCCGGCTGCTGGCTGTGTTTACGCGCGTCAGAGCCGCTCACGCTCTCGGCGGACGAGAACGGCGGTCTCGGCTGGCTCTCCCGGCCGTACGTCACCGCTGAGACGGAGCTTTCCCTCTCCGCCGGAGAAAAGGCGGAGCTGCGCTTTGCCCTGTGCCTGGGTGCGAGCGCGGAGGCGGCGCTCTGCAGCGCGGAACGCATGCTGACGGCGAGCGACACGGAACGCGGCCGGATGATCGGCGGCGCCGCCACGCTGCTGGGTCTCAGCGCGGCCGAGATCGGCAAGGCGATGGAGCTGCTGCCGGCGCTGACGGGACCGCGGCTCCATGAGGCCGCGCCGCAGCGCGAGCTTTGGCCTTTCGGCCTCTCCGGCGATCTGCCGATCCTCACCTGCCGCGCCGACGCGCGGGAGCGAGACGCGCTGCTGCGCCGCTTCCTGCTGCTGCGCTCGGCCGGGCTGGAGGCCGATCTGGTCTATTTCAGCGACGAAGACGGCGAGTACCGCCAGCCCTTCCGGCGCGGTGTGACGCGCGTCCTCTCCCGCCACGGTCTGGAGCCGCTGCTCGATGCGCGCGGCGGCGTGCACATCCTGCCGCTGCGCGCGGCCGAGACGGTCGAAAGCCGCGCCGCGCTCTGCTTCGGGCAGGAGCGGCCGCTGCCGCCGGAGATGCTGCTCCCGTCCCTGAGCGCGCCGCGCGCGCCCGGAACGGTGCCCGCCTTCCGCTGGGGCGAGCGGGACTTCCGCCTGGAAGCGGGCGGTCAGCTGCCCGCGCGGCCCTGGCAGCTGCCGCTGACGAACGGGCGGCTGGGCTGGCTTGCCACAGACTGCGGCAGCGGCTTCCTGTGGCTGGAAAACGCCCGGGAGATGCCGCTGACGCAGCCGCCCGCTCTGCCGGAAAACGTCTCCGGGGGCGAGGCGCTGTGGATCGAATGGGAGGGCCGCGCGGTGAGCCTCTTTGCCGCCAACGACGGCTTTGCCTGCACGGTGAGCTTCACGCCGGGCCTTGCTGTCTGGGACAAGCGCATCGGGGACCGGCGCATCAAGACCAGCGCCTTCATCCCCCGCGACACGGACGTCCGGCTGCTGCTGATCGAAGGCGCGGAGGATCTGGAAATCTTCTGGGCGCAGCGCCTGGCCAAGCCCGACAGCGTCCGCTGCCGCCGCGAGGGGCAGCTGCTGCGCGCCAAAAACCCGGACGCCTGGCTGCCGGAGCGGGTGTATCTCGCCGGGGCGAGCCGGCGCGCACAGATCGACTGCGACTTCGCGCCGGCGGCCTTCCGCCTGCGGCTGCACGCGGCGCATCTGACGATTCTCGGCTGCGGCTGCTGCGGCGAGGAGGCGCTGACAGAGCTGCTGAGGCCGGCCGCGGCCCTCGCCGCGCTCAGCCGTACGGTCTCTGATTGGGCGAAGCTCTGCGGACGCGCGGCCGTCCCGGCCGAAGACCCCGCGGCGGCGCATATCCTGGGCGGCTGGTGCGCCTATCAGGTCATTGCCTGCCGCCTGCTCGGCCGCTGCAGCCTGTATCAGAGCGGGGGCGCCTACGGCTTTCGCGATCAGCTGCAGGACGCGGCCAATCTCCTGCCGCTCGACAGCGGATATCTCCGCGAGCGGCTCGTCGACGCCGCCCGCCATCAGTACGAGCAGGGCGACGTGATGCACTGGTGGCATCCGCACCCCGAGGGCGACAAGGGCCTGCGCAGCCGCTGCTCGGACGACCTGCTCTGGCTGCCCTGGGCGCTGTGCGAGTGGCTTGACGCGACCGGGGACGCGGACTTCTGCCTGCGCGAGGAGCCCTTTCTCTGTTCGCCGCCGCTGACCGACGGCGAGCGCGACCGCTATGAGGCGCCGCCGCAGTCCGAACGGCTCGCGCCGCTGTTCGAGCACGCGAGACTTGCGCTGGACTGCTGCATCTCCCGCGGCTTCGGGCGGCACGGGCTGCCGTGGATGGGCAGCGGCGACTGGAACGACGGCCTCGACCGCTGCGGCGGCGAGAGCGTATGGCTGGGCTTTTTCCTGGCGCATGTCGCCGCGCGCTTTGCCGCGCTGCTGGATTCGCTCGGGCAGCCCGGCGCGGAGCGCTGGAAAAAGCTCGCCGCGAAGGTCGGCCGCGCATCCGACGCCGCCTTCGCCGGGGGACACTTTCTGCGCGGTTACCGGCCGGACGGACAGCCGCTCGGCGGCGAGGACCGCATCGACGCGACCGTGCAGAGCTGGGCGGTTCTCTCCGGCTTCGGAAGCGGCGAGAAATGCGCCTGCGCGCTCGCACAGGCGGCCGAACGCCTCGTTGACCGGGAGCACGGCCTCGTCAGGCTCTTCGACCCGCCCTACGGTCCGGACGAGGAGAGCCCCGGCTATATCACGAGCTACGGCGAGGGCTTCCGGGAAAACGGCGGGCAGTATACCCACGGGGCGGTCTGGCTTGCGATGGCTCTGCACCGCAGCGGCCGCAGCGCCGAGGCGCGGGAGATCCTGCGCCTGCTGCTGCCGGAGGGGCACGACCTGACGCGCTACGGCGCCGAGCCCTTCGCCCTGCCGGCGGACGTGTACGCCGCGCCCGGCCGCGAGGGCGAGGCAGGCTGGACCTGGTACACGGGCTCGGCCGGCTGGTATCTGCGCGCGGCGCGGGAGATAGCATTGTAAACTCTTGTCAAAGGTCGGAAAACGCACGGATGCTCTTGCGTTTTCCGACCTTTTCCGTTACAATGGTAAATTGTAGGATTGCGGGATGAACATCCCCGCGCCATTACGGAAATATGGAGAGTGAGACAATGGCTGAACTGAGACCGAAAATCGTAAAACTCTGCAAAGTGGTCGGCGGCCTCACGGGCATGGTCAACAAGATTGACGAGAACGCCCCTGAGTACTATTCGCTGGCCAGCATCCTGACCGACGACGAAGCCGACGTCGCCATCGCGGCCGGCCTGCGCAAGGAGCGCACGGTGGAATATCTGGCCAAGAAGGTCGGCAAATCCGAAGAAGAAACCGAGAAGCTCTGCAAGCATCTGGCCTGGATCGGCGTTTTCCGCGGCACGACCGACCGCGAAGACGGCAAGGACCGCTACTACATGCAGATCTTCGCCCCCGGCATCATGGAGATGCTGGTCAACAACCAGGAGCTGCTGAAGACCCATCCCGAGGTCGGCCGCGCCTTTGAGGAGTACACCCGCATCCGCATGCAGAACATGACCCCGATCCTGCCCAACGGCTACGGTCTGATGCGCGTGGTGCCCGTGGAAAGCGCCATCAAGGACATCCCCGACGTGGAAAAGTACGACCGCCTGTCCTATTACCTCGACAAGTACGACACCTTCTCTGTCTCCCCCTGCTCCTGCCGTGCCTCCCGCACCTCCCTGGGCGACGGCTGCGGCCACCTGGATGAGGAAATGTGCGTGCAGATGGGCAAGGGCGCCGAGCACTACATCAAGACCGGCCGCGCCCGCCGGATCACCCGCGAGGAAGCGCTCGAGATCATCAAGCGCGCCGAGGACAACGGCCTGATGCACGACATGCCCAACATCGAGGAACTTGGCGAGAGCGCCGCCATCTGCAACTGCTGCTCCTGCGCCTGCTTCGGCCTGCGCGTGGGCCTGATGTTCGGCGCACGCGACGTCATCCGCTCCAACTATGTGGCCCAGGTCGACGAGGCCAAGTGCGTGGCCTGCGGCCAGTGCGTGGAGAACTGCCCGGCCAACGCCCTCAAGCTCGGCCAGAAGCTCTGCACCCAGAAGCCGCTGCCCGAGAGCAGCTACACCAAGCTGAGCGAGACCTTTATCGGCAAGCACGCCTGGAACGTCGATTACCGCGAGAACCACGAGGACGTCGTCGAGACCGGCACCGCCCCCTGCAAGACCGCCTGCCCGGCGCACATCGCCGTCCAGGGCTATCTGAAGCTGGCCGCCCAGGGCCGCTACACCGAGGCGCTCAAGCTCATCAAGAAGGAAAATCCCCTGCCCGCCGTCTGCGGCCGCATCTGCAACAAGCGCTGCGAAGCCGAGTGCACCCGCGGCGGCGTGGATGAGGCCGTGGCCATCGACGAGGTCAAGCGCTTCATCGCCGACCACGACCTGCACGAGGAGACCCGCTATGTGCCGCCTCTGCTCAACCAGATCGGCCGTCCCTATCCGCAGAAGATCGCCGTCATCGGCGCCGGCCCCGCGGGCATCAGCTGCGCCTATTACCTGGCCGAGAAGGGCTATCCCGTCACCGTGTTCGACCGCAACCCGGTCCCCGGCGGCATGCTGACCCTCGGCATCCCCAACTTCCGCCTCGAAAAGGACGTGCTCAACGCCGAGATCGACATCCTCAGGGAGATGGGCGTGGAGTTCAAGTGCGGCGTGGAGGTCGGCAAGGACGTCACCATCGCCGAGCTGCGCGAGCAGGGCTACAAGGGCTTCTATCTCGCCATCGGCGCCCAGAAGAGCGCCAAGCTCCGCCTGCCCGGCGAAGAGCTCGAGGGCGTGTTTGGGGGCGTTGACTTCCTGCGCGAAGTGAACCTCGGCAATAAGCCCGCCATCGGCAAAAAGTGCGCCGTCATCGGCGGCGGCAACGTCGCCATGGACGTCTGCCGCACGGCCGTCCGCCTCGGTGCCGAGGAGACCTACATCATCTACCGCCGCACCCAGGCCGAGATGCCCGCCGACAAGGACGAGGCCGCCGAGGCCATGGACGAGGGCGTGCAGTTCCGCTTCCTCAACGCGCCCACCGAGATCATCGGCGAAAACGGCAAGGTCAAGGCCCTGATGGTCGAGATCATGGAGCTGGGCGAGCCCGACGAGAAGGGCCGCCGCAAGCCCGTCGGCACCGGCAAGTTTGAGCGCATCGAGGTCGATTCCGTCATCGGCGCCATCGGCCAGACCGTCGATTGGGGCAGCCTGGACGTGGGTGAGCTGAAGACCGACAAGAAGGGTCTCGCCATCGCCGACAGCCTGACCTACCAGACCGCGCAGCCCGACATCTTTGTGGGCGGCGACGTGTACACCGGTCCCAAGTTTGCCATCGACGCCATCGCCGCCGGCAAGGAGGCCGCCATCTCCCTGCACCGCTATGTCCACGAAGGCCAGACCCTCACCAAGGGCCGCGACCGCCGCGAGTACCGCGCACTGGACAAGGACAACATCATCCTGCCCGTCGAGGGCTTTGACGGCGGCCACCGCCAGGCGCCCGGCTACAACAAGGAAAAGGCCAAGACCTTCGCCGACGCCCGCGTGACCTTCACCGAGGAGCAGGTGAAGAAGGAATGTGCCCGCTGCCTCGGCTGCGGCGCCACGAAGGTGGACGAGTACATGTGCATCGGCTGCGGCCTGTGCACCACCAAGTGCGCCTTTGACGCCATCCACCTCAAGCATGTGCGCAACTGGCAGGCCGGCGCCTTCGAGACCATGCCCATCAAGGTGGCCGAGCAGGTGGTCAAGAAAACCGTCAAGATCATCGGCAAGGCCGTCAAGGGGTAAGGCATGCACGAGCTTGGTCTGACCGACGCGCTGCTGCGCATGGTGCGGGACATCGCCAAAAAGGAAGAGCTGGAGCACGTGGAATCCATCACGCTGGAGATCGGCGAGCTGTCCGGCGTCGTGCCGCACTATATGGCCGATTGCTGGCAGGCCGTCATCGACGGCACCGAGTACGCCGACACCGAGCTCATCATCGAGACCGTGCCCGGCATCGCCAGCTGCATGGACTGCGACGAGGAGTTCCGCATCGACCTGAACAGCATGCGCTGCCCCTTCTGCGGCAGCCACAACCTGACCCCCGTCTCCGGCCGGGATATGACGGTCAAGGAGATCGCGGCCTGGTAAAACATAGCGACAAGCAAAAAACCGGACTGCTGCATCTGCAGCAGTCCGGTTTCCTTTTTTTGCTCAGAGCTTTTTGCAGGTGACGTCGTCGAACGTCAGGCAGCCGTCGCCGAATGTCAGCTTGAGCAAGCCGCCCTTGCGGCCGAACTCGTCCTCCCCGATGGGATAGAGGCGAAAGGTCATCTCATCTCCGTCCTCGTCGATTGATCTTGCGTAAAGCTCGCCGTCCTGCATCCAGACCTCGTCGACGAGGAACTCGGCGTCTTCGGGATGCTCGTATTTGCCGCAGAAGCTCTCCCACCTGGACTTGTCGGGATCCTTGACCGCGATATCCTCAATCGAGACGAGTGATTCTGGTTCCCTACCCCTTACGATTGCTTCCATGCCGGAATCAAAGGCCGAAGAGGCCCGCACATCTGTGAACTGACGGCAGCAGAGCTGGATCAATACTGCATCAATGTCGAGAAAGCGCTCGAACCATGTCCAGTAGCCCGGCACGCCGCCGCTGTGGCAGGCAATCAGCCCGAGTTGTTCGTCGTGGACGAGCACCCAGCCGAAGCCATAATCATCCTCGTCGCCTTCTTCGCGAGCCGGTTCTCCGTTATTGAGCGTCGCGGGAGTATACATGAGCTGTTGCTCCTCGGGTGTGAGGAGCGTGCCGGCTCTCAACACCCTGTCCCATTTGAAGAGATCGAGGATATTCGTGAACACGCCCATGTTGCCGTTCAGCCCATCATGAGAAATAACAAATCCTTTGTACTTCGAATCATCGGGAAGCTTGTATTCACCGTCCTCTACCACAAGACCTTCGGCAAGGTTTTCGATCCCAACATGATCCTTCCTGCGGTGGTAAACGCGGGTGGAACAAAGTCCTGCGGGCTCAAATATGTTCTTCTCAAGAAAGGCTTCGAACTTCTCGCACGAGACCTTCTCCACGATCTCGGCAAGGATCTGGTAACCGGTGTCGGTGTACTCGGCTCCTTTGCCCGTCGGGTACGTAAGCTCCGGCCTGCATTCATGAAGAATGCGGATCACAACGTCGCTGCCAGGAATCACGCCTTCCGCCTCTGAGATTCTTTCGATATCCTCATCAAGATCTGAAAACCCGCTTGTGTGGGTGAGCAGATGGCGGATTGTGATGCCTGGATACGGTACCTCCGGGAAAAACCGCGTGATTTCGTCATCGAGATCAAGAAGCCCCCGTCGGCGAAGGAGCATGATTGCCGTCGCTGTGAACTGCTTGGTAATCGAAGCGATGTCGAACACGCTTTCCTCCGTGACGGGAATCCTGTTTTCTATGTCACGGAAACCCAGCGCGCCTTTCGACACGATCTCTCCGTTTTCGGCATAGAGCCATGTGCCATTGAACGCGCCTTTTTCATATGCCGCACGGGCCAGGTTTTCCATCATAGTTTTCTTATCCATCCGTGTATCTCCCCTTTATTCGTTTGCGTTTTTGTAAATTTCACAGGCGATGTTGTTCATCGCTTCGTCGGCGGCTTCCGTGACGTTGTTGTACATGATGGCAACGCAGATGTCTTTCTTGCGGGAAAAGACCCAGCTGGTCAGAAAACCCCAGTTCTCTCCGCCGTGACCGGCAACGCTGTCTTTGCGCGCTTCCGATTCCCAAACATCGAGGCAGAGGCCGTAGTCATCCATGACAGGCGTCATCATACGCCGCGCGGTCTTCTTTTTGAGGAAGCCGCCCCGGCGGTAGCTCCTGGAAAGGGCAAGGCCGATCTTGACAAGCTCTGTGGGCGTTGTCCAAAGCCCCGCTGCGGCGTGCTCTGGATAATAGTGATAACCGTGGGCAGGGTCCTCCTTCTGCGCCAGCCTGAAACCGAACGCGGCGTTGGAAACCAGTTCTTCGTCCAGCGGCTGGAAAAAGCCGGTGCGCTTCAGTCCCAGAGGCTCTGCGACCTCCTTTTGAAAGGCCTCGCGCAGGGTCGTGCCGCTGATACGTTCAAAGGCGAGCTGTGCCAGCGTGATGCCGCCGCCGGAGTACATATGCTGCTTGCCGTAAGGTCTGATCCTGCGCAGCTTCGGCGTATTGCCCTTCCCGTTCAGCACGTCTTCGAGCGAAAGCGGCTCGTGCTTTGCGGGATAGCCTGGGAAGCCGTGCAGGTTGTAGCCCGCCGTGTGGGAAAGCAGCGCGGCGAAGCTCACCGGGCCTTTTTTGACGAATTCCGGCACGACGCCCGAGATGTCCGCGTCAAGGTCGATGAGGCCCTTGTCCACGTAACGCAGCAGGGTCAGCGCGAACATGGGTTTGCTGACAGAGCCAGCCTGGAACAGCATGTCCTGGTTCACCGGGAAGTCCTCGCCGTAACGTCCGCTGCCGGAGCAATAGGTGTTAAAATCGCCGTCGCTGTCGTAAACGGCGATGCTGACGCCATAGCCCTTCTTTCCCCTGAGGCGCATGGCCTGATCCACGTCAACGCCGTAAAACTCTTTGATCGTCCTGTTCGGCCCCTTCAGCATCCGCATCAGAACGGCCTCGCCATCCTCGATGACGCCGGTCTCCCGGAAGCCGGCCTTGTGATAGACGTGGAGGCCTCTTTCGTTCTCTGGCTCGGTGGACAGATAGAGCATATCCGCGCCGTTCTGCTTGAAATAACGAATGATCTCCTGCAGGGCGGCCTGGCCGTAACCCCTGTCCTGCTCGCTTTTGTCGATCATGAAGCGCCAGAGCCAGTAGCGGTCGTCCGGATCTTTCCCGTCCGGATCAAAGGCAAACATGCAAAAGCCAACCAGCCTGTCGTCCGCATAGATCGCAAACGGACGCGCAGTGCCGGGCTGCTCTTTATTCGTTTCCTCCGCTTCCTTCAGCGAATAGTCGTTCGGCGCAACGAATGGCTGATCCTCCCGCACGGAAAGGGCCAGCACCGCCTCGCGGTTGTTGTCGTCGATAGGTCTGAGTGTGATTTTCATTGTTTCCTCCGTTTTCGGTCAATTGATCGGTCTTTCCGGAAAATAGGTATAAAAATGCCGCAGCGAAGCAGCTCCCGTCGTGGCTGCGTCCTGCGGTTCCCACTATCCGAAAGTACCCCAAAAATCGGCGCGCCGAGCCGGAGGGGGCCTGCCCCTCTGCCAGACGATGCGCCTGTATGCAGTTATTCGACGGTAACTTCGCTGTTAATCATCGGTCTGCGCTCCTTTTTCGGATTTACAAGTCGATCATACCAGATCCTTCCACAAAAAGCAATGCCGGATTTCGGTTCCGGCGTATTTATATCCGTTTTTCGAAACTCAATCTACCAAAATCGGGCAGACTATGATATAATCAGACGATATGAATTCCGGGAGGTGCTTTTATGGAAATGAACCGCACGGAACTGCTGCCGGGCGTATGGCTGAACCATCTGCGCTCCGACAAGTTCAAGACCGCCTGCCTGAGCATCAGCCTGCTGACGCAGCTGACGCGGGAGACCGCTTCGATGAACGCGCTGATCCCCTTTGTACTGCGCCGTGGCTGCGCCCGCTACGGCGACGCGGAGGCTATTTCCGCGCGCCTGAAAGAACTCGGCGGCACGGTGATCGAGCCGGCGGTGCGCCAGGTCGGCGAGATCCAGTGCCTCGGCTTTGTCGCCGAGATCCCGGAAACTGAAAAAGAAGACCGGCTGCGTCCCGTCTGCGAGCTGCTGGGTGAGCTGCTGCTGAACCCGGCCACGCGCGGCGGCCTGCTGCTGCCGCAAACCGTGGACAGCGAGCGCGAGGCGATGCTGGAAGCGATGCGCGCCTGCGCCGAAGATCCGGCCGGCTATGCCGTGATGCGCTGCCTCGAGGAGATGTGCTGCTTTGAGGACTTTGCCGCCGGGCGCTTCGGCAGCGAGGAGGAGACGCGCAACATCCGCTACCAGAAGCTGTCCAAGCATTACCGCAGCCTGCTGCCGGGCTGCCCGATCGAGATCATCTACTGCGGCCGCGCCGACCGGAAGCGCCTGGCCGCGATCCTGCGCGATACGCTCGCCACACTGCCGCGCGGCGAGATCGACTACGAGCTCGGCACCGAGATCCGCATGAACGCGCTGGAGGATCAGCCGCGCGAGGTCACGGAGCCGGCGGAGTCCGGCGCGGGCCGGCTGGTGATCGGCTTTCGCCTGGGCGACTGCATGGAGGATCCCGACCTCGCGGCACTGACGGTCTTCCAGCAGCTCTTCGGCAGCGGCACGATGATGGACACGCACAAGGGTCTGCTGCTGGCCGCCGCCGAGATCGGTCCGGAAGGGAAAGAGGCCGCGCAGGCGGAGATCTTCGAAAAGCTCGAGGCTCTGCGCCGGGGCGAATTCGGCGACGATGCGCTGCAGCAGGCCCGCGCCGCAGCGGCCGCCGCCCTCCGCGCGGCGGAGGATGACCTGGACGAGCTGGAGGGCTTCTGGCTCTCGCAGATCCTCCGCGGCCTGGACTTCGGCCCGGCAGAGCTGGCCGAGCTCTGCGAGGACGTGACGAAGGACGAGGTCACGGCCGTCGCGCAGAGCCTGGACTGCGACCTGATCTACCATCTGGCCGAGAGCGAAGAAGAGGCGCCCGAAGCGCCCGATATTACTGAATCGAAGAAGGATTGATTTCCATGCCCCTGTTTTTGGTCCAAACCATCCAGCGTGATTCCGTCATCAGCTTTCCGATGCTGGGCGGACTTGAGCTCAACCCGCCGGCCTTTTTCACGGTGTTCGGCTTCCGCATTTACTTTTACGGCGTCCTGATCGCCCTGGGCTTCGTGCTGGCGATGCTCTACTGCTCGCGTCACGCGCCGCGCCTCGGCATCAAGCCGGACGACTTTTTTGACCTGATGCTCTGGCTCATCCCCATCGTCATTGTCGGCGCGCGGGCCTATTACGTGCTGTTTCGCCTGGATTACTATCTCGCCAATCCCGCGGAGATCATCGCCGTGCGCGACGGCGGCCTTGCCATCTACGGCGGCGTGATCGCGGGCGTACTGGTGATCTGGCTCGTCTGCCGCCATAAGAAAATATCGCTTCCGGCGATGATGGATCTGGCGGTCCAGGGCCTGCTGATCGGCCAGATCATCGGCCGCTGGGGCAATTTCATGAACCGCGAGGCCTTCGGCGCGGAGACGGATATCTTCTGCCGCATGGGGCTGACGCCGCCGGGCGGCGAGACCGTCTACGTCCACCCGACCTTCCTGTACGAAAGCCTGTGGAATCTGGCCGGGCTGATCTTTCTGATCGTTTTCGTACACCGCGGCAAGAGAAAGTACGACGGCCAGTGCGCGCTGATCTACTTTTTCTGGTATGGCCTCGGCCGCGCCTGGATCGAGGGGCTGCGCACCGACAGCCTCTATATCGGGAATACCGGCCTTCGCGTATCGCAGCTGCTGAGCATCGTGCTCTGCCTGCTGGCGCTGGCCGCGCTCATCATCCTCGGGCGGCGGCCGCACGATGCGGCGAAGCTGTTCGTCAACAGAAATCTGCAGAAAAACGAAGAAGATAAAACGGAAGGAGAATCCGAACATGGCCAGTTATAAAGACATTCTCAACGGCACGCTCCGCGGCCTCGGCGACAAGGTGAAGGAAGTCAGCGAAGCCGGCGGCGTGAAGGAGATCTACACCCGCGGCGCCGAGCGCGCGAAGTCCTATGCCCGCGCGGCGAAGCTGAGCCTGGAGATCAACGGCGACAGTGAGGAGCTGCGCAAGGTCTATGCCGAGATCGGCAAGCTGTACTTTGAGCAGAACGAGGCCGCTCCCGGCGCTCTGTACGCGGGGCTGTTCGCCCAGGCGGAGGAGATCCGCGCCCGCCTCAAGGACAAGGAGGCCGAGATCCGCGCCATGCGTGAGAGCTTCGACGCCGCGCAGGCGGAGAAAGCCGGCGACATTGAAGTGGAGATCGGCGAGTTCGAGGACATCGTCAACGCCACCGAGTCCGACGGTCAGGGGCAGTAAGGCAGGATGCGAAAAAGAGGACGGAACCCATCGGTTCCGTCCTCTTTTTTGTTCGGCTGCTTATTCCGCCGTATTTCCGCTCTTGTGCTGTCCGCCGCGGCGGCGACGGCGGGAGCCGCCGCCCTGCTTCTGGGCCTTGGGCTCCTCGGCGCCCGGCTGCGGCTTGGGCTCGAGCTTGACGGGCTTGACGGTCGTCTTGCCGTGGCGGCGTCCGCCGGAGCGGGCTTTGCCGCCTTCCGCCTTTTCCGCGCTCTCGGGCTTCTTTTCCTCGGGACCGGCAGCTTTGCCGTCCTTGTTTTTCTTCTGGGCGGGCTTCAGGCCGTGGGGCTTGTCCGCCTTCTCGCTCTTTTCGGCGCTCTTTGCCTTCGGCTCCTGGCGCGGCTGGGCCTTCTCCGCAGGCTTGACCTCGGGGGCGGGCTTGGCCTTGGAGCGGCTGCGGCGGCGATGGGAGCGCTTTTTCTCGCCCTCCGTCCCCTCCTCGGCGGTCTCCGTCTGAGGCTTCTGCTCGGCCACGTCGTCGGCATAGAGCACCGGCATCGACCATTCGTCCTCTTTTTCCTCGGACTCCTCCGGCTCCGGCACATAGTGGAGCACATGCGGCGGCTCCTCGCCGTCGCGCGGACGTCCGCCGGGCACGGCGGCCAGCTCGTTGGATTTGTACAGATGCAGCGTATCGTCGTTGTCGCCGTCCAGGCGCACCTTCACGCACTGGCGCAGGAGATTGACCTGCACCGCCGTTCCGTAGCCGTCCTTGGTCTCGACGAAGGCGCCCTGCTTGGGCACTTTTTTGATGAGCTCCTCATAGGCCTCCTGCTCATAGCGCAGGCAGCACATCAGCCGCCCGCAGCTGCCGGAGATCTTGGTGGGGTTGAGCGACAGGGACTGGATCTTGGCCATTTTGGTGCTGACCGGCTGGAAATCCTCCAAAAACTGGCCGCAGCAGTAGGGACGGCCGCAGATGGCGATGCCGCCGACCATTTTGGCCTCGTCGCGCACGCCGATCTGCCGCAGCTCGATGCGGGTGCGGAAGATGGCGGCCAGGTCCTTGACAAGCTCGCGGAAATCCACGCGCCCCTCGGAGGTGAAGAAAAAGGTGATCTTGTTGCCCTCGAAGCTGCATTCGGCGTCCACAAGCTTCATGTCCAGCCCGTGCTCGGCGATCTTCTGGCGGCAGATCTCCACCGCCTCGGCCTCGCGCTTGACGTTGATCTCCGCCACGCGCAGGTCGTCCTTCGTGGCCAGGCGGACCACCGGGCGCAGCGGCAGCACCACCGCCGTGTCCTCCACCATATGGTTGCCGTGGCAGCAGTCGGCCAACTCCAGGCCCTTGGCGGTCTCGACCACCAGCTTGTCGCCGGTCTTTACGCTGAGTCCCCGGGGATCGAAGGAATAGGCCTTGCCCCGGTTTTTGAATTTGATACTGACTACTTCAATCAATGCTTTATCCTCTGTTTCCGCTGCCGAGCGGCGTGTCGACCGCCAGCAGTCCGAATATGTGTTTGCTTCCTGTGTTGACGCGCAGATACTCCCCGCAGCGCGAGGCCAGCGCGGCGATCTCCGTCAGCTGCCGGGTGCTCAGGCCGGGATTGGCCTGCCGGGCGCAGAGCATGTCCGTCACCGTCAGGCAAAGGGCCTCGATCAGGGCCTGCGTGTCCCGCTGATCCAGGTTCTCCTGCGCGAAGCACCAGCGCACGAGCTTTGCCCGGTCGCCCGCGGCGGCGGCGCGCAGATACTCTCCGGCCAGCTTCAGGCTCTCCTGCTCCGGCTCCTGTTCGCCCCCGGCGCCGCGCCGCTCCACGCAGCGGGAGCGCACCGTGGGAAGCAGCAGGGAGGGATTGGTGACGCACAGAAGGAATACCGCGCCGTTGGGCGGCTCCTCCAGGAGCTTGAGCGCCGCGTTCTGCGCCGCCGGATTCATTTTGTCCGCTTCGGCGATCAAATAGACCTTGCGCGCAGCCTCGTTGGGCAGGATCCAGGCGTCCTGGTTGACGGCGCGGATCTGGTCGATCACGATCTCCCGGCGCGCCCGGCCCTTGTCGTCCTCCAGACGGCGCACGGTGATCAGGTCGGGATGGATCCCGGCTTCGACCTTGCGGCAGGCGGCGCAGCGGCCGCAGGCTTTTTCCCCGCCGTGTTCGCACAGGATGCCCTGCGCGAAGGCTCTGGCCATGCGCTCGCTCTCCTCCGCAGACGGCGCGGAGAAGATATATGCGTGGCCGATCCGCTGTCCGTCCCCTGCCATACCGCGCGCCTCCTCTGCGTTTAATCAAATTATTTTACCTTTTTTCCGCTTCTTAGTCAACAGCCAGTTTGCCGGATCTTTTCCGTCCCGATCCTGTGTTTCATCGGATGTGCCGGTCATTTTCTACATTATTTTCCATTCGTTGTCTTGACTTTCTTCAAATAATCGTTATATTAAATATTGTAAACAATCTTTCTGACGCAGCAGCCAGAAAATTCGGAGGCTATTCCATGACTTACACCTATAAAACCAAGGACGTCTGTTCCACGCAGATCCAGTTCCGCCTCGAGGGCGACCGGGTGCACGACGTGCGCTTTACCGGCGGCTGCAACGGCAACCTCAAGGCCATCGGCATCCTGGTGGAGGGGATGAGCGTGGACGAGATCGAAAGCAAGCTGCGCGGCAATTCCTGCGGCGGCCGTCCCACCTCCTGTGCCGACCAGCTGGCGCAGGCCGTGCGCGAGGCATACCGGAAGCAGCAGGCGGAGGCCTGAGCACCGCAAACCGCGCAAACAGAACTTGCAAATTCTTCCAGTTTGTGATATATTTCCGCTTGGAAAAAAGTCGAAGGGGGGAAAGTCACATGGACGATCAGAAATATGATGTTCTGAAGCTGGAAAACCAGCTGTGCTTTCCGCTGTATGCCGCAGCAAAGGAAACGGTCAAGCTCTACCGTCCCTTTTTGGAGAAGATGAACCTGACTTATACCCAGTATATCGCCATGCTGGTGTTCTGGGAACACAAGAAAATGAACGTGAAGGAGCTGGGCGAGAAGCTCTATCTGGACTCCGGCACATTGACGCCGGTGCTCAAGAGCCTGGAGGCCAAGGGCTACGTCCGGCGCTACCGCAGCACGGAGGACGAGCGCGTGCTGCGCGTCGAGGTGACCGAGGCCGGCAAGGCGCTGCGGGAAGAGGCGCTGAGCGTTCCCGCGCAGATGGCCTGCCACGTCGTGCTCAGCCCGGAAGAGAGTCTGACGCTGTACAAGCTGCTGTACAAGCTGCTGTCGGCGATCGAATGACGGCATCAAAGAGGGAGCTGTGAAAACAGCTCCCTCTTTTTTTGCCTCTGCGCCGGAAATCGACAGAAAAATAAATAATTCCTAAGAAGGAACGGAGCGGTTGAAATCCTGGAACTTTGTGTTATAATCTATAGTTATGAAATTATGTAAATTGGAGGCATAAACTACTCTATGGGCAAAAAGCAATTCAAAGCGGAATCCAAGCGCCTGCTGGATCTGATGATCAACTCCATCTATACCAATAAGGAGATCTTCCTGCGCGAGATCCTCTCCAACGCGTCCGACGCCATCGACAAGCTCTGCTACCTGTCGCTGACGGACGACCAGGTGGGCCTCAACCGGGACGACTTCCGTATCGATATCATCGTGGACAAGGACGCGCGCACCATCACCGTGCGCGACAACGGCATCGGCATGACCCTGGACGAGGCCGAGAACAACCTCGGTGTCATCGCCAAGAGCGGCTCCTACCAGTTCAAGGGCGAAATGGATAAAGAGCAGGCCGGGGAGGACATCTCCATCATCGGCCAGTTCGGCGTGGGCTTCTACTCCGCCTTCATGGTGTCCGACAAGGTCACCGTGCTCTCCCGCAAGTACGGCGAGAGCGAGGGCGTGCGCTGGGAGAGCGCCGGCGCGGACGGCTACACCGTCACGCCGATCGAGAAAGAGACCGTCGGCACCGACGTGATCATGCACATCAAGGCCGACACCGAAGAAGAGGTCTACGGCTCCTATCTGGAGAAGTGGAAGATCAAGGCTCTGGTGCGCAAGTACTCCGACTATGTGCGCTGGCCGATCCGCATGGACATGGAGCGCCAGGAGCGCTTCGAGACCGGCGAGACCGACGACGAGGGCAAGCCGAAATACGAGTACCGCACCGTCACCGAAAACGAGATCATCAACTCGATGATCCCCATCTGGCAGCGCAGCAAGAACGAGGTCACCGACGACGACTGCATTCAGTGGTACAAGGAGAAAAACCGCGACCGCAAGGACCCCTGCGTGCTGATCCGCGTCAGCGCCGAGGGCAACATCTCCTACAAGGCCATGCTCTTCATCCCCGGTGAGGAGAACGAAAACGCCTTCCTCGGCGACAACAAGGGCGGCATCACGCTCTACTCCAACGGCGTGATGATCATGGAAAAGTGCGACAAGCTGGTGCACGACTACTTTGAGTTTGTCAAGGGCGTGGTCGATTCGCCCGACCTGTCGCTGAACATCTCCCGCGAGATTCTCCAGCACGACCGCCAGCTGCAGCTGATCGGCCGGAACCTGGAAAAGAAGATCAAGGGCGAGCTGGAGAAGATGATGAAGGACGACCGCCCCAAGTACGAGGCCTTCTTCCGCAACTTCGGCACCCACCTCAAGGCCGGCTGCTGCGACGAATACGGCCGCTACAAGGACTTCCTGCGCGACCTGCTGATCTTCTACACCTCCGAGGACAAGATGATCACGCTCAAGGAATATGTCGACAATATGCCCGAGAGCCAGAAGGTCATCTACTACGCAAGCTCCGATACCCTCAAGCACGCCATCAGCCTGCCTCAATGCGAGCAGGTGCGCTCCCGCGGCTATGAGCTGCTGTACCTCACCGGCCCGCTCGATGAAGTGGTGCTCGAAAACCTGATGGAGCAGGACGGCAAGCGCTTCTGCAACGTGGTCACCGACGATCTCGGCTTCGAGACCGAGGAGGAAAAGAAGGCCGCCGAGGAGCGCGACATTGAAAACAAGGACCTGCTGGACTTCGTCAAGGAGTCCCTGGGCGGGGCCGTCACGGCCGTCCGGCTCAGCCGGAAGCTGGCCGCCATGCCCTGCTGCCTGACCACCGAGGGCGGCATCACGCTGGAGATGGAGAAATACTTCCGCCGCGGCCCGAGCGAGGAGATGCGCAGTCTCCGCGCCAACCGCGTCCTGGAGCTCAACGCCGAGCACAAGGCCGTGCAGGCGCTGAAGGCCGCCTTCGACGGCGGCGACAAGGAAAAGGCCGCGCAGTACGCGAAGATTCTCGACACCCTGGCCGAGATGATGGCCGGCTGCGAGGTAGAAGACCCCGCTTCCTTTGTCACGCTGGTGGCGGAGCTGTTTTGAGCTCCCTATACTCCACTAAGCACTAAGCACTACCGTACTAAGCACTAAATGGAGTGTCGCCTATGAGACAAAGCCTTGGTATCTATATCCATATCCCCTTCTGCGCCAGCAAGTGCAGCTACTGCGACTTCTATTCGCTGGCCGGCTGCGAGGGGCTGATCCCCTCCTACCAGGACGCGCTGCTCGAGCACCTGGACGAATCCGGGCCGAGTATCAAGAAATACGAGGTGGACACGGTCTACTTCGGCGGCGGCACGCCCAGCTTTTACGGGGCCGACCGCATCTGCGAGCTCTTCAACGCCGTCAAGATGAACGGCAACGTCCGCCTGGACGCGGAGGTGACCGTGGAGGTCAACCCCGACAGCATCAGCCTCAACGCGCTGCGCCTGCTGCGCGGCGAGGGCGTCAACCGCCTGTCGATCGGCGTGCAGGCCTCGGACAACAACCTGCTCAAGCTCATCGGCCGCCGGCATAATTTCCAGCAGGCGCAGAAGGCCGTCTACAACGCCCGGATGGCCGGCTTTGACAACGTCAGCATCGATCTGATGTACGGCCTGCCCAGCCAGACCAAAAGCGACTGGGCCGAGACTCTGGCCAGGACCGTGGAGCTGCACCCCGAGCACATCTCCTGCTACGCGCTCAAGCTCGAGCCGGGCACGCCGATGTACAAGGACTACCGCAACTCCCCCATTCTGCCGGACGACGACGAGCAGGCCGACATGTACTGCTACGCCGCTGAGATGCTCGACCGCTACGGCTACAGGCAGTACGAGATCTCCAATTTCTGCGCGCCGGGCTTTGAAAGCCGCCACAACCTGAAATACTGGCGGCTGGACGATTACATGGGCTTCGGCCCCGGCGCCCATTCGAGCGTGGGCAACCTGCGCTACAGCTTCGTCAAGGATCTGCGGCGCTATATCAGCGGCGTGCAGCGCAAGCTGAGCATCACCGACGAATACCAGGTCATCGACCCGCTCGAGCGCGCGGTGGAGTACATCATGCTCGGCATGCGCACCACCCGCGGCATTTCCGAGCAGGAATACCATATCCGCTGCCAGAGCAACTGGAAACCGATCGCCCGCACGCTGGAGGCCTTCCGGCAAAAGGGCTGGACCGAGCTGGAGAGCGACGGCCGCTGGCACTTCACCGTGCCGGGCTTTCTGATCTCCAACACGCTGATCGGCATCCTGCTGGAAGCGCAGGCCAGCGGCCGCATCGAGGGCACGCCCTGGCTGCATGAGGCCTACGAGGCGGAGGAAAAGATCCACGTGCCGAAAAGCGAAGAGGAGCTTTTCACCGAACTATATCAGCAAACAGTCAGCGAGGAATAAACTGTGGAAAACGAAAAACAGACAATCAACGAAGTCGAAGCCGCCGCGTCCCCTGAGACGGTCGAGGCGCCCAAGACCGCCGAGGCACCCAAGGCGCCCGCTCCCCGCCGCCGCTCGAAGAAGCAGCGCCGCGCCGCCAGGATCGGCCTCGCGGTGACCCTGTCCGTGCTGCTGATCCTTGTGATCGGAGCGGCCGTCGCGGCCGTCGTGATGGGCCACCGGATCCAGCACAGCGACAAGACCCTGCCGAACGTCATGATCGGCGATGTCGCCGTGGGCGATATGACCAAAGAGGAAGTCGCAAAGACGCTTCTCGACCACGGCTGGGACGAGCAGCACAGCGGCACGCTGAAGGTGACGCTGCCGGCCGATATCGACTTCGAGCTGGATTATTACGACGCCGGCGTCAGCTTCACGGCCGAACAGATGGCGGAATTTGCCTATGCCTACGGCCATGAGGGCAGCGATATGGAGGCTTTGCTGGCCTATATCGACGGCATGTCGAACCTGGTGGACGTGTCCGACCAGGAACTGGTGCTCAACGAGGACTACATCCGCGAAAAGACGGAGGAGGGCGCCGCCCGCTTTGAGGTGCGCACCGCCTTCGGCGAGTATAAGCTGGATGCGAAAAAGAGCGTGATGAAGCTGCTCAAGGGCGGCGGCCAGATGAGCATTGACCGCGAGGCGCTGATCGAGCAGGTAACGCGCGCGCTGCTGCGCCACGACAGCGAGCTCAACTGCAGCTTCGCCCGCGAGGCCGTCACCACGCCGGATTTCCAGGCGCTGTATGACCAGCTGCACATCGAGCCGGCCGACGCCTACTACGATCCGGTCAACGACGTCATCGTCCCCGAAGTCGAGGGCTTTACCTTCGATCCGGAGGAGGCCCGCCGTCTGTGGGAGAAGGCCGAGATCGCCGACGAGGTGAGCATCCCCATCCAGTACCTGCACCCCGAGGTGACCGCCGGACAGCTGGAGGAGCTGCTCTTCCGCGACCTGCTGGGCTCCAAGACCACGTATTACGGCGGCAGCACCCGCGAACGCAAGAACAACATCACCCTAGCTTCCCAGAAGATCGACGGTCTGATCCTCCTGCCCGGCCAGCAGTTCTCCTATAACGGCTACGTCGGCCAGCGCACGGAGGAGGCCGGTTTCCAAACGGCCGCCGCCTACGACAACGGCAAGGTCGTCTATGAGATCGGCGGCGGCATCTGCCAGGTGTCCTCCACGCTGTATAACGCCGTGCTGAGCGCCAACCTCCAGGTCGACGAGCGCACCTGCCACTACTTTGAGGTCACCTACCTGCCCAAGGGCCTGGACGCCACCGTCAGCTGGCCGAACCCGGACTTCAAGTTCACCAACAACCGTCCCTTCCCCATCAAGATCCGCGCCTACAGCGACAACAGCTCCAGCGTCACCTTTGAGATCTGGGGCAGCAACGTGGACGGCACCTACGTCGTGCCCGCCTCGGCCTGGTGGCCCTACTACGACACCAAGCACCCCGAGGTGCAGATCGGCTATCAGGCCGTGAGCTACCGCGACGTGTACGACAAGGACGGCAACCGCATCTCCCGCACGGAGGAGGCCTACAGCACCTACTACTTCCACGAGGAAGACATCGAATGGCCCGAGGAGACGCCGAAGCCGACGCCCACGCCGAAGCCGACCGAAAAGCCGGCCGAGACCCCGAAACCGACGCCGACCCCGAAGCCGGCCGAGACGCCGAAGCCGACGACCGCACCCACGCCCGCGCCGACCCCGGCACCCCCGCCGGCGCCCACGCCTGCGCCCACGCCGGTACCCACACCGGAACCCACGCCCGTGCCGACGCCGGAGCCCACGCCCGTGCCGACGCCAGAGCCTCAGCCCGAGCCCACGCCAGAGCCTCAGCCGGAGCCCGAGCCCGGCGATAACGGATCTGAAGGATAACAGGAGTAAGAACACATGGACAAAAAGACCTTTTATATCACCACACCGATCTACTACCCCTCCGACAAGCTGCATATCGGCCACTGCTACTGCACCGTGGCCACCGACGCGATCGCCCGCTACAAGCGCCTGCGCGGCTACGACGTGATGTTCCTCACCGGCACCGACGAGCACGGCCAGAAGATCGAGGAGCGCGCCAAGGCCGCCGGCGTCACGCCCCAGCAGTTTGTGGACAACATCGTCACCGGCGAGCACGGCGTGCTCGATCTGTGGAAGCTGATGAACATCTCCAATGACCGCTTCATCCGCACCACCGACGACTACCACATGGAATCCGTGCAGAAGATCTTCCGGAAGATGTACGAAAAGGGCGACATCTACAAGGGCGCCTACAAGGGCAAGTACTGCACGCCCTGCGAGAGCTTCTGGACCGAGAGCCAGCTCGTTGACGGCAAGTGCCCCGACTGCGGCCGCGAGGTGCACGACGCGGAGGAGGAAGCTTATTTCTTCCGCCTGTCCAAGTACGCAAAGCCCGTGCAGGAGCTCCTGGAGAGCGGCGACTTCCTCGAACCCGCCAGCCGCGTCAACGAGATGGTCAACAACTTCATCAAGCCCGGCCTGGAGGACCTCTGCGTCTCCCGCACCAGCTTCAAATGGGGCATCCCGGTGGACTTTGACCCGGGCCACGTCGTCTACGTCTGGGTCGACGCGCTGTTCAACTACTGCACCGCGCTCGGCTTCCTCAACGACAAATACCACGATTACGACAAGTATTGGCCCGCCGACGTGCACATCGTCGGCAAAGAGATCGTCCGCTTCCACTCGATCATCTGGCCGGCCATGCTGATGAGCATGGAGCTGCCCCTGCCCAAGAAGGTCTACGGCCACGGCTGGCTGGTGATCGACGGCGGCAAGATGTCCAAGTCCAAGGGCAACGTGGTCGATCCCTACCTGCTGGCCGAGAAGTTCGGCGTGGACGCGCTGCGCTTCTTCCTGCTGCGCTCCTTCCCCTTCGGCTCGGACGGCAACTTCTCCAATGAGCTGCTGATCTCGACGATCAACACCGACCTCGCCAACGATCTCGGCAACCTCGTCTCCCGCACCACCGCCATGGCCGAAAAGTACTTCGGCGGCACGCTGCCGGAGGCGCGCGAGTCTGACCTGATCGACAACGAGCTCATCGCCATGATCCGCGAGACCGCTGACCGCTACGCCGAGCAGATGGACAAGTTCCAGCTGCACCTGGGTCTGGAAGAGGTCTTCAAGCTCATCCAGCGCGCCAACAAGTACATCGACGAGACCGCCCCCTGGGTGCTGGCCCGCGACGAGGCGAAAAAGCCGCGTCTGGCGACGGTGCTGTACAATCTGCTCGAGGCGCTGCGCGTGTCGCTGACGATGCTGACGCCCTTCATGCCCGAAAGCTGCGACAAGGCCTTCGCGCAGATCGGCGCGGATGCCGATGCCCGCAGCTGGGACAAGGCGGGCGAATACGGCGTACTGCCCGCGAACATCAGCGTCCGCAAGGGCGAGACTCTCTTCCCGCGCATCGACATGGCCAAGGCGCTGGAGGAGCTGGAGGCCATGCACAAGCCCGCAGGCCCCCAGGTCAAGATCGAGCCGGTGCTGCCGGATGTGACGATCGACGACTTTGCCAAATGCGACATGCGCGTGTGCAAGGTGCTCGCCTGCGAAAACGTCAAAAAGAGCGAGAAGCTCCTGAAGTTCACGCTGGACGACGGCAGCGGCACGGAGCGCCAGATCCTCTCCGGCATCGCCAAGTTCTATAAGCCCGAAGAGCTCGTCGGCAAGACCGTGGTGGCGATCCTGAACCTGCCGCCGCGCAAGATGATGGGCCAGATGTCCAACGGCATGCTGCTCAGTGCCGTGCGCGAGGTCGACGGCAAAGAGGAGCTGAAGCTCCTGATGCTCGACGACTCCGTCCCCGCCGGCAGCAGGCTCTGCTGAGACAATTCGGAGTTCGGAATTCGGAATTCGGAATTGAGGGCAGATAATCATCAAAAACGTTGTGCCCGGGGTGACCCGGGCACAACGTTTTTGATCGCCCCCCGGAGGCGGGTTGATATTGGGGCGCAGGACTGTCGCTCCTCGACTTCCTCCCTTTCTCCACCTTGCGGTGCCCGAAAAAAGCTTCGGGCTTTCGCTCTCCCTCGCTTTTTTCGACCGCTGCGGAGATTGCGCTCCTGCTTCTTCTGCCACCGGCAGCGCAGGGGCGCAATCCCCTTGATTTTGTAACATTTAGCGTGTATCATACGGTTTGATCCTTTTTCCCGGAGGCACACATGTCCGAACATAAAGGCCAAAACTACCTGCACGGCGCGGCGATCCTCACCGCGGGCGTGATCATCATGAAGATCCTGGGCTTCCTGTACAAGATGCCCATCGGAAATATCCTCGGCGACGACGGCTACTCCATGTTCCTCGCCACCTACAACGTCTATAACGTCTTTCTGACGCTGTCCACGGCGGGCCTGCCCATCGCGCTGGCGCGTATGGTGTCCGAGGCCAACGCCCAGGGCCGCCCCAATCAGCTGCGCCGCACCTTCTCGGTCGCCTGGCGCAGCTTCTTCTGGATCGGCCTGTTCTGCTCGCTCATCATGGCGCTCTTCCCGCGACAGATCGCAGGCGGGATCCTGCGCAATCCCGACGCCGCGCTGAGCATCCGCGTGATGAGCCCCTCGGTGCTGCTGGTCTGCCTGGTCTCGGCCTACCGCGGCTACTGCCAGGGCTTCGGCGACATGATCCCCACCACCGTCGGCCAGGTGCTGGAGGTGCTGGTCAAGGTCATCGTCGGTCTGGCGCTGGCCTGGTTTTTGATGCACAATCACTACGGCAAACCGCTCGGCTCGGCGGGCGCCATCTTCGGCGTGACGGCGGGCTCGGCGGCGGCGCTGCTGTACATGTGGCTGCACAAGCAGCGGCATTACCGCGACGACAGGGCCAGAAGCGATGAGCCCGACCCCGACGGGAAGATCTTCCGGCGCTTTCTGCGCATCGGCATCCCGATCGCCATGGGCAGCAGCGTGCTCGCGCTGCTGAACCTGATCGACTCCAGCCTCTGCATGGGAAGGCTCCAGGACGCCGCACGCTTCAGCTATCAGGAGGCCAAGGAGCTCACCGGCGTTTACGGCAAGGCGCAGACCATCTTCAATCTGCCCGCCGCCATCATCACACCGCTGACGATCTCCGTCGTGCCTGCTGTCACCGCCGCTATCGTCAAGAAGGAAAACGACGAGGCGACCAGGATCTCCGAGGACTCGATGCGCATTGCGGCCGTGCTGAGCCTGCCGATGGGCGTGGGCCTTGCGGTGCTGGCCAGGCCGATCATGAACCTGATCTTCGACGGGGCGCATCCGGTCGGCGCCGATCTGCTGGCGATTCTGGGCCTTGCCTCGGTCTTCGTGTGCATGGTGCTGATGGAAAACGCGATCCTGCAGGCCACGGGCCATGAGCTGCTGCCGATGTACACGCTTTTCGCCGGCGGCGTGCTCAAGGTCGTCGTCAACTACTTCCTGGTGGCCCAGCGCGGCATCAACATCCTCGGCGCGCCGATCGGCACGCTGGCCAGTTACCTGCTGATGGCCGTCATCAACTTCGTCATGATGTGCTATGTGCTGGACAAGAATCCCCGCCTGCGCATCATCCTCCTCAAGCCGCTCTTCTGCACGCTGGTTATGGGCGCCGCGGCCTGGGCCGTGTACGGACTGCTGGGCCGCTTCGCCGCGGGCGGCAGACTCGGCCTGCTGATCGGGACCGGCGCCGCCATCCTGGTCGCCGTCGTCGTTTACCTGGGTCTGAGCATCCTGCTGCGCACGGTGACGAAGGAGGATATGGCGCTGATCCCGGGCGGCGCAAAAATCGCCCGTCTGCTCCATATGAAGTGAAAAAATGCCGGATTTCCTTTGAATTTTTTAAATAGGGCTTGATTCTTCTGGATGAATATGATAGATTAGACTTGCTGGTAACGCCAGCATGAAAAAATGAGTAATTTGCCCGTTTTTCGGGCAAACTCATCATAACCAAGGCCCGAGTGGCCATTACTTAGGAGGATTATTATGAACAAAACCGAACTGGTCGCTGCTGTTGCAGAAAAGACCGGCGCTTCCAAGAAGGACAGCGAAAAGCTCGTCAGCGCCGTTTTTGAAACCATTACCGATGCTCTCGTTGCCGGCGATAAAGTCGCTCTGGTCGGCTTCGGTGCTTTTGAAGTGAAAGAGCGCCCCGCCCGCACCGGCCGCAACCCCCGCACCAAGGAAACGATCGAGATCCCCGCTTCCCGCTCCGCTTCCTTCAAGCCCGGCAAGGCCCTCAAGGACGCCGTCAGCAAGTAATGATATAAAAATGAGCAGCTGTCCGAAAGGGCGGCTGCTTTTTTATCAATGATGAAACAAGGTTTCATCATTGAAGACTCGCGGCACTCGCCTCAGGGTGTTTCTGCCGTGGCAAAGCTGCGGCAGAAACGATCGGATGATCCTGTCAAAGGCAGGCGTCCGCGGTTATGATCATAAGATCAGCAAGGAGTATGTCATGCGTCTGGATAAATACTTAAAAGTCTCTCGCCTCATCAAGCGCCGCACCGTCGCCAACGACGCCTGCGACGGCGAGCGCGTCAGCGTCAACGGCCGCCCCGTCAGGGCCAGCTATCAGGTCAAGGTCGGCGACGTGATCGAGATCGCCTTCGGGCAGCGCACGCTGAAGGTGGAGGTCACCGAGATCAGCGAGACCGCCAACAAGGCCAGCGCCCCGGCCATGTACCGGGAACTGCCGTAAATTTCTGCGAATTGACCAAAATTTTCCGCCCAGATTTGTGGAAATGCTGATTTCAGTCTCTTCGCTCATTTTTTCGCCAAACCCTTCACAATCTATGGTATAATAACTGTGTCCCCGATGGGACAGCATCAATCTGCAGCAGCAGAACGAAAGAAAGGAGCAGGCAGTATGAAGTTCACGTTTACCGAGAAGAAGATGGACTCGTCCGAGGAGCTGCGCGCGTATTCCGAAAAGAAGATCGGCAAGCTTGACCGGTTCTTCAAGACGGAGGCCGAGGCTTTCGTCACCTACAGCATCGAGCGCGGCCGTTTCCGGGCTGAGATCACCATCAAAAACGGCGGTCTGTTTTACCGGGCCAGCGAACTGACCTCGGATATGTACGCATCGGTCGATTCCGGTGTGGCCTCGATCGAGCGCCAGATCCGCCGGAACAAGACCCGTCTGGCGAAGCGCCTGAGAGAGGGCGTTATGGAGCGTGACGTCGTGCCTGCCTATGCCGCCGCCGCGGAAGAAGACGAGGCGGCTGATGAGTTCAAGATCGTCCGCAGCAAGCGCTTCTCCATCAAGCCCATGTCCCCGGAGGAGGCGATCCTGCAAATGAATCTGCTGGATCACGAGTTCTTCGTGTTCCGCAACATGGACGAAAACGACAACATCGCCATCGTCTACAAGCGTAATCAGGGCGGCTACGGCCTGATCTGCGACGAAAAAGAATAAAGCTTCCGAATCAAAAAAAAGAGCCCTTCCTCTCGGAAGGGCTCTTTTGTTATCGGTGATAGATGCGGCGGAATTCTTCGCTCTCCGTCCCGTCAGGTGCCGTTAGGACGAGCAGAGGCTCGATCTGCAGGCCCGGTTTTCCGCCGCGGCGCGCCTCCAGCAGCACAAGGCTCGGGGCGCTCTCGGCCCGGTGACAGACGAGGCGCAGGCGCTTCGGCTCCAGCCCGCGTTCGCTCAGGCAGCAGCAGAGCTCGCTCAGCCGCTCCGGCCGGTGCACCAGGAACAGGCTGCCGCCGCTGCGCAGCAGGAAGGCCGCCGCGTCGCAGAGCTCCGAGAGGCTGCAGCTTGCCTCCGCGCGCGCCGCCGCCCGGTCAGCCCGCGGCGCGACCGCTCCCCGGTCCGCCGGGAAATAGGGCGGGTTCGAGACGGCGAGATCAAAGCTGCCCGCACGAAAGAGCGTCCGGCACTCCCGGATATCGCCATCGACGACCTCGATGCGGCTGTCCATACCGTTCCTCGCGGCGTTTTCCCGGGCCGCGGCCGCCGCCTCCGGCAGCAGCTCCAGCCCGGTCATTCGAAGACCTACGCTCTTTTGGGCCAGCAGCAGCGAGAGGATCCCCGAGCCGCAGCCGAGGTCGATCCCCCGCTTTGCCCCGCGGATCTGCACAAAATCCGCCAGCAGCACGCTGTCCGTGCTCAGCTTGAAGTGCTCCGACTGCCGAAACAGCGGCCCGCCGGGCCACAGTTGCTGTACTTCCATACGCTTCTCCCCTACTGTGGACATTAAAAATCGGGGCGGTCAAACAGACCGTCCCGATTTTTCACTTTTCAACTCACTCGAGCGTGATCGCTTCGGCAGGGCACTGAGCCGCGCAGGAGCCGCACTCCAGGCAGGCGTCGGCGTCGATCTCGTAGTGGAACTCACCCATGCTGATCGCCTCGGCAGGGCACTGAGCCGCGCAGGAACCGCAGGACAGGCACTCGTCGCTGATAACGTAAGGCATATTCTTTTACCCCCTGATAATATGTCAGACCTCTTGTCTGTGAGGTCATTGTAGCACATCTCCCGCAAAAATCAATCGTCAAATTCAAACAATTTGTTAAAACCGCGTGCTTCTGGCGATAATTTTTCCGTCCGCGGGCGCTTTCGCCGCTTTCGGCGGCGGGAGCAGAGGATAATACAGCCTGCATGGAGGGGAAGCATCAATGAAAAGCAATGAGAAGTTCACCCGGCGCAGCGAGGACGCCATCGAAAAGGCGCGGCAGGCAGCGTTCGACCTGGGCCACAGCTTTGTGGGCACCGAACATCTGCTGCTGGGCATCCTGCGCGAGGAGGACAGCCTCGGCAGCCGGGTGCTGCGGCGGCGCGGCCTGTTCGAGGAGGCGCTGATCGGGGAGATCTGCGGCAGTCTGGGCGCGGGCTCGCCCGGCTGCCCCTGCCAGGGGCTCTCGATCCGCGCGCAGCTGGCCGTGGAGGGCGCCGCCCGCGAGGCGCAGACGCTCGGCCAGAGCATCATCGGCACCGAGCATCTGCTGCTGGGCATCCTGCGGCAGCCCGACTGCGGCGGCTGCCGCGCGATGAAGGCGCTTGATCTGGATCCCGATGATCTGATGACCGATATTCTGGCCATTTTCGGCCGCGGCGCGCCGCGCGACAAAAGCACGCAGACCGGCACCGCGCGCAGCGTCCTGCACCGGGCCGACACCCGCACGCTCGACCAGTACAGCCGCGATCTGACGGAGCTGGCGGCCGCCGGGAAGATCGACCCGGTCGTCGGACGCAGCCGCGAGATCCGGCGCGCCGTGCAGATCCTCTCACGGCGCAGCAAGAATAACCCCGTCCTCATCGGCGAACCCGGCGTGGGCAAAACCGCGGTGGCCGAGGGTCTGGCCCTGGCGATCAGCCGCGGGCAGGACTGCGGAGAGCTGAAGAACAAGCGCCTTGTGTCGCTGGATCTGCCGGCGCTGCTGGCCGGCACCAAGTACCGGGGCGATTTTGAGGAGCGCGTGAAATCGGTGCTGCGCGACGTGCGCCGCGCCGGCGACGTGATCCTCTTTGTGGACGAGCTGCACACCATCATCGGCGCCGGCAGCGCCGAGGGCGCGATCGACGCGGCGAACATCCTCAAGCCGGCGCTCGGGCGCGGCGAGGTGCAGATCATCGGCGCCACGACCCCGGAGGAATACCGCAGGCACATTGAAAAGGATCCGGCGCTGGAGCGGCGCTTCCAGCCGGTGCGGGTGTCCGAGCCCGACCGGGAGGGGACGCTCGCGATGCTGGGCAGCCTGCGCCCGGCGCTCGAGCGGCACCACCGCGTGCGCATCGGCGACGACGCGCTCTGCGCTGCGCACGATCTCTCCGTGCGCTATCTCAGCGAACGCTGTCTGCCGGACAAGGCCATCGACCTGCTGGACGAAGCAGCCGCCTCCGTGCATCTCGACGGCGGGCGGCCGCTGGTGGACGCGGAAGCCGTGGCCAGGGTGCTCTCGCTCTGGACGGACATCCCGGTGGACGGGCTGACCGAGGACGAGACGGCGCGGCTGCGGGATCTGGAGCAGGCGCTGCATCGCCGGGTCGTCGGACAGGACGAGGCGGTGTCCGCCGTCGCGCGGGCAGTCCGCCGCGGCCGCATGGGCCTGCGGGACGCGCGGCGACCGCTCGGCTGTTTCCTCTTCCTCGGGCCGAGCGGCGTCGGCAAGACGGAGCTCTGCCGCGCGCTGGCCGAGACGGTGTACGGCGACGAGAAGGCCATGCTGCGCCTGGACATGTCCGAATACATGGAAAAGCACGCGGTCAGCCGTCTGATCGGCTCTCCCCCGGGCTATGTGGGCTACGGCGAGGGCGGACAGCTGACCGAGCCCGTGCGGCGCAAGCCCTGGTCGGTGGTGCTGTTCGACGAGATCGAAAAGGCGCACGAGGACGTGTGGAGCATCCTGCTGCAGATCATGGACGACGGGCATCTGACGGACGCGGCGGGGCGAAAGGTGGATTTTCGCAACACCCTGATCGTCATGACCTCCAATATCGGCGCCCGGGCCGTCAACGAGCGCCGCCCGCCCCTCGGGTTTGCCGGCGCCGAAGGCGAGGAGGACACGGTAAAGCGGCAGGTGCTGGCTGAGCTGAAGCGGACCTTCCGGCCGGAGTTTCTCAACCGCATCGACGAGACGCTGATCTTCCGACGCCTGAACGAAGAGGACATGCTCGCCGTGGCGCGGCTGCTGGTCGCGCAGCTGCAGGAACGCTTTCGCGCGCTGGGCGTGACGCTCACGGTGACGGAGGAGGCGCTCGCGCTGATCGCGCGGCAGGGCTGCGACGAAAAGAGCGGCGCGCGCCCGCTGCGGCGGCTGCTTCAGCGGCGGATCGAGGACCCGGCGGCGGAGCTGCTGCTGGGCGGGGCGCTGCCGGAGGGCGTTTCGCTGATTGCCGACGTTGCGGACGGGCAGATCAGCCTGCACCGGGAGCAGGAAATACCCCCGCTGCCCAAAGAGGCGTAAAAAAGAGGCTTGGAAAGGTTTTTTCCAAGCCTCTTTGATTTATTGTTCCTGTTTGGGTTTCTTTTTGCGGCGGCGCTGACGGACGATCAGCATGACCGCCGTCGTGATGCCGACGACGATGCAGAGCACGATGTAGATCTTCGAGACCGTGCTGGTGAGCCACTTCATATAGGGGTTATAGCCGTCGAGCACCGTGAAGACCGCCAAGCAGATCAGCAGGCAGATCGACAGATGCGGAATGAATTCGCCCAGTTTTTTCATCTCAGCCCTCCCCTTCCTCGATCTCGCGGATCAGCAGGATGTCCCCGGCGTTGCGGCCGTTCAAATAGGGGTTGTTGAAGAAGCCGCCCTGGAAGACCATCACCGAGGAGCGCCCGCCGTCCAGGTTATAGGCCGCCTTGCAGCCCAGGTCGGCGAAGAGCTGGGCAAAGCGCCCGATGCGCATGCCGGCCGAATAGCCGCCCTGCCGCCCGTCCACGACGACGAAGCAGTAGTGGCCCGGCTCGTAATAGCCGAGGCCGGTGCGGGGATTCACGTCGGAGATCGGGCCGGTGGCGTTGAAGCTGCTGCGCGGCTGTCCGTTCTCGTCCAGCAGCGCCGGGCCGAACTTCCAGATCTGATAGGGCTCGCGCGCCAGCACGTCCTCCACCTTGTACTCGTCCGCGCCGTAGGTCACCATCGTGCCGTCGTAGTAGAGCGCGCAGATGTCATAGATGGTCTGCTCCTCCATATACAGCTCGCCGTTTCGCACCAGCAGGCCGAAGTCCTGGCTGTCGGCATAGTCGCCGTTGATGGCGAGGATGGCGCCGGCGTTGTTCGCGCACTGGATCGGGTCCTCCTCCATCCACTTGCGGAAGCTGCCGCCGGCCCAGTAGGTCTGGAAGTTTTCCAGCGAGGCCACATAGATGTCCGCCACGAAGTAGGTGCTCGGCGCGATGTCGTCACTCACGTATTTCTGGATATCGATGGCGATGTTGGGGCTGGTGTAGCTGTGGTCGGTGACGACGACCTCGTCGGTAAAGTGATCGGCAAACTTCGTGCGCCAGTCCATCGGATCGGGCGTCGGCTCCGGGGTGGGCTCCGGCGTGATTTCCGGTTCCGACGGGTCGGCGGGCTGCGTTTCCGCCGCGGGCGCAGGGCTTGCTTCCGGCGCGGCGGTCACGGCGGCCGCGGGGCGGATGTCCCTCGCCGCGGGCGGCTCATAGCTGCCCTTCATCATGCGCGGGATCACGTGATGCACCAGCGCAAAGCTCAGCAGGATGAGCGCAATGAGCAGCAGATCCTGCAGGATCAGCTCTCCCACGCTTTTTCTCTTTCTTTTGCGGCGGGGCGCCTGGGACTGCAGCTGCTCTTCCCGCAGCTCCTGCCGCGTTTTGTTCTCTTCCATGGAAAGTCTCTCTTTCTCGGGAATTTACATACCTGGTTATTATACTTGATCCGCTTTCTTCTGTCAATCGCCGCGCCCGGCGCACTTGACAAAGCGCCAAATTGGCTTATAATATGCTTTCAAGACAAATTTGGAGGTAAGTTATGAATAAGTATCTGGATATATCCCCCGAGGTGCAGGCGGCCCTCGCCGCAGGCAAGCCCGTCGTCGCGCTGGAGAGCACCATTATTTCCCACGGCATGCCCTATCCCAAAAACGTGCAGACCGCGCTGAAGGTCGAGCAGACCATCCGCGAAAACGGCGCCGTGCCCGCCACGATCGCCGTCATCGGCGGCCGCCTGAAGGCGGGCCTGAGCGCCGACGAGATCGAGTACCTCGGCAAGGCCGGGCGCAAGGTCGCCAAGGCCAGCCGCCGCGACCTGCCCGCGCTGGTCGCCCGCAAGGCCGACGGCGCCACCACCGTCACCACCACGATGATGATCGCCCACATGGCCGGCATCCGCATCTTCGCCACCGGCGGCATCGGCGGCGTACACCGCGGCGCCGAGACGACGATGGATATCTCCGCCGACCTTGAAGAGCTGGCCCAGACCCCGGTGATGGTCGTCTGCGCCGGCGCCAAGTCCATCCTCGACCTGGGCCTGACGCTTGAGTACCTCGAGACCAAGGGCGTGCCCGTGATCGGCTACGGCACCGAGGAGCTGCCCGCCTTCTACACGCGCAAAAGCGGCTTCGGCGTGGATTACCGCGTCGATTCCCCGGAGGAGCTGGCCGCCATGTTCCGCGCCCAGCGCGATATGAACTACAAGGGCGGCATGCTGGTCACCAATCCCATCCCCGAAGAGTACGCGATGGACAAGGACGTCATCGACGCCGCCATCGAGCAGGCGCTGCGCGAGGCGACCGAGCAGGGCGTACACGGCAAGGAGACCACCCCCTTCCTGCTGGCCCGCGTGGTCGAGCTGACCGGCGGCGAGAGCCTGGAGTCCAACATCCAGCTTGTGCTCAACAACGCCCGCCTCGCGGCCAAAACCGCCGCGCTGCTGTAAGCGGAAGAAAAACGAAAAAACTCCGTGAAACTTTCACGGAGTTTTTTATTTTGCCTCGCAGAGTTTTTCGCCGCAGCGAAAAAAGAAGTTGAATCGTGTTTTCCGGGGACATGCGCCTCGGAAAACACACTTTGCGCCCTGCCAGTGTGCGTCGTCCTCACAAGCTCCGTATCGTCTCGCTTCCTCACAAGCTCGAAAGCTCGCTCACTTCGCTGCTCGTCCTCTCCATTTCAAAGCCTTGCGCTTTGAAATGGATAAGGAAAACGGAAGGAGAGAATATGCAGCTTTCGCCACGCTTGGCGGAAGCGGAATGGAGCGAGTTTCGTTTGACGTGCGAGTGCATGCAGCAGGGCGAAGCCCCTCAACGGGAAGCCCAGCGCAGCGGGTTCCCGTTGATAATCATTTGCTTCGCACGATGTCCTTCCAGAAGCGGTTGAGCGCCTCTTTGGTCGGGACTGTGGCCAGGAAGGCCCGGTTGCCCATCGCGCCGGAAAGCGCGTCCGGCATGCGCTCGACCATGCACAGATTGTTGCGGTATTTCTCCTCGATCTCCTCGTCGCTGAGCGCGAATTCCTTGCCGTCGCGGCGGCCGGCAAAGACGCAGTAATTGTGGTCGCCGGAAGTCATGTCCGTGCGGTCGTAGGCCACCATATCGGCCCAGATCTTGTAGACGTTGGTGCTGTGGGCAAAGTTGATCATATCGGGCGAATAGCCGCCGCTCGGCCGCATGTTGACCTCCAGCGCCACGATCTGGCCCTTCTTGCCGATGTGCTGATCCTCCAGCAGACGGAAGAACTCAAAGTGGATGAAGCGGCTGCGCACGCCGAAGCTCTTGGCCGTGGCCCGGCCGGCGGCGCGGGTGTCGTCCGGCAGGTCGCGCAGGATATAGAAGATGCAGTTGTCGTTGTTGTTGACGATGTCCATGACCGGGATCGGCGAGACGTTGCCGGTCTCAAAGATCGGCTCGCCCTTGGAGTCGTAGATCGCGTCGTAGGAGATGATCTCGCCGCGGATGAACTCCTCCATGATGTAGGGACTGCCGTCCCACTCCAGCAGGAAGCGCTGCAGATCCTCGTCGTTTTTGATCTTCCAGGTGCCGTTGGCGCCGACGCCGTTGTCGGGCTTGGCGATCACCGGATAGCCGACCTCGTCGATGAAGGCGCGGCAGCCTTCGAGGTTGTCCGCCATGTGGAAGCGCGCCGTGGGCACGCCCGCCCGGCGGTAGTACTCCTTCATGCCGGATTTGAACTTGATGCGCTCCATATCCTCATTGTGGAAGCCGGGAATGTTGAAGTCCGTGCGCAGCGCCGCGTCCTGCTCCAGCCAGTACTCGTTGTTGGATTCCAGGAAGTCGATGCGGCCGTATTTGAAGGCAAAGAAGGCCACGGCGCGGTAGACCTCGTCGTAGTTTTCCATGCTGTCGACCCGGTAGTATTCGGTCAGGCAGTCCCGCAGCTCCGGCAGGAGCCGGTCATAGGCCTCGTCGCCGATGCCGAGGACGTTGATGCCGTTGTGGTGCAGCTCATGGCAGAAATGCCAGTAGTTTTCGGGGAAGTTCGGGGACATGAAGATCGCGTTTTTCATTGGGATTCCTTCTTTCGGGAGGGATTAGTTTTCCAGCAGTTTGGGGACGAAATAGGCCACCTGCTTGAACCACCAGGACCAGTCGTGCTGGACGTCGTAGCCCCAGTAATCGACCGTCGCAGGGATGCCTTTTTCCTTCAGGATCCGGTCGAGCTCGCGGGTGGATTCCGGGATTTCCCAGGGACCCTGTCCCACGCAGATGACCGCCTTGTTGCGGCGGTATTTTTCCATGTAGGGGTGGTCGAGCGTCATGTTGGGCAGATAGTGCAGGGGCGAATTGAGATAGACCTTGTCGTCCATATAGCCGTCAAAGCCGTAGGACGCGTCGTAAATGCCGCTGAGGGCCAGCAGCTCGTCGAACATATCGGGGAAGCGGAAATAGAGGTTGGCGGCGTGGGTCGCGCCGAGGCTGGCGCCGAAGGCCATCACGCCGGGGTTGGTCCTCCAGCCGTAATCGCGGCAGATCATGCGGATGAAGGGCACCACCTCGTCCGTCAGGTAGCGCATCCAGTCCTCGTGGCGGCGGATCCGCCAGTAGGGATTGCCGTTTTTATAGGACCAGGTCTCGGTGTCGAGCGTGTCCACCGAAAAAACCGTCACCTGCCCCGCGTCCAAAAAAGGACGCCAAGCGTCGAGCATGCCGAAGTTTTCAAAGTCATAAAAACGCCCGTCCTGGCAGGGGATGTACAGCACCGGCTTGCCGCCGCGGCCGTAGGTCTTGATCTCCATATCCCGCCCCAGGGCAGGACTGTACCATTTGTCATAGCGGATCTCCATCGTTCAATCCTCCAATCCGTACAGTAAGGTCGATATAAAGAAGGGGTTCTGCTTTTCCCAGCTGGCCTCGTTGTGCTCGCCGCCGGGCACCACGCGCGCCGTCAGCAGCACGTTTTTCTGCAGCAGGAGCCGGCACACGCTGCGCCATCGGCTCTGCGCGTTCCGGCTGCGCAGCTCCGTCTCGCCCATGTCCATGTACAGCACCGTATCCGGCGCAAAGGCCGCGTTTTTCAGCAGCTCGTCGAGCTTTTGCGGGCCGAACTCGATTGAAGGTGAGAGCGCGGCCGCGCGGGAAAACACCTGATTATACTCCGCCAGCGCATACAGGCTCATCAGCCCGCCCATGGAGCTGCCGGCAATAAAAGTATGCTCCCGGTCCGGCAGGGTGGGAAAGCGCGCGTCGATCATGGGCTTGAATTCGTTCACGAACCAGTCCATGGTCTCCCGCCCGTGCCCGTCAAAGGTCCCGTAGCGGGCCGAGGTAACGTCGTAGGGCAGGTACTCGTGGATGCGGGCGTGATCCGGCCCGTGGTTGCACTCGACCGCCGCCACGATCAGCGGCACGTCGCAGTAATCGAGGTACTCCTTCAGCCCCCAGCTCTTGCCGTAGGTCGCGTCCTCGTCAAAAAAGACATTGTGCCCGTCGAACATATAGAGCACGGGGAAGCGGCGCTTCGGATCGCGCCTTGCCTCCGTCGGGAGATAGACGTAGGCCCAGCGCCGGTCATAGCCCTTTTGCGCGGGAAACTTCACTCGCCACTTTTTGATCATCTTTTCCGTCTCCGACCATACATTTTGCTATGGTACAGTTTAGCACGCGCCCTGCCAAATTGCAACACAAAGCCGTGCACGCCCTGACGGCGGGATTTTCATATTGAGCCGGGCGAAAATTTGTGATAATATAGTTTTATTCTGATTATTGTCCGAAAAGAGTGGTTTTTCCTTGAGACAGAGAGTAACATCCGCGATCGTCCTGCTGGTCGTCACCTTCGGCTGCATCCTCGCCTCCGAGATCAGCCGCGTGCTGTTTTTTGCCGCGGCGGGCGTGATCTGCTGCTACGAGCTCAGCCGAAACCTCGAGAAGCTGGACATCGCCTGCTGCGCCTGGGTCATGTACAGCCACATGGCGATCCAGGCGATCCTGACGCTGCTGCACGCGCCGCTGGAATACTGCGTCGCCGCGCTGACGCTGGCCATCTTCCTGGCCATGTTCTCCGGCATCCTGCATCCGCGCGTGTCCGGCCCCGGCGCCTTTTATACCGAGGCGGGCGTCTCCTATCCGGGCTTCCTGTTCGTGCTGCTGATGCGCATCAGCATCTCCGACATCTGGGCCGAGACCCTGATCCTCGCGGCCGCGGCCTCCATGATCTGCGACGCCTTCGCCCTCTTCGGCGGCATGCGCTTCGGCAAGCACAAGCTCGCCCCGCTGGTCTCCCCGCACAAGACCTGGGAGGGCAGCATCTCCGGCGCGCTTGCCTCTATCGTCGCCGGCGCCGCGCTCTATTTCCTGCTGCCGCTGATTCCCGGCCTCGTCTACCGGAACATCCCGCTCTGGGTCTGCGTGGCGACCGCCTTCCTGTCCTCCAGTATGGGGCAGATCGGCGACCTGGCCGAATCGCTCGTCAAGCGCATGATCGGCGTCAAGGACTTCTCCAACCTGATCCCCGGGCACGGCGGCCTGATGGACCGCGCCGACAGCCTGCTCTTCGCCATTCCGACCGCCTATCTCTGCCTGCTGCTGGCCCAGCGCTTCGTCGCCTGAGATGGACGCTTCCGCTGAACACAGCCTGCTGCGCCGCTGCGCTTCGCTCCTGGTCCCCTGGTACCGGCAAGTGCGGCGCGAGCTGCCCTGGCGGGATCGTCCGACGCCCTACCAGGTCTGGATCTCGGAGATCATGCTGCAGCAGACGCGCATCGAGGCCGTCATCCCCTATTATGCCCGCTTTCTGGCGGAGCTGCCCGACGTCGCCGCCCTGGCCGCCGTGCCGGAGGACCGGCTTCTGAAGCTCTGGGAGGGCCTGGGCTATTACAGCCGCGCGCGCAATCTGAAAAAGGCCGCGCAGCTCGTGATGGACGAATACAGCGGGGAGCTTCCCCGCACGGCCGCCGAACTGCGCAAACTCCCCGGCATCGGAGACTACACCGCCGGCGCCGTCGCCTCCATCGCCTGCGGCGAGCCGGAGCCGGCCGTGGACGGCAACGTCCTGCGCGTCATCATGCGCGTGACGGCCTGCGAAGACGACGTTTTGAGCCAGAAGACCAAAAGCCGCGTGGCCGACGCGCTGCGCGCCGTCTATCCCGCCGGAGAGGAGGCGGGGCTGCTGACCGAGGGGCTGATGGAGCTCGGCGAGACGCTCTGTCTGCCAAACGGCGAGCCGCGCTGCGATGGCTGCCCGCTGCGGGAGCTGTGCCAGGCACGGGAACAGGGCCTGACCGCGGAGCTTCCCCGCCGCAGGGCGAAGAAGGAGCGGCGCATCGAGGAAAAAACCGTGCTGCTGCTGCGCTGCGGCGGCTGCTATGCCCTGCGGCGCCGGGTGGAAGCCGGTCTTCTCGCCGGGATGTGGGAATTCCCCTCCCTCCCCGGAAAGCGCAGCGCCGAAGACGTCCGTGCCGCGCTGGAAGAGGCGGGGCTTTCACCCGGCGAAATCCGTCCATGTGGGGAAGCGAAGCATATTTTTACCCATGTCGAGTGGCATATGAGCGGATATTTCGTCGATTTATCCAGGCAAAGTGGGGAATATATGTGGAAGAGGCCGGATGAGATTCGTGCGGACTTCGCCGTTCCGACCGCCTTCAAGGCCTATCTCAAGCTGCTGAAATGAAGAAACTCCCGGCGCAAAACGCGCCGGGAGTTTCTTCATTCATAGGAATTACGCCTTTTTCAGGTCTTCGCCGTGGATGAAGCGCTTGAGCGGATTGTAGATCGCCATGGCGACGATGACCGTCAGCACGATCTCGGCCAGCATGTACCAGCCGTTATACAGGATCGAGTAGATCCAGGGGCTGGTCATGGCCATGTTCATGAATTCCTCGGGCATCCATTCGCCCCAGATCCACGCGCCGGTCACGATGTGGCAGACAAGGCGCAGAACAAAGGAGACGACGATGCCGAGGACAAGCGCCTTGCGGGTGTTGGTGGGCTTGCCGCCGAAGAGGGAGGCAAAGCCGATCACGGTGTAGGGCAGGATATAGTCGAGCAGGACGATGCCGGCGGCCATCACGGCGGAGCTGGCGTACTGGACGTTGTCCAGGCCGAGCATCAGCTGGATCACGCTGTAGACGAAGCCGGCCAGGCCGCCCCACTTCCAGCCGTAGCGGAAGCTGATGATGACCAGGGGCAGCATGCTGCAGATCGTCACGCCGCCGCCGAAGGGCAGGTCGATCTTGAACAGGCTCAGCACGGTGCCGAGCGCGATCAGGATGGCGGTATCAGTCAGTCTTCTGGTGTTGGTTTTCATGAGAGTTCCTCCTTTTCCGATTCGGAAATGAAAATAAAATACCGCGGGTCCACAAACATGAACCCGCGGAAATGCACGAATCTGGTTTCCTACGCCGGCATTACCCGGATCAGGTTCATGGGTTTAGGCGCTCTGTTACGCCTTCTCAGCCGGGACGTACCCAGCTCCCCTCTTTGCGATTGTGATTGTAGTCCTTCCGCGCGCTTTTGTCAAGCCTCGAAAGATTTTGCCTTGTCGATGATGAACTGGCGCAGCCAGTCCCCGGCCTCTTTGTTCTTGAGCGCGAAGTCGATGATGGCCTCGAGATAGCCCTTGAGGTTGCCGGTGTCGTAGCGGCGGCCCTCAAAGTCCACGGCGCACATGGGCTCGCGATGGCAGAGCGTTTTCATGCCGTCGGTGAGCTGGATCTCGTTGTTGCGGCCGGGCGCGGTGTGCTCCAGGATGTCGAAGATGCCGGGCGTCAGCACATAGCGGCCGAGGATCGCGTAGTCCGAGAGCTTCTCGGCCAGGGTCGGCTTCTCGTTCATGTCGCTGATGCGGTAGACCCGCTCCGAGAGCTGCTCCTCGAATTTGACGGAGGAGTACTTCACGATCAGCTCGTCCGGCACCTGGCGCACCGCGATGGCGCTGCAGTCGTTGGCCTCGGCAGCTTCCACCAGCTGCTTGAGCACGGGCTTTTCGCTGAGCATGATGTCGTCGCCCAGCAGCACGCCGAAGGGTTCGTTGCCCACGAAGCTGCGGGCACGCCAGATCGCGTGGCCCAGGCCCTTGGTCTCCTTCTGGCGCACGAAATACACGTCCGCCATGTCGGCCACCTCGCGCACGATGCGGGCTTCGTCGGCCTTGCCGTCGGCAATCAGACGTTCCTCCAGGTCGGGCGCATAGTCAAAGTAATCCTCGATGGGGCTCTTGCCGCGGTTGGTGATGATCAGGATCTCCTCCACGCCGGCGGCGACCGCCTCCTCGACAATGTACTGGATGACGGGCTTGTCCACCAGGGGCAGCATCTCCTTGGGGATGCTCTTGGTGTTGGGCAGCAGGCGCGTGCCGAGGCCGGCTGCCGGGATGACCGCTTTTCTGACTTTCATGCAAAGCTCCTTTCGCCCCGGAGAAGCGGGGACTTACGAATGGTTGACTTTATCGAAAAACTCGCGGAAACTGTTGATTTTCGGAAGCTGGCACAGCAGCGTGTAGCCGATCAGAAGCAGCACGGCCGCCTCGCCCAGACCGACGGTCAGCGCGTTGAAGCCGTAGGAGGCCGGCGCATTGTCCGGAAACTCCAGGAAGCCGTAGCCCCAGGTGAGCACCGCCCCGACGATGACGGCGTTGAACACGACCGGCATCAGGCAGGCAAGCAGGCGGTTTTTCACGGTGTTGCCCCGTTTGCCGAACCAGGCGGTGCAGAGCCCGGCCAGCAGTGTGGCCAGCGACCCGAACACGATGTCGAGAACGCTGCCGGTGTAGAGGTTGGCGAGGATGCAGCCGGCGAAAATGCCCCAGACGGTGCCGGGCATCAGGAAGGGCAGCGCGGTGAGCGCCTCGCTCACGCGAAACTGCACGGGGCCGTAGCTGATGGGCGCGAGGGCGATCGTCAGCGCCGCATACACGGCGGCGATGACGGCCGAGGCGGCAAGCTTGAGGAGTTTGCTGTGATTTTGCTTGTTCATTTTTGGGAAACCTCCATTTTTTATCTGCGGCCGCATGGAGGATCCCCGAAAGCCGCACGACACCGCGGCTCCATTTTTTGATCCGGCATACAGCCCAAGCAGGGTGTGGAAACCTGCTTTTTGATGAAATCAGTCCGCTGCGTGTTCTTCCCGCTTGCGCAGGGAATACTCGCAGCCGCAGTAGAGCTGGCGGTAAAGGCCGTATGCTTCGGCCAGCTCCGTCGAGCGCATCTCGCGCCCCTGCTTTTTAAAGTCCGAGGGAAGCCAGGTCACGCCCGCCTCCCGGCCGAGTTCCTCGCCGAGCGCGTTGATGCGCCTGGCGTCCTTATGGCGCGAGAGCGTCAGCGTGGTGCAGAAATAATCAAAGCCCCGCTCCGCAGCGATGCGTGCTGTTTCCTTCAGGCGCAGGCGGAAGCACTCCGTGCAGCGCGCGCCGCCCTCGGGCTCGGCCTCAAGTCCGGCGGCAGCGGCGCGGTAGTCCTCCGGCCGCCAGGGCTCCGTCAGAACCGCGACGCGCTCCCGCAGGCCCATTTTCTCCAGCAGCTCGAGCAGCGTGCGGTAGCGGCGCTCGAATTCCTCCTGCGGATAGAGATTGGGGTTATACCAGAGGATCGTGAGCTCGAAAAACTGCGTCAGGTACTCCAGCACAGCGCTGGAGCAGACGCCGCAGCAGGCGTGCAGCAGCACGCGCGGGCGCTTTTCTCCCTGTTTTTCGATGATCCGGTCCAGTTCTTTCTGATAATTCCTGTTCATGTCCTGTATTTTATCACGCCGCGCCGAAAAAAGCTACTCATTCTTGAAATATTCGCTGAAATAGGATATGATAAGATAAATCATGTCACGGAGGTGCCCCATGGACAACCGTACCAGCAAGCAGAACTATTATCTGGACATTGCCGATTCCGTGCTCGAGCGCTCCACCTGCCTCAGGCGCAAATACGGCGCCATCATCGTGCGCAACGACGAGATCATCTCCACCGGCTACAACGGCGCGCCGCGCGGCCGCCGCAACTGCTCCGACCTGGGCGGCTGCACCCGTGAAAAGCTGCATATCCCCTCCGGCGAGCGCTATGAGCTCTGCCGCAGCGTGCATGCCGAGGCCAACGCCATCATCTCCGCCTCCCGCCGGGATATGATCGGCTCGACGCTCTATCTCGTCGGGCGCGACGCGCGCTCGAACGAGCTGCTGCCCGACGCGATGTGCTGCTCGATGTGCAAGCGCCAGATCATCAACGCCGGCATCGACCGAGTGGTGATCCGCGTGGACGAGAAGCTCTACCGCACCGTCCCCGTCAGCGACTGGATCGAAAACGACGACAGCATCTTCGATCTCTGACCCCGTCTCTCCCGCCCGGCGGCCGATCTGGCCGCCGGGCTTTTTCCATTTTGCCCCAGGAAGCGCAAGTGCGCATGACAGAGGGTTTTTCCGCGTTTTTATTTGACTTTATGCATGCTATCATGTAAAATAGTAAGTGCTTTGACAAGCAATTATCAAATTCAGAAAACAAGGTCGAGGTGTAAAGATGTACAAAGTTGTAACCAAGCGTTTCCTGAACGAGGCGAAAACGATCTGCCTGTTTGAAATCGAAGCGCCTCTGATTGCCCGCCACGCGCAGGCGGGCCAGTTTGTCGTATTCCGCCTGGACGAGCAGGGCGAGCGCGTGCCCGTTTCCGTTGCCGGCTATGACCGGGAGAAGGGCACCGTCACCGTGATGGTGCAGGCCGCCGGCCGCACCACGAAGATGCTCCACACCGTGGAGCAGGGCGACGTCATCAGCGACATCGTCGGTCCGCTGGGCAAGGCCACCGAAATGGACGGCCTGAAAAAGGTCTGCGTCGTCGGCGGCGGCGTCGGCTGCGCGATCGCCTACCCCATCGCCAAGGAGATGCACGAAAAGGGCATCGAGGTCACCTTTATCGCCGGCTTTCGCAGCGCGGACATCGTCATCCTGAAGGATGAGCTGAAGGCCGCCTCCGACAAGCTCATCATCTGCACCGATGACGGCTCTTACGGCGAAAAGGGATTTACCACCGAGTACCTCAAGCGGGAGATCGAGACGAATGTGGCCTGGAACAAGCCCCAGTTTGACCGGGTCATCGCCATTGGCCCGGACATCATGATGAAGTTCCTGGCCGAGGTCACCCGCCCCTACGGCATCAAGACCATCATTTCGCTCGACCCCATCATGGTCGACGGCACCGGCATGTGCGGCTGCTGCCGCGTCATCGTCGGCGGCGAGACCAAGTTTGCCTGCGTGGACGGCCCTGACTTCGACGCCCACCAGGTCGACTTCGATTCCCTGATCAAGCGCGCCGCCTTCTACAAGGACGAGCAGGACGAGGCCGCCAAGCACATCTGCAGAATCACGGGAGGAAAGAGAAATGCCTGATAAAGTAATCATCGTCGAATACGACAAAAAAGGCAAACCTCATGTAACCACTTACGAAGTTCCCAACAAGGAAGACGACGCCAAGACGCTGGGCAGCATCCTCTCCTCTTCCGAGAAGGGCGGTCTGAGCGACCTGTCGGCCAGGATCCCGAATTTTGAGGAGTTCATTGCCAATACCGTCGCCTCCCAGAAGCTGCTCAAGCACACCATGCCCGAGCAGGATCCCCAGGTCCGCGCCACGAACTTTGACGAGGTCGCCCTGGGCTACACGCCGGAGCTTGCCATCGCCGAAGCGCGCCGCTGCCTCAACTGCAAAAACCCCATGTGCCGCAACGGCTGCCCGGTGTCCGTGCGCATCCCCGAGTTCATCGCCAAGGTCGCCGCGGGCGAGTTTGAAGCTGCCTATGAGATCATCACCTCCACCAACGCCCTGCCCGCCGTCTGCGGCCGCGTCTGCCCGCAGGAGCGGCAGTGCGAATCCCGCTGCGTGCGCGGCATCAAAGGCGAGGCCGTCGGCATCGGCCGTCTGGAGCGCTTCGTGGCCGACTGGCACATGGCCCAGCAGAACAAGCCCGCTCCCGTCGCGCCTCCCAGCAACGGCCACCGCATCGCGGTCATCGGCTCCGGCCCTGCGGGCCTCACCTGCGCGGGCGATCTGCGCAAGATGGGCTACGACGTGACCGTCTTCGAGGCCTTCCACAAGCCCGGCGGCGTGCTGGTCTACGGCATCCCGCAGTTCCGTCTGCCGAAGGAGATCGTGGCCGCCGAGATCGAGAACCTCAAGGCCATGGGCGTCAAGATCGTCACGAACGCCATCATCGGCAAGTCCATCACCATTGACGAGCTGTTTGCCGACGGCTACCAGGCCGTGTTTATCGGCTCCGGCGCCGGACTCCCGCAGTTCCTGCATATCCCCGGCGAGAACCTGCTGGGCGTTTACTCCGCCAACGAGCTGCTGACCCGCGTGAACCTCATGAAGGCCTACCGCGACGACTATGACACGCCCATCAAGCGCTTCAACAAGGTCGCCGTCGTCGGCGCCGGCAACGTCGCCATGGACGCGGCCCGCGTGGCCAAGCGTCTGGGCGCAAGCGAGGTGCACATCGTGTACCGCCGCAGCCGCAGCGAAATGCCCGCCCGCCTGGAGGAAGTGGAGCACGCCGAGGCCGAGGGCATCACCTTCGACATGCTCAACAATCCCACAGCCATCCTCGGCGATGAAAACGGCCATGTCGTCGGCCTCCAGTGCGTCCGCCAGGAGCTCGGCGAGCCTGACGAGCGCGGCCGCCGCTCCCCCAAGCCGGTGGAAGGCTCCGCCTGGGTCATGGACGTGGACACCGTCATCATCGCCATCGGCACCAGCCCCAACCCGCTGATCCGTTCCACGACGCCCGGCCTGACCACCACCCGCAAGGGCGGCATCGACGCGGACGAGATGGCGCACACCGAGAAGGTCGCCGTCTTTGCCGGCGGCGACGCGGTCACCGGCTCCGCCACGGTCATCATGGCCATGGGCGCGGGCAAGAACGCCGCCTACTGGATCGACGAATATATCCGCCGCACCTATCCCGACTGAATCGGCCGCCGCCCCCGGCAACAGGCCCGGGGGCGGCGCTTTGTCCGAAGAAGGAGCATCCTTTGAAAAAGAAACTGATCCTATGGATCCTGCTTGTCCTGGCAGGGCTGGTGGCCTACAAGGTCTGGCTCGCGCCGGAGCGCGACGGAGTTGCAGCCCGCTACCGGGAGCAGGAGGTGACCTGGAAGCAGGTCGAGCAGCTCCGTTCGGTGCTGACGCTGCTGGGCGAAAGGGGTGAGGCCGACGACCGCACCCTGGTCGACCGGATCCTGGAGGGCTACATCCTCGCCGACGAAGCGAAGGAGCTTGGCATCACGGTCAGCGAAAGCGAGCTGGCCCAAAAGCTGACCGAGCTTCCGCTGCCGGACGGCAAAAGCACGCTGGAGGAGTATCTGCACACGCTCGGCGGCAGTCTGGGCAGCTATCTGGACCTTGTCAAGCAGCAGGCGCTCCGCTCCCTGACCCAGGACCGGCTCCGGGAGGCCGTGGCCCGGGACTATGCCCGGGAGCACGGGCTGGACTTAGACCTCGACCATCTGCCGGAAGAGGTCAGCCGTGCCGTCAGCGAAAAGATCGACGAGCTGATCGAGAGCCACCGCAGCGAGATCGAATACTATTTCTAGCAAAAAGATGCGAAGCTGTAAAACCAGCTCCGCATCTTTTCTCTTGTGTACGCGCGGCAAATGTGCTATCTTTATCGGGTATGAAAGGAAGTGGTTGCCATGAAGATCGTTGTTTTGGGCGGCGGCGTCAGCACCGAGCGCGCCGTGTCCCTGGTCACCGCGACTTCTGTGTGCCGGGCGCTGCGCGAGCGCGGGCACCGGGCAGTGTTTGTTGATCTGTATTTCGGGCTGGAAAACTACGACAGCCCGCTGGAAAAAGCCTTTGACGAGCCCGACGGGCTCTGTGGGGCGGCGAATATCGGCCACAGCGCGCCGGATCTGGAGGCAGTGAAGGCCTCCCGCCGCTGGAAGAGCCCCAGCCGCATCGGAAAGGGCGTGCTGGAGATCTGCCAGATGGCCGACTGCGTGTTTCTCGGCCTGCACGGGGCCGACGGCGAGGACGGCAAGATCCAGGCCGCGCTCGATCTGCTGGGCGTGCCCTACACCGGCTCCGACCACCTCTCGAGCGCCATGGCCATGGACAAATCCGTCACCAAGCGCATCATGGACGCAAACGGCATCCGCACCCCGCGCTGGCAGGATCTGCACTTTACCGCGGCGGAGATCCCCCGCCTGAGCGAGACGCTGCCGGTGCCCTGCGCGGTCAAGATCGTCAACGGCGGCTCCTCGATCGGCGTGGCGCTGCCCGATACCCGTGAAGAGCTGGCGCAGGCGCTCGAAGAGCTGCTGCCCTACGGCGATCACGCCGTGGTGGAGGAGAAGATCGCCGGCCGCGAGCTGACGGTGCCGGTGCTGGACGGGCGCTGCCTCTGCCCGATCGAGATCGTCCCGCCCGAGGGGAACAGCTTCGACTACGTCGCCAAGTACCAGTCCGGCAGCGAGGGCGCGCGCGAGCTCTGCCCCGCGCCGATCACCGAAGCCGAACGGGAGCTGCTGAGCGAAGCCGCGCTGAAGCTGCACCGCGCGCTGGGCCTGTGCGTTTACTCCCGCAGCGATTTTATCCTCGACTCCGAGGGCCGCGCCTGGTGTCTGGAGGTCAACACCCTGCCCGGCATGACGCCCGCAAGCCTGATCCCCAAGGCCGCCGCCGAGGCCGGCATCGGCTACGGGGAGCTGTGCGAGCAGATCGTCCGGCTGTCGATCGCGGAAAGGTCAAAGAATCACTGAAGAATATTAACAATTATTTGATGTTTTCCGGCCGGAACCTGTTACAATACAGTCATTAAGATTCTTAACAGGTGAGATTATGAGACAACGCATGGCAAGATTCATGATCGGGCGCAACGGCACGGATCAGCTGAACGTCTTTCTGCTGGTGCTGTGCCTGGTGCTGATGGTTTTGGGCGCCATCTTCCGCGGCGGCGTCGGCAGCTTCCTCAACGGAGTCGCTCTGGCGCTGCTGATCCTGTCCTGGTTCCGGATGCTTTCCAAGAACCTTTCGCGCCGCCGGGCGGAAAACGCGCAGTATCTGCGCCGCCAGTACCAGGTGACGGGCTGGTTCCGCAAGCAGAAGACCCGCTGGGATCAGCGCCGGGACTACCGCTTCTTCACCTGCCCCTCCTGCCACACCACGCTGCGCGTGCCGAAGGGACGCGGCAAGATCCGCATCGTCTGCCGCAAATGCGGCAGCTCCTTCACCCGCAAAAGCTGATGTTCGGCTATCTGACCGCGCAGACCGAGCTGCTCACGCCTGAGCAGCTCGCGCGCTATCGGGCCTGCTACTGCGGCCTCTGCCGCAGTCTGAAGGACCGGCACGGGCAGCTCGGGCGCCTGACGCTCAACTACGATATGTGCTTTCTGGTGCTGCTGCTCGATTCGCTCGACGAGCCGGAGCTGCGGCAGGGCGAGGAGCCCTGCATCGCGCATCCGCGCACGGCGCGCGCCTGGCAGCGCACGGAAAACAGCGACTACGCCGCCGATCTGACCGTGGCCCTGGCCTATAACAAGTGTCTGGACGACTGGCACGACGACGCCTCTCCCCTCGCCCTGGCGGAAACGGCCGCGCTCAGGCGCTCGTACCGGAAGGTGCAGGCGCTCTGGCCGCGCCAGTGCGAGGCCATCGAGCAGGGCCTGCGGGCGTTGGGCGAACTGGAAAAAAACGGCGAAGCCGACCCGGACGCCGCGGCCGCCTGCTTCGGCGCGCTGATGGCGGAGCTTTTTGTCCGGCGGGAGGACCGCTGGGCGCCGCAGCTTCGGGCGCTGGGCGGCGCGCTCGGCCGCTTCATCTATATTCTGGACGCCTGCATGGACCTGGACAAGGACGCGCTGCTGGGCCGCTACAATCCCCTGCGCCGCCGCTACGGCATGAAGAATGCCGCAGCCTTCCGGGACATCCTGAAGATGCTGCTGGGTGATGCGGTGCGCGCCTTTGACGCGCTGCCCCTGGTGCAGGACGCGGGCCTGATGCAGAACATTCTCTGCGCGGGCCTCTGGGCCGCCTTTGATAAAAAATTTGGATCTGAGGAAGGGACCGCACATGGTTCAGGATCCCTATAAGGTGCTCGGCGTATCGCCGGAGGCGAGCGACGAGGAGATCAAAAAAGCATATCGGGACCTGGCCAAGAAGTACCACCCGGACCGCAACCCGGGCAACGAAGAAGCCGCCCGGAAAATGAACGACATCAACGCCGCCTACGACCAGATCAAGAGCGGCGCGGCGCAGCCCGGCTATGCCGACTATACCGGCCAGCAGAGCGCGGCCTGGCAGCAGCAGTATTCCTCCCAGCAGTACAACTACTGGGATCCCTGGGAGGCCTGGAACGCCTATGCCAACCAGGCCCGCCAGCAGCAGCCGCAGGAGCGCAGCGAGTACACCGCCGCGCGCAGCTACATCCGCAACGGCATGTACCGCGAGGCGCTGACCGCGCTCGCCAATGTCGATCCCGCGGAGCGCGACGGGCGCTGGTATTACCTGTCGGCGGTCGCGCATATGTACCAGGGCAGCAAGATCGCCGCGCTGGAGGATGCGAAAAAGGCCGTTTCGATGGAGCCGAACAATGCCGAATATCAGCAGCTCCTGCAGCAGCTGCAGTCCGGCGGCGACTTTTACACGAATTACAGCACACAGTACCGCAGCGGCCTGCCGATGGACAGGCTCTGCACGACTCTTTGTCTGGCCAATCTCTGCCTCGGTCCGCTCTGCGGCGGGCGGGTCTTTTGCTGCTGAAAACATCTGTATACAAAAAAAGGAGACGATTTTCATCGTCTCCTTTTTTTACAGAAAGAGCGCGCGGACCGTCTGTTCGGTGAATTCCGTCAGGGCGGAGAAGTCCATATAAGGCCGGTAGACGGCCTCCAGCTCGTCGTGCCGCGCCTTGGCCAGGCGCAGCTGTTCCATGGCTGCCTCCAGGGCGCTGCGCTGCAGCTGGGATGCCCTCCGCCGCGCGAGCTTTTCCTCCCTCTCCGGCGGCGGCAGCAGCGCATCCAGATGGATGCTGCGCTCGGTCTCCGCGCGGCGTTCCCCCGTCAGGAAGGCGATCCCCGCCTCCGGCAGCAGCAGGCCCTCGAGCTCCGTCGGGCAGAGCGGCGAGGGACAGAGGATGCGCCCGAGCCCGCGTGCGGCGGCTTCCTCCGCCGCGATGCGCAGCGCCTTCGGCGCAAGGCCCCGCCCCTCGTCCAGGCGGTACACCGTCGCATAGCGCTCCGGCAAGTCGAGCTTCAGCTCTCCCCGGCAGCTGATGGCCGAGAGAAAACGCGCTTTCTCCGCGCCGCCCGCGCCGCGCGGCGCCAGACGCTGCAAAATGCCCCGGATCCGCCGCCGCAGCTTCTTTTCCGCCTCCTCCGGCAGGGCGGCCGTCGGCGCAGCGTCATAAGCCGCGCCCGCCGCGGCCAGCCAGCGGTAGGCGGCGGCATAACGGGCCTGGTATGCTCTGTAGCGTTCAAGCGCCCGCGCCCGGTCGGCGTCCTTCAGCGGCAGACGGCAGAAGCGCCCCAGCTCCGCATAGTCCCCGTCCGCGCCGAAATGCGCGGGGTCGAGCGTGTGCGGCGCGGTGCCGTCCACCCAGCCCTGCCGCAGCGCCGGGATGTACACGCCGTCGAGCGAATCCGGGTCTCCCGAGCAGAGCACGGTCTCCACGTCAAAGCTCCGCTCCTTCGCGGCGGCCGCGATGGATCGCATCAAGCCGGATTTCCCGGTACCCGGGCCGCCCTTGATCACATGCAGCGTATCGCCCGGCGCGGCGGCAAAATGCCGGTAGAGCGAGGCAAAGCCCGCGCGGCTGTTGGCGCCGAGAAAAAAGCTCTCTTCCATGATCCCACCTCCCGACCATTCTATGCTGTCAGGAACAGGGTGTGAAAAAACGGCCGGAGTATTCGCACTCCGGCCGTTTCCTGTGAGATTCAGCGGAAGTATTCCGTTTTCGAGCGCCGCTGCGCCTGCGTCTGCGGCGCATCCGTCAGCGCGCGCAGCGCCTCCTCCGGCGTGCCGCACAGCGAGACGAGCGCCGGGACCTCCCGTCCGGCGAAGCCCTGCTCCGTCATGCCCTGCAAAAAGGTGGCCAGGCCGTCATAAAAGCCCGCGGTGTTCAGCAGAGCGATCGGCTTTGCGTGCAGGCCGAGCTGCCGCAGCGTCAGCACCTCAAAGAATTCCTCCATCGTGCCGATCCCGCCCGGGAGGACGAGAAAGGCCTCCGCCGCCTTTTCCATGGCGGTCTTGCGCTCGGCCATGGTCTCGGTCCAGACAAAGCGGCTGCAGCGCTCGTACAGAACGCCCGGCTCGTCGAAAAAGCGCGGCGCGATGCCGATGATCTCCGCGCCGTGTTCGGCTGCGCCGCGGGCGCAGGCGCCCATCAGTCCGGTCCGGCCGCCGCCGAAGATCAGCGTGTGGCCGCCCTGCCCGAGCACGCGGCCGAGCTCCTCCGCCGCCTCCGTGAAGCAGGGCGCCAGATGATCGCTGGAGGCCGCAAAAACGCAGATTTTCATATGTTTCTCCTCCTGTTTCCTCGTTTTGTCCATTATACCACGCAGGCTCAGAAAAAGAAACGCGGACTTCTCATTCCGTCAGGGGAAATCCGGCTTGTATTGTGTCACGAAAAATGATATAATAACTTAAATTTCTCTGTGAGGTGGTCACGTTGAACAACGAACAATCGGAAATCTCCATCCGGATCTCTGATCTGTGCGCTGCTATTTTGAAGAAAATCAAGCCGGTCATTGCGCTGGTGCTTGTTTTCACCCTCTTGGGAGGCCTGTTTGGCTTTTACAAAGCCACTCACGCCGGTGCAGGCGTCAGCGAGGAAGCGCTGCGAGAAGCCGAAACAGCGTTGGTCGACGCGAAAAACAGCGTTGCGGAAGCCGAAGCTGCGCTGAGAAAACTGCTTGGGCTTGAGATCCCGCAGGCGGAAGCCCGCGTAGAGCGTGCCAGGGTTCTGCTGCAGAGGCGTCAGGATTATCTGGACAACAGTCTGTACTATGCCATGAATCCGTTCCACCGCGGCGTTTCCCGTGTGACGCTGTATGTGGAGCAGGAGACAACGGACGAGCCCGAGACGCCATGGCTTTCGGCCAATCCTCAGAACAGCATTGCCATGGCCTATGCCAAGCTGTATCCCTTTGATTCTGAGCTGCTGGAAAACATCCGGCAGATCATGAATACGGATGCGGATCTGACCTATATCAATGAAGTGCTGCTGGTCACGAACAATGCCGATCAGTTCGTTGAGATCTGTGCGTTCCACGATGACGCCGAGGTTGCGAAAGAAGTCACCGACTACCTGCTCACAGCTCTGCAGGAGCGTCTGTCCCAAACACTTGGAGAGTACAAGGCCCATGTGATCAGTGATTTTGTCGGGTATGAGATCGACTGGGCCATGAGTGACAGTCACGATAAGGAAGCAGACAAGTTTTATACCGCTCAGGCCGCGCTGTTCGACGCTGAACAGACTCTGCAGACGCTGAAGGATAATAATAAGGCCAGCGCAGAGCAGCTGATCGAGGACAACAAGGCTGTTGCCGCCGAAGCCGAAGCCGAGCTGAATAACATGCAGGATCGGTTTGCCAACGCAAAGCCCACGCCGAAAAACATCCTGAAAAAGGTTGTGAAATACGCCGTGGTCTTCTTTGCCGCCGGTCTCTTGATTGCCTGCTTCCTGGCCTGTCTGTCCACCGTGCTCAGCGGGAAGCTGCAGACCATTTACGACCTGCTGATGCGCTATTCCTTCCCTGTCATCGGCGTTTTGCCGACGAAAAAGAAACGGCTCTTTGAAAAGACCATCCGCAAGCTGGAGGGAGAGCCGGATCTCGATTATGAGACCGCCGGCAAGGCGACCGCGCAGAGCCTGCTTTCCATGGCAAGCGGCCGGAAGATCGCGCTCGTTTCCTCCGCCGGCCCGGAAACCGTCCAGGAATTTCTCCCCTTTGTGGGCGAGCGTATCCCGGTCTGCGGAGATCTGCTGAAGGACGCGAATGCCGTGAAGGCCGCCGAGAGCTATGACGGCTTCGTTCTGATCGAAAAGCGCGGCTTGTCCCGCTTTGATATGATCGACGCCGAGGCACGGCGCATTAAGTCGCTCGGCAAGCAGACGGAGGGCATCATCCTCCTGTAAAGCCGAAACAAAAAAGCATCCACCGTCGGTGGATGCTTTTTTTATGTTCTGAAAGGGATCAGGTCGCCATGGCGGCTTCCCTGTCGGTTCTTTCGGTCGGTTTTTCTTCCTCGATCAGGACCGGATCCGGGATGACCTTCTGGCTGTTATAGGTGGGATGATAGGTGGGAACGATGCGCTCCACATAGCTGCGGATGTTCTCGTCATTGCGGTAGGCGATCTCGTTGAGTTCGTCCAGATTGTCCAGGAAGGTCTCTGTATCGAAGGGGATCGGGCAGCCGATATGGATCAGCTTGTTTTCCGTCCGCCGCAGGCCCTCCTCGGCCATCAGCTTCTCCTCGTACAGCTTCTCGCCGGGGCGCAGGCCGGTATACTCGATCTTGATGTCCACGTCGGGCTTCAGGCCGGACAGACGGATGAGGTTGCGCGCGAGCGTGTCGATCTTGACGGGGCTGCCCATATCGAGGACGAAAATCTCGCCGCCGTGGGCATAGGTGCCCGCCAGCAGGACCAGGCTCACCGCCTCGGGGACGGTCATGAAGTAGCGGATGATGTCCGGATGCGTGACCGTGACCGGGCCGCCGCGTTCGATCTGGCGCTTGAAGACCGGGACCACAGAGCCGTTGGAGCCGAGCACATTGCCGAAGCGGACGGCGACAAACTCCGTTTTGACCTGGCTGAAGAGATCATCGGCGCTGTTTTTCTCGATGGCGTGCTCGCCCCGGTGCATGTAGAACTGGGGGATCTCATTGGCTTTTCCCGCCTTGATCTTGGCGTCGAAGCACTGGATGATCATCTCGCACAGGCGCTTGCTGGCGCCCATGATGTTGGTCGGGTTGACGGCCTTGTCGGTACTGATGAGGACAAAGCGCTCGCAGCCGTGCAGCATGGCGGCATAGGCGGTCTTGTAGGTGCCGATGGGATTGTTCTTGATGGCTTCGCAGGGGCTGTCCTCCATGAGGGGAACATGCTTGTGCGCCGCCGCGTGGTAGATGATCTGGGGGCGGTAATCGCGGCAAACCTGGAAGATACGGCGGCTGTCACGCACCGAGCCGATCAGCACGACGATGTCCAGCTTCGGGTATTTATCCTTCAGCTCCAGCTGGATGTCATAGGCGTTGTTTTCGTAGATATCGAAGATGATCAGGCGCTTCGGGCTGTGCCCGGCGATCTGCCGGCAGAGCTCCGAGCCGATGCTGCCTCCGCCGCCGGTGACCATGACGGTCTTGCCGCGGATGAATTCAAAGACCTCCGTCAGATCCGGCTTGATCGGATCGCGGCCGAGCAGGTCCTCGATCGAAACGTCTTTCAGCGCGCTGGCCGTCAGCTGTCCGGTGACGAACTGGTACATGCCGGGCAGGTTCTGGATCTCGCAGTCCGTTTCGTTGCAGATGTTCAGCACGTCGCGCCGCTCGGCCATGGACGCGCTGGGGATGGCGAGGTAGATCTTGTTCACCTGGTATTTTTCAACATTTTCCAGGATGGATTCCCGCCCGCCGACGACGCGGACATTGTCGACGTAGCGTCCCCATTTGTTGGCGTTGTCGTCGATGATGCAGACGACCTTGCCCTTGCCGGGTTCGTCGTTCAGGTCGCGCAGGATCATCTGGCCGGCAGAGCCGGCGCCGATCAGCATGATGCGGTCTTTGGTGTTCTTCCCGATGATGCTGCTCAAGGCGAGGAATACGCGGTAGGAAAAGCGGATGCCCAGCACAAAGGCAAACTGCAAAATCGCTCCGATCAAATAGTAGGAGATCGGCATTCTGGCATAGAAGGCCAGCGTGATGCCCACATGGAGCGCGGAGGCCAGCGTGGAGGCCATAAGCGTTTTGCCGAATTCATTGAAGCTGGCAAAGCGCCAGATGCTGCGGTACAGACCCAGCAGCATGAATATCAGGATGCACAGCAGCGCATAGATCGGCGCAAACTTTTCCCAGGTCTCGATATAGATCTGGTCGATCGCCGTATAGCGGAAGTCATGCCGGACCAGCAGCGCCAAAAAATAGGCCACGTTGACCATCAGCGCATCGTATAGCATCAGGAGCAGGGCGATCTTCTGCCAGTGCTGGACCCGAAACGTATTTTTCATTTTCTGATTTCTATCCATATTCACAAACCTTCTGCAGCAGCTTGATATCGGAAGAATCGCCGCGGACGCCGCCGGTATGACAGGCCCTGTCCACAACTTTTCATGGTATTTTACCATGTTCCGCCCCATTTTGCAACCGTTAACAGACCGATCCGGCGTTACGGCGGGATTTGGCAGCGGAGCGGACGCAAAGCGGCGCAGCGGGCCATTCTGGCTATTGTCTTTCCTCAACCTATTTGTTATAATAAGATATTAAAAAGGAAATGAATGGAACAGATATGAGAGAAAAGATATGGAAAATACCCTACGAGCGCCCGGAGGCGCCGGAGGAACTGCTGCGCATCGGCTGCCCGCCGCTGCTGGCGGCGGTGCTGAAGCTGCGCGGGGTCACAAGGGCCGGACAGGCGGAGCGCCTCTTTCACGCCGGGCCGGACTCGCTGCTTGATCCGCTGCTCCTGCAGGACATGGATCGCGCCGCGGCGCGGCTTCACCAGGCCATTGCCGCCGGCGAGACCGTGGCGGTCTACGGCGACTACGATGTGGACGGCATCACCTCCACCTGTCTGCTGACCGATTATCTGCGCAGCAAGGGCCTGCGCTGCCTCCCCTATATCCCCAGCCGGGACAACGAGGGCTACGGTCTCAACACCGCCGCCATCGACACGCTGCACGGCCAGGGCGTCAGCCTGATGGTCACTGTGGACTGCGGCATCACCGCCCGCGAGGAAGCGGCCTACGCCCGAACGCTCGGCATGGATCTGGTCATCACCGATCACCACGAATGCGGCGGCGGTCCCCTGCCGGAGGCCTGCGCCGTCGTCGATCCGAAGCGCGAGGACGACCATTGCCCGAATCCCTATCTGGCCGGTGTGGGCGTCGCGATGAAGCTGGCCTGCGCCTGCGAGGGAGAGAGTGAGAGCATCCTCGCGCGCTATGCCGATCTGGTGGCCGTGGGCACTGTGGCCGACGTGATGCCGCTGATCGGCGAAAACCGCGCGCTGGTGCAGCTTGGCCTGGAGATGCTGCGCGAGCGCCCGCGTCTGGGCCTGGCCGCCATGCTGCGGGAGTCCGGGCTGGACGAAAAAAAGCTCAGCGCCTCTTCCATTGGCTTCGGTCTCGCGCCGCGGCTGAACGCGGCCGGGCGGCTCGGACAGACGGATATCGCGCTGCAGCTGCTGTTGACGGACGACCCGGACGAGGCTGCGCGCCTGGCCGCCTCGCTCTGTGAGCTCAACCGCAAACGCCAGAGCATCGAGACCGAGATCTGGCAGGAGGCCAACGCCATGCTCGAGGGCCGGGAGCCGGACGGCCCCATCGTCCTGTGCAGCGACCGCTGGCACCAGGGCGTGATCGGCATCGCCGCCTCGCGTCTGGCCGAGCAGTATTCCCTGCCCGCCATCATGATCTGCTTCCACGGCGAAAAAGGCAAGGGCTCCTGCCGCAGCTACGGCGGCTTCAACCTGTTCGACGCGCTCTCGGCCTGCGCCGAGCATCTGACCGGCTTCGGCGGGCACGCGCTGGCGGCCGGGCTGAACCTGCGCCAGGATCAGCTGCCCGCTTTCCGCCGGGCCCTGGCGGACTATTACCGCTCTCACCGGCCCGCGCCGCAGCCGGAGGTCCTCTGCGACCTGCTGATCACCGACCCCGCGCTTCTGAGTCTGGACAACGTCAGTTCCCTGGAGCGGCTCGAGCCCTACGGCAGCGAGAATCCCCGCCCGGTGTTCTGCCTGAGCGGCGTCACGGTCGAATCTATGACGAGCGTGGGCGGCGGCAGGCATCTGCGCCTGCGCGTCGACCTGCGCGGCGAGAGTCTGGAGGGTATCTTCTTCTCCCACACGGCCCGGGATCTCGGGTTCCGGGAGGGCGATCGCGCCGACCTGGCCTTCACCCCGCAGGTCAACGAATTCCGCGGCAGCCGCAGCGTACAGCTGCTGGTCACCGCCGCGCGTCCCCACCGGCCGGAGGCGCTGTGCGAAGCGATCCTGGAAGGCCGGAAAGAGGCGCTGTGGGCCGCCGCGCCCTGGTGTCCGCAGCGGGCCGATTTTGTCCGCGTCTGGCGGCTGCTGGAGCGCCCGGGCTTCCGTCTGGGCGGCAGCTGCTCATCCGTCCTGCGCCAGCGCCCGGAGGGCATGGAGCCGGAGCGCTTCTGCCTGTGCCTGGCCGTTCTGCGTGAGGCCGGGCTGCTGCAGGCGGAGTCCCCCTCGCTTTACGGCGCGGCCATCGAGCCGCGGACCGAAAAGGCCGATCTGGAGGCCACCGAACTGCTGCGCCTGCTGCACAGCTGCTGAGCCCTGCGCCCTGTGAGCGGCGCAGTCTGAAGAGAAATTGAGGATCGAACGATGGAAGAAAAGATGGAACAGCAAAGCACACAGGACCGTCTCCCGGATCCGGACGAGATGTACGTCCACCTGGAAAACCGCCTGCGCGCGCTCGGGCATTCGCTCGATCTCGACCGCATCCGCGCGGCCTACGAGATGGCCAAACGGGGCCACGAGGGACAAAAGCGCAAGGACGGCTCGCCCTATCTGACGCACTGCGTCGCGACGGCGGAGATCGCCGTGGACTTCGGCCTGGATGAGGATTCGATCGTGGCGGCGCTGCTGCACGACACCATCGAGGACACGGGCATCACCCACGAGGAGATCGAGCACCGCTTCGGCTCCGCCGTGGCCGATATCGTGGACGGCGTCACCAAGCTGACGCGCGTGCAGTACACCAGCAAGGAAGACGAGCAGATGGAGAACCTGCGCAAGATGCTCATGGCCATGGCCAAGGACATCCGCGTCATCCTCATCAAGATCGCCGACCGCCTGCACAACATGCGCACCATGGCCTACCAGTCCCCGGAAAAGCAGCGCAGCAAGTCGCTGGAGACGATGGAGATCTACGCGCCGCTGGCCCACCGCCTGGGCATGCAGCGCGCCAAGTGGGAGCTGGAGGACCTGGCGCTGCAGTACCTGGATCCCGAAGGCTACAAAGAGATCACCGGCTCGCTGGAGCAGAAGATGCCGCAGCTGGAGTCCTTTATGGATCTGGTCAAGAAAAAGATCCAGCAGCGCCTTGACGAGGAGGGCATCCACGCCTCCATCTTCAGCCGCATCAAGCACGTCTACAGCATCTACCGCAAGATGTATTCTCAGAAGCTGAATCTGGACGGGATCTTCGACCTGTGCGCCTTCCGCGTGATCGTCGACACGATCCCCGACTGCTATAACGTGCTGGGCGTCATCCATGATATGTTCAAGCCCGTGCCCGGGCGCTTCAAGGACTATATCTCCACGCCCAAGCCGAACCTCTACCAGAGCGTGCACACCACCGTCATCGGCTCGGAGGGCATCCCCTTTGAGGTGCAGATCCGCACCTGGGACATGCACCACACCGCCGAGTACGGCATCGCCGCCCACTGGAAATACAAGATGAACGACAGCGGCGCCTCCCTGCGCCTGGGCGACGAGGACAAGTTTGCCTGGGTGCGCCGCCTGCTGGAGAGCCAGCAGGAATCCGACGCGCAGGACTTCTTCCACAACCTGAAAATCGACATGTTCGCCGACGAGGTCTTCGTCTTCTCCCCCAAGGGCGACGTCATCAACCTCCCCGCCGGCGCGACGCCGATCGACTTTGCCTATATGATCCACTCGGACGTCGGCAACCACATGGTCGGCGCCAGTGTCAACGGCCGCATCGTCACCTTTGACTATGTGCTGCAAAACGGCGACATTGTGGAGATCCGCACCTCCAAATCCGCGCCCGGGCCCAGCCGCGACTGGCTGAACGTGGCGCAGAGCGGCTCGGCCCGCACCAAGATCAAGCAGTGGTTCAAAAAAGAGCGCCGGGATGAAAACATCCAGCGCGGCCGCGATATGCTTTCCGACGAGCTGCGCCATAACGGCATCGGGCTCGACGAGGTGATGGACGAGGAGCTGATGGCGCCGGTGCTCAAGCGCCTGTGCTTCAACAGCCCCGACGACCTCTTCGCCGCCATCGGCTACGGCGGCCTCACGGCGGCGCGGGCCGCCAACCGCCTCAAGGACGAGCTGGCCCGCAGCGCCAAGGACGAAAAGAAAACCGCCCTCGACAAGGTGTCGCAGGCGGCGGAGCGGCGCGAACAGCAGGCAACGAAACGCGAAAGCAAGCCCATCCAGGGCATTCTGGTGCAGGGGCTGGACAACTGCCTGGTCAAATTCTCCCGCTGCTGCACCCCGGTGCCGGGCGACCCGGTCGTCGGCTTCATCACGCGAGGCCAGGGCGTGTCCATCCACCGGCTGGACTGCGAGAACTTCATCAACCGCAGCCGCGACCCCGCCGAGGACGGCCGATGGATCAAGGTCTCCTGGGCTGACGAGATCACCGAGCGCTACAACACCTCCCTGATGATCTACGCCAAGGACCGCACCGGTCTGGTCATGGACATCGCCACCGTGCTCAACACGCTCAACGCCAAGGTGCGCACGCTCAACGCGCGCGACAATTCCGGCCTGGCGCAGATCTACGTCACGCTGGAGGTCAAGGACGTGCAGGAGCTGCACTTTATCGTCAACAAGCTCAGTCAGATCGGCGGCGTGACCGATATCACAAGAAACGGCAAGTAGTTTTTAGTTTTTAGGAGAGTGCGAAATGCGCGCTGTTGTTACCAGAGTCAACCAGGCCTCCGTCGTCATCGACGGCGAGGAAGTCAGCCGCATCGGCAAGGGCTTTCTGATCCTGCTCGGCGTCCACAAGGACGATACCGAGCGCGAGGCGGAGAAGATCGCCGACAAGATCTGCGGCCTGCGGGTCTTTGAGGACGAGGCCGGTAAAATGAACGTCAATCCCGCCGACGCGGGCGCCGAGCTGCTGATCGTCAGCCAGTTCACCCTTTTTGCCGACTGCCGCTCCCGCCGCCCCGGCTTTTCGCTGGCCGCCCGGCCGGAGACCGCGATCCCGCTCTACGAAAAGGTGATCGAGCTCTGCCGCGCGCGCGGCTTTCATGTCGGCACCGGCCGTTTTGCGGCGGAGATGCAGGTCTTTTCGCAAAACGACGGGCCCATCACCATTCTTTTGGACACCAAGGAGCTGTAAGCCATGCTGATCAAAACCATTCCTGTCGGCCAGCTGGAGACCAACTGCTATGTGGTCACCGACGAAGAGAGCCTCCGCTGCGCCGTGATCGATCCCGGCGACGAGAGCAACACGATCCTCGACTACCTCGAGGAGAATCATCTGCGCTGCGAGGCCATCCTGCTGACCCACGGCCACTTTGACCATGTGGGCGCGGTGGAGGCCGTGGCGGAGGAGACCGGCGCGAAGGTTTATCTCAACCGCCGCGACGATACCGGCGGCAGCGACCCGCACCGGCCCTTCACGCTGCCCGAGGGCGGCGCATACTACGACGAGGGCGACGTTATCACCGTCGGCGCGCTGCGCTTTACCGTGATCGCCACGCCCGGCCACACGCCCGGCGGCGTCTGCCTGCGCTGCGGCGAGGCGCTTTTCACCGGCGACACGCTCTTTCGCGGCAGCTGCGGACGCACCGACCTGCCCGGCGGAGACATGGACGAGGAGCTTCGCAGCCTGAAAAAGCTCTGCGAGCTGCCCGGCGACTACGAGGTCTATCCCGGCCACATGGATCCGAGCAGCCTCGACCGCGAGCGCGCGCTCAACTACTACTGCCGCCAGGCCATGCGGATGTGAGGCGATCCCATGTTCAAACGCTTCAAAAACATCAAGCCCTCGACGCTGCTGATCCATCTGCTGGTCACGCTCGCCTATCCGGCCGCGAAGGCCGCCCTTGCCCCCGTCAACAAGCTGCAGGTCTTTATCGACGTCATGACCATCATCGCCCTGATGCTGCTGTTCATCGGCGTGTTCTACTCCCTGTTCATCCGCGGGGATTACGATATCTCCGGCTTCTTCCTGCGGCGGGGCATGAAGCAGGGTGAAAAAAACTTTGACGCCTATGAGTCCGACATGAAAGAGAAAAGAGAGGCAGTTTTCAACTATCCTCTCTTTCTCGGTCTCTTGTATTTGATTGTTGCGGCGGTCGTCGCCTACACAGTCCTTTAGGCGCGTTCCTTCTCCAACTGCGCGATTTTCGCTTCGTAGCCTTCCATCTCTTTGCTCGTGGCAAAGATGAAGTGGCCGGGGCGGATCTCGCGCATTTCGCGTTTTTCACCCGACTGATCCAGCACCGAGGGATCGTAGTCGATGTGCTTTCTGGTCCTCTCGACGATGGGATCCGGCATCGGGACCGTGGACAGCAGCGAAACGGTGTAGGGATGCAGCGGATACTGGAACAGGGTCTCCGACTCGGCGATCTCAACGATCTCGCCGTGGTGGATGACCGCGATCCGGTCCGCGATGAAGCGGACGACCGACAGGTCGTGCGCGATGAACAGGTAGGTCAGGTTTCTCTCGGCCTTGAGCTTGTTCATCAGGTTCAGGACCTGCGCACGGATGGAAACGTCAAGCGCGGAGATCGGCTCGTCCGCCACGATGAACTTGGGGTCCATGATCATGGCGCGGGCAATGCCGACGCGCTGGCGCTGGCCGCCGGAGAACTCGTGCGGATAACGGGATTTGTGCTCGGGCAGCAGGCCGACGTCCTCCAGGGCCTTGTCCACCTTCGCCACGCGCTCCGCCTCATCCTTGTACAGATGGAAGTTGTACAGGCCTTCGGACACGCAGTACTCGATGGTCGCGCGCTCGTTGAGCGAGGCGGCGGGATCCTGGAAGATCATCTGGATGTTGCGGACGACGTTGCGGTCCTCCGCCTTGGGGATCTTGCCGGAAATGCGCTTGCCCTCAAAGAGGATCTCGCCTGCGCTGCAGGGATTGATCCTCAGGATCGCACGGCCGAGCGTCGTTTTGCCGGAGCCGGATTCACCGACCAGCGCAAAGGTCTCACCCTTATAGATGTCGAAATTCGCGTCTTTTACGGCGACGAATTTCTTTTTATGCCCGACGTCGAAGGACACGTCCACATGCTTGATGGAAAGGATGACCTCTCTGTCCGCGTTATTGCTCGACATGGAATGCGCCTCCCTTATCCGTCATTTTTTTGATCTTCTCATGCAGGTTCTGGATGACCTCCGGCTTCTCCAGCTTCGGAGCGCGGGGATCGAGCAGCCAGGTCTTGGCATAGTGGGTATCGCTGACCTTGAAGAACGGCGGCTCCTCGACAAAGTCGATCTTGAGCGCGTGCTCGTTGCGCGGTGCAAAGGCGTCGCCGACGATCTTGTTGTACAGGGAGGGCGGCGTGCCGGTGATGTAGAACAGGTCCTTGCCCTTCTCGCCGAGCTGCGGCAGGCTGGACAGCAGCGCCCAGGTGTAGGGATGGCGGGGATCGAAGAAGATCTCCTCCACCGTGCCGTACTCGATGATCTGGCCGCCGTACATGACGCCCACGCGGTCGGCCACGTTGGCCACAACGCCGAGGTCGTGCGTGATGTAGAGCGTGGTGAACTTCAGTTCCTTCTGCAGGTCGCGGATCAGGGTGATGATCTGGGCCTGGATGGTGACGTCCAGCGCGGTGGTCGGCTCGTCGCAGATCAGGATCTCGGGATGGCAGGACAGGGCGATCGCGATGACGATGCGCTGGCGCATGCCGCCGGAATACTGGAAGGGATATTCGTCGAAGCGGTTCGCCGCATCGGGGATGCCGACGCGGGTCATCATCTCGATGGCCTGCGCCTTCGCCTCCGCGCGGGAAACGCCCTGGTGCTTCTCAATGACCTCGGTGATCTGGGAGCCGATGGTGCGGATCGGGTTGAGCGAGGTCATCGGGTCCTGGAAGATCGTGGAGATCTTCGCGCCGCGGATGCCTTCCCAGTCCTTGTCCTTCTTCAGCTTGGTCAGATCCTGGCCGTGGAACATGACGGAGCCGTTGGTGATGCTGCCGTTGGATTCCAGCATGCCGGTGAAGGTCTTGGTAAAGACCGATTTGCCGGAGCCGCTTTCGCCAACGATGGCGAAGGTCTCGCCCTCGTACAGGTCCAGGGAGACGCCGCGGATCGCGGTCAGGTAATTGTCACGTACTCTGAATTTTACTTCTACGTCCTTGGCGGACAAAATGATTTTTTTCTCTTCCATTCTCTTCACCTCTTACATATGCGTCCGCGGATCGGTCGCGTCGGCGAGCTTCTGTCCCACGATGTACAGGGAGATGGAGATGATCGCCACAACGCTGACGGGGATCCAGAACAGATGCGGATAACCCTGCATGTACGAGGTGTACATGGAGATCATGCGGCCGAGCGAGGCGTTGGTCGTGCCGAGGCCGAGGCCCAGGTAGCTCAGGAAGACCTCGTAGGAGATGATCGACGGGATCTCACGGGATATATAGGTCATGATGACCGAGACGAGGTAGGGAAGAACGTTCTTGGTGATGATCGTCCAGGTCCCGGTACCGAGGCACTTGGAGGCCAGGTTGTACTCGCGGTCACGGATGATCATGACCTGGGTACGGATGAAGTAGGCGACGTAGATCCAGTTCGTACAGGTCATCGTGATGATCAGCGAGCGCATGCCGGCGCCCAGCACGTAGGACAGGATCATGGCCATCAGCAGGAAGGGGACGTTGGCGACGACGTTGTAGACCTCGATCATCCACTTGTCCATCTTCTTGGAGAAGCCCCAGATCGCGCCGACGAGAACGCCGACGAGCATGTTGATGCCGGTGCAGACGAAGCTGACGATGATGGAGTTGCGCGCGCCGGCCCAGACCGCGTCAAAGACCTCGTTGCCGATATTGTCCGTGCCGAAGGGGTGCGCGGCGCTGGGCTTGAGGAATTTCAGGTCGGGGTTGTTGATGTTGGGGGCGATGGTCGGGCTGTAGCCGGAATGCAGCGGCTGGATCAGCGCAAAGGCGACGAGCGCGATCATCAGGATCGACACGGCGACCGTGAATTTGCTCCGGAAGAAGGTCCTCCACACGGATTTCCAGTAGGAGTAGCGCGGGGCGGCGATGTGCTCGGATTCGAGCTCGTCAAAGGCCGCAAATTCAAACAGGTTCTCGTTATCCATCTTTACGTCCTCCCTGCTTTCTCACTGAGCGAAATACGCGGGTCGATCTTCGTGATCAGAATGTCGCCGCACAGGACCGAGAGAATGAAGATGGTCGAGAACATGAAGGCAAGGGCGATGACCATCACGTTGTTGTACTGGCGGATCGCGTTGGGCAGCATCTTGCCCATGCCGCCGACGGAGTAGATCGACTCGGTGATCAGCGCGCCGGTGATGCAGCCCGCCAGAGAGGTCGGGATGCCGTGCGCGATGGGGATGCTGGCGTTCTTGAAGATGTGCTTGTTGAAGATCTCGCTCTGGTTCAGGCCCTTGGCCTTGGCGAATTTGACATAGTCGGAGTTCATCTGGTCGACGACGTAACGTCTGGTCCAGAGCATGAGGCTGGCGATGGAAGGCATGGCCAGCGAAATGATCGGCAGGACCCAGGAGCGCCAGTCGCCCGGGCCGTAGGTGGTGAACACCGACGGCAGGCTGGTCATCGACGTGGCCAGGTAGCGGAACAGATAGATATAAGCCAGCGAGGGCACGGCGATAATGAAGATGATGTACGCCATGCCGAGCTTATCGGCCAGCTTGTCCTTCCGGCGCGCCATCAGCACGCCGATCGGCAGGCCCAGACCATAGGCGAGCACCATGGCGATGATGCCCATGGAGAACGAGGTGCCGACCATGGAGGGCTGATCCTTGAAGGTCTCAAAGTTGGCGTAGTTGTCTACGAATTTCTTTTTGTCCATTCTGTCGACGATGGACTTATATTGCAGCGTGCCGAAATTGATGGCGGAATCCGACTCGTATCCGGTTTCGAAGGTGACGTGTCTCTTCACCTCCGTGCCCTGCGGCTGGAACAGCACGCGCAGCACCTCGATGCCCTGATAGGTGGGGTAAGACGTGCCGAGATTCAGCTTGATGAAGTTCTGGTGGAGCCAGGGGAAATGACTGTCGGTATACAGCAGGTATTTGTGCACGCTGCCGCTGCCGATCAGAGCGAGGCCGCCGGTGGGCGTTTTGCCGAGTTTGAGGCTGCGCTCGAGATCGGGATTGTTCGCGTCTTTGACGGAGTGAATGGTGTCGATAACGACCATCTTGGACAGCCACTTGGCCATCTGCTTGATGACCGGGATGTCCTTATAGGCGTAATAACGTCCGCTGATCTCATACTGGGCTACCGTATAGCCCTTTTCCGTGTAGATCCGGACAAAGTCCTGGCTCTCCGGGGAATCCGGCTCGACCGCCTGGCCCATCTCGGGGCTGCCGGCCTCATAGAGCGTCAGGCAATAATCGTTGATCCTTACATAGTCCAGGTAGCCGAGCTTCTGCCAGGTGGAGTAGACGTACTCTGTCTTGTCGTCGGACTTGCTGGCGAGCTTACGGTATGTACTGTCTTCAAAGAAGATATTTTCGCGCGGAACCAGGGTATAGACCATGGTGAACACGATGAGCATGATGATCAAGATAGAGATGAGCGATCTTAACAGACGTCTCCATATATACCCTTTTTTCATAGAAGATACCGTCCCTTATGAAGATAAGAGAGAGCCAGAAAGCGATGCCACCTGGCTCTCCCTTTTTAGTTGATCAGTGCTTATCTATTGGGTTGAGGTTTGCGGAAGGATTATTCGCCGGCAAGCCAGGCTTCCTTCGCGGCATAGTAGTCGTCGGCGAGAACGGGCTCGTCGAGGAGCTTCATGTACTTGAAGTAAGGCACCTGGTTGTAGGCAGCCTGACCGTACAGACCGTAGGCAGCGGTGAAGGGCTGGACCTTGCTGACAGTCAGGGACGCGCCGCTGGTGCTGTAAGGACGGAGGATACCGCCGGTCAGCAGCATGGCCTCGGCCTTGGCAAAGAGCTCGATGCGCTCGTCGCCGGTGGCGGCAGTGGCTTCTTCAACAACAGCCTGGATGTCTTCCAGACCCAGCGTCTTCAGAACGGCCTTCTGCTCGTCGTCCTGGCCCTGGCTCTCGTAGTTGATGCCGGAGTAGTTGAGCATGTCGCCGTCGTGGATGTCAAAGCAGTGCAGGTAGGTCAGAGGATCGCCGTAGTCCGGGCCCCAGCCGGCGCCGAAGACGAGGTCGATGGAGTTGGACACGCCGTCGGGCTGGTTGTAGAACGCGGAGTAGTAGACGGAGGAGTTGCCTTCGAGGTAGATGAGGTCGATGACGACGTACTCGCCGATCGCATCTTCGATGGACTGCTTCATGGCCAGCTGCATGTTCTTCTGGTTCTCAGAAGCGGCATACACGGGAACGTCGAGGTGGATGGGCCACGCGGAGATCTGGTCGCCCAGCTCTTCCTTGGCCTTCTCGGCGAAGGTCTTGGCGAGTTCGGGGTTGTACCAGGCATCCTGGCCGTCGTTGAGGTTGATGCCCTTGAATTCGGGAACCAGCTCCTCAGCGTACTTGGTCACGATGGAGCCGTAGGAACGGCCGTCCGAGGTGGTTGCGAAGGTGTAGGGAACGAGGGTGTTGCGGATGACGTCGTCAGCCAGTTCCTCGCCGCGGGTGATGGCCTCAACGGCATGGGCGGAGTAAGCGGCATAGACGGCGCGGCGGAAGTCGGCGTTCAGGATGGCCAGCTTGGTGTCAGCCTTCTGCTCGTCGGTCTCCTTGACCGTGGTGGCGATGGAGGGATCGTTGTACAGGTTGTACATGCGGCGGTCCCAGTTGAAGGCGCCCCAGAAGGAGGTGGCGGTGGTCATGCCCTTGTACTGGTTGTCGGGATAGAGCTCATCGGCCTTGGCCTTGACTTCGGGCAGAGACTGGTTGATGGCGGTGGAGGTAACCTCGCCGTTGACGAACATATTGAAGTTCTGGGCGGGATCCTGGCCGTCGGAGTAGGTCACGACGACGTGCTGGACGTAAACGTGGTCAGCATCGTAGTAGTTGGGGTTGGCATCGAAGCGGACTTCCTGAGCGGGAACCAGGGAGCTGAGGATGTAGCAGCCGTTGTAGAGGATGGAGTCGGGCTGGACAGCACCGAAGTCCTCACCCTTGGACTCGAGGAACTCGGCGTTGATGGGCCACAGGATGGAGTAGGTGGTCATGCCGTCGAAGTAGCCGCAGGGGCCGGTCAGGGTGTAGGTCAGGGTGTCGCCTTCAGCCTTGACGCCGACGTCTTCCCAGGCGCCGGTGCCTTCGGAGTAGGCGCGCAGACCGACGATCAGGTCAGCGACCAGGCCGAGGGTCTCGGACTTGGAGTCGGCAGCGTGCTTCAGGCCGGTGACGAAGTCTTCAGCCGTGACGTAGTCGTACTCCTCGCCGCTGCTGGTGGACCAGACAGCGTCATCGCGGATCTTGAAGGTCCAGACGGAAGCGTCCTCGTTGGGGGCCCATTCGGTCGCCATGCCGGGGACCAGGGTGCCGTGGGAGTCCTGCGTGATCAGGCCTTCGATGAAGTTCGAGGTGTAGTCACCGTTAGAGGACTTGTTGTTGTAAACATAGTCCAGGGTGGTGATGTCGAAGTTCGCGATCATGGAGAAGGTGTCCGGTCCGTCGTAGGGTTCTTCGACCGGAGCGGGCTCCTCGGCAGGAGCTTCGGCAGGAGCTTCGGCAGGGGCTTCGGCAGGGGCTTCAGCAGGAGCTTCAGCCGGCTGCTCCGCCGGCGCTTCTGCCGGCGCGTTGGTGGCAGGTGCAGGCTGATTGCCGCAGGCGACAAGCGTAGCTACCATCATGATCGCCAAAAGCAATGCAACAAGCTTCTTCATTTTGTGTCCTCCTTAATGGAATGATATTTTGAACAGGCCCCCTTGGGGGCGAAGTTCACGGAAGGAAGGCGCGTCTGTCCGCGCTGCCAGACAGGGTGTTGAAAAATGGATATAGTTCCCTATCATTGTTTTACACTAAAGGATTCTACCATAACATGAAGTAAAGTGCAAGCATTTTAAATCATGAAAGCAACTTATTGATAAAAACGCGACAAAAACAGCCGCCGTATTTGTATAATTTTGTCATTCTGCAGTAAAAGGCGTCACGTATTGTGTATTTCATGCCTGACGGCAGCATTTCCCTGCCGCCGTCAGGCATATTTCTTTTTCAAACGGAGATACTGCTTTCAGAGGGATCGTTCCAGCGATCCTCATTGGAAAGGAGAAGCAAATGACGACCAAAGAACTACTGTATGTAGACGACGCTCTCTCGCATTCCCAGCTGCTGGCCACGCAGTTTGAAAACGCGGCCAGTCAGCTTCAGGACGCTTCGCTGCGCGTGCAGGTGCAGCAGATGGCCAACCGGCACCGCGAGATCTATCGGCAGTTTTACAATCTTGTGTGAGGTGAATGACAATGGATGATAAAAGCATTATGGAAGGACTGCTCCTGGACGCCAAGGGGCTGTGCGACCTGTATATGCACGGCGCCATCGAATCCAGCACGGCCAATGTGAAGCAGGTGTTCTCGTCCGCCTTTGACAACGCCCTGTCGATGGGTGACACGATCTATCAGCAGATGACCGCGAAGGGCTGGTACCAGACCGATACCGCTCCGCAGCAGCAGATCCAGCAGATCCGGCAGAAGTTTCCTTCCGCCTGCTGCTGAACGCGGCAAAAAAGGCGCCGGGGTGTCCAAAAGCCCCGGCGTCTTGCTTTTTTTGCGCGGGGAGACGCGTCGGAACGCCGCGGGAGCGGCAGGTCTCATGGATTCCTTCTGTTTTTCTGTTGCAAAACAGGCTCTCTTGGTGTACAATATAATTTGTATGATTGGGTAGATATGTCAATTTGTCGAGATGATGATTCTCTTCCGAGAGGAGAAGTGAGTTATGAATCATAGAGTCATTCCGTTCAGTCCCCCGGATATCAGCGACCTGGAGATCGCCGAGGTCACACAGGCGCTGCGCTCCGGCTGGATCACCACCGGCCCGCGCACGAAGCTTCTGGAGCGGCGTCTGGCCGCCTACATAGAGACCGGGCGTACGGATATCGACTGCGCGTGTGACGAAGGGGTCGCCCGCTGGGGCAACCGCGTGGTCTGCCTCAATTCCGCCACCGCGGCGGAGGAGCTGAACCTGCGCATCCTCGGCATTAGCGAAGGCGACGAGGTCCTCGTTCCCGCCTACACCTACACGGCCAGCGCCTCGGCCGCCATCCACTGCGGCGCGAAGGTGCGCTTTATCGACATCCAGAAGGACGGCGATCCGCACACCCACATGCCGGAGATGGACTACGACGCGCTGGAGGCCGCCATCACGGAGAAGACCAGGGCGATCGTCACCGTCGACCTCTGCGGCATCGTCTGCGACTACGACCGGGTCTTCGACATCGTGGAGCGCAAGCGCGCCCTCTTTACGCCGAAGGAGAGCGACGGAACGCCGCTGGGCGATCTGAACAGCCGCATCCAGAAGGCGCTCGGCCGCGTTGCGGTCGTCGCCGACTGCGCGCACAGCCTGGGCGCATCCCGCCTGTTCCGGGGCGAGAAGAAATATTGCGGCGCCATCGCGGATTTTTCGGACTTCTCGTTCCACGCGGTGAAGAATTTCACCACCGCTGAAGGAGGCGCCTCCACCTGGCTGCCGCTGGACGGGATCAGCAACGAAGAGATCTACAAAATGTACCAGCTCCTGTCTCTGCACGGGCAGAGCAAGGACGCGCTGGCCAAGAGCACGATCGGCGCCTGGGAGTACGACATCATCGGGCCCTGGTACAAGTGCAACATGACCGACATCATGGCGGCCATCGGCCTGCGCCAGCTGGACCGCTATCCCTCGCTGCTGGCACGGCGCGTGGAGATCATCCGGAAATACGACGCGGCCTGCGACGCGCTGGGCATCTCCCACCTGCAGCACCATACACCCGGCATGGACAGCTCCAACCACCTCTACCTGATCCGTATCCCCGGAATCGGCGCGGAAGAGCGCAACGCGATCATCGGAAAGATGGCCGAGTGCGGCGTGGCGACGAACGTCCACTACAAGCCCCTGCCGATGATGACGGCCTACGGCGCTGACTGCACGGCCTGGCCGAACGCCTACGACTATTATCACAACCTCATCACCCTCCCGCTGCACACGCTGCTGTCGGACGAGGACGTGGAAGCCGTCTGCGAGGCGCTGAAGGAATCCGTGAAAGATTACCTGTGAAAGTGACAAGGACTGCATGCTGAAACCCTGGGAAGAACTGCCGGACTATATGCGCGTTCCCGAAGTCCGGCCCTATTACGATATATTAAAAGGAAGAAAACTGTCGCTGCTTGTCAAGCGGGTGTTTGATTTTGTGGCGGCAGTGATTTTGCTGCTGATTCTCGCCATTCCGATGGCGGTCATCGCCGTCTGCGTCAAGGCCGACAGCGAAGGCCCCGTCTTTTACCGTCAGGAGCGCGTGACCACTTACGGCAAGCACTTTCGCATCCACAAATTCCGCACGATGGTCAGCAATGCCGACCGCATCGGCAGCACCGTGACCGTCAGCAACGACAGCCGGATCACCCGCGTCGGCAGCAAGCTGCGCCGCCTGCGCCTGGACGAGCTGCCCCAGGTCTTCGACGTGCTGGAGGGAAACATGTCCTTCGTGGGCACCCGGCCGGAGGCGGTCAAGTATGTGGAGCAGTACCGGCCGGAGTATTACGCCACGCTCCTGCTGCCCGCCGGCATCACCAGCGAGGCGAGCATCCGCTATAAGGACGAGGACCGCCTGCTCAACGCCGCCGACGACGTGGACCGCGTCTATGTCGAGCAGGTGCTGCCGGAGAAAATGAAATGGAACCTGGAGAGCATCCGGCGCTTCCGCTTCCTGCGGGACATCCTGACCATGTTCCGTACGGTGGCCGCCGTACTGGGGAAGGATTACTCCTGATGAGCTGCAAAACAGTGCCGCAGGATCAATGGACCGGGCGGTGATCTGCCGGCGAAGTCCACGCTTGGCGAGAAAAAGAATCAATAAGCATAGGAGTACAGCTTATGGGTGAAAAGGTTCAAACCGTGACAGTCGGCGTTATCGCTTATAATGAGCACCGTTATCTGCCGGATCTGATCGTCGATCTGTTGAACCAGACCTATCCCAAAAACCTCACAGAGATCATTCTTGTCGACGGAAACTCCACCGACGACACCTGGAGCATCATGAAATCTTTCCAGGAAGAACATCTGGGAGAGTACAGAGGGATCCAGGTGCTCGGCAATCCGAAGAGGATCCAGCCCGCCGGATGGAATGTGGTCATCAGCAATTTCACTTCCGACGTCCTGCTGCGCATCGATGCTCACGCAAGGCTCCCGGAAGACTTTATTGAAAAGAATATGATCTGCATCAACTCCGGGGAAGCTGTTTGCGGAGGACCGAGAGAAAACATCATAGACGAAGACACTCCCTGGAAGAAAATGCTTCTGACGGCGGAGCAGTCTATGTTTGGGTCCGGATTTGCCTCCTATCGGCAGGAGACCGGCACGAAAAAGGAAGTAAAATCCTTATTCCACGGGGCGTATCGAAAAGACGTCCTCGACAGCGTGGGGCTGTTCAATGAAAAGCTGATCCGCACGGAGGATAATGAGTTCCATTACAGGATCCGCAAAGCCGGTTACCGGATCTGCTATGATCCGTCCATTCATTCGTATTATCAAACCAGAAACAGCTTAAAAGGAATGTTGAAGCAGAAGTACTCCAACGGGCTGTGGATAGGAAAGACCTTATTCATTTGTCCCGGCTGTCTTTCTCTGTTTCATCTGGTTCCTTTTGCATTCGTGATCGCGATCATCATAACGACGGTCCTCGCGCTGTGCGGTATCACATGGCTGGCAAAGGCTTTGTGGATCGCCTACGGCGCAGCCAACATCGCCATGACGCTGATGTCCGTTGCCGACGCAAAAAAGCCGAGCCCGGCATTTCTGGCCTTGCCGGTCGTTTTCTTCCTGCTTCACGTCTGCTACGGGGTGGGTACGATCGTCGGAATTCTTCGCAGGGGATAACATGGGAGATTTAGTATCAATTGTCGTTCCGGTATATAAGACCGAGCGGTATCTTCGCCGCTGCGTCGACAGTATCCGGAGGCAGGATCATCCGGAACTGGAGATCATTCTCGTGGACGACGGGTCTCCGGACAACAGCGGAGCATTATGCGAAGAGCTGTCCCGGGAAGACGGCAGGATCCGGGTCATTCACAAAACGAACGGCGGTCTCTCCAGCGCAAGGAACGCCGGCATCGAAGCGGCGCGCGGAGACTATATCTGCTTTGTCGATTCGGACGATTATGTTGAAACGGACTATGTTTCCACCTTGTTCCGCCTGATATGCGAACATGATGCAGATCTTGCAAAGATCAACTATATCGAGATAAGCTCAGACGACTATTCCGAGAAGCCGGCGAAGGTTCCGGAGCGGATATACCTGGGCAGGGACGTTGAGAAAGCTTATCTTGAATTGAGAGTGGACAGCGCCTGTGTGTTTATGTACAGGAAGTCGCTGATCGGTTCCACCCGGTTCCCGGAGGGCAAGACCAGCGAAGATATCCCCTTTAATTTTGCGCTGTTCCAGAGGGCCGGACGTTTTGTTTATCTGCCGCAGAACAAATACTATTACTGGCATAACCCGGACTCGATCAGCAACGGACCGCTGAACAAAAACTACTTTAATTATTTATATTTCAGAAGAGACATCTACGAGCATTATCTCGAAGGCACGGACGACGAGCTCATCAGATTGTCCGAAGTGCTTTACGCTCGGGCAGCAATGGGTATGATGGCAAGGATGGCATTGTACGGGATCGCTGCAGACGTAAAGGAAGTCGAAGCGAAAAAGCTGTTGTCGGCCGAGTTTGCCGGGCACGCCAGGGTGTTCTACCGGGATAAAGGGACGGCCGTCAGCAGAAAGATACTGGCCATCCTGGTATTTCACTTTTATCCCGCCGCCAAATGGATCGGAAGGTTTTTGAAATGAGGATACTTGTCGACGGCATGCCGCGCACAAAGGGCGGAATCGGATCATTGATACTGAACATAGCGGAATACGCCCGGAACTATTGTAAAAACGACGATCTCACCTTTGACTTTATCATAGCCGGAAGGACCGGGTATCTGCCGTTTCTTGAAGAAAACGGATACCGGTATTATATGGCTCCTCCGGTCAGCGAAGTCAAAAAGTATCAGCAGTTCCTGCGCAGCCTGTTTGCGGGCAGCAAATACGATTTCCTCTGGTTTAACAATACAAGCAAAGTCAACCTCATGCTCCCGACATATGCGAAGAAGCAGGGGGTAAAACTGATCACGCATCCGCACGGCGTCGACATGGAAGAAAAAGGAATGAAGCGGATCGTCTTCAAGGCGCTTGACCGGCTGAACGAAGGGAAAATGTTTTCCCTGATCGACGTGCCTTTTGCGTGTTCGGAGGAGGCGGCAGACGTCTATTACCGGGGCAGCGCAAGCCTCAGGGAAAAAACCGTGATCATTCGCAACGGGATTAATACCGACGCCTTTTCCTTTGATCCGGTCAGGAGAAAAAGGGTCCGGGACGAGCTGGGGGTAAAAGACGGCGAAATCCTTCTGGGCGCCGTCGGCCGTCTGACTGCGGTAAAGAATTACCCGTTTCTGATCGAGCTCCTGCGCCGGCTGGACGAGAAGTATAAGATGATCATTCTCGGAGAAGGCGAGGATAAAACGCTCCTGGAGGAATTGATCCGGGAAAACGGGCTGTCGGACAGATGCTTCCTGCTCGGCTCGAAAGAAAACGTCCGGGATTATCTTTCCGCCATGGACGTATTCCTTATGCCTTCCTTACACGAGGGGATGCCATACTCGATCATTGAAGCGCAGTGCGCCGGGCTGCCCTGTGTGGTATCCGATACCCTGTCGCCGAACATGAAGATCACCGATCTGGTTACGTTCGTATCCCTTGACGATCCGCAGGCGTGGATCACATCCATTGTCGAAGGAAGCAGGAGCGCCGACAGAAAACAGTATAAGGAAAAGGTCATCGCTTCAGGCTATGGAATAGAACAGACGTATTCTGCGTTTAAACGGGCAATCGGAGTTGAAGATTAATATGATCAGAATAAACGGCAAATCCGGTCTGTCTGGGTTGTTCCTTTTGTTGGCGGTATTATTGCAGTCAATCCTTATTCTTTTTAATCTCGCCGAGACCACTGACAGTGTAAACTATATAATGTACATCAATAACTACATTATTGGTTTCCTGATCATCCTGACCCTGGTATTAAAGGGCGGAAGCAAGCACTTTTTGGCCATCGCTTTCTTCGCCTGTTATCTTGTTTTTCTTATGGGGCAGAAGCCCTTTGAGCCGGAATACGACGTCTATCTGACCTTTGTCAGATTAAAGCTGGATACGAACCAGTATTTTGTCTTTTCGTGCATTCTGTTTCTGGGACTTGCCGTAACCTATTATTCCTACTCGCTATTCAGTCAGAGGCGTTCCGGCAATGAGCAGGAAACGCTCGCCGACAAGGGGATCAACAACCAGGCAATCAAGCCGCTGTTAACCGTGATGCTGGCCGTTACCCTTCCCTGCGCGCTTTATATGCAGGCGAAGATCGTCATCGTCCGCAGCAGCATGGCCTATACCTCCGGTTACCTGATCAACGTGGATGTCCCTGCCGTTATCAAGGTCGGCTATTATATCTACTCTACCGTTGTGCTTTTGTACCTGGCTCTGAAGCCGACAAAAAGGCAATTGCTGTTCGTCCTGGGTACGTACATTTTGATCGAAGGCGGTTTTCAGCTTTTTCAGGGGCGGCGGGCGCTCTTCGCATCTACCGTACTTTTTTGCATTTGGTATTTGTTCAAGTACCATAATATCGGTAAAATCAAAGGAAAATACAGCGTCCGGGTCGGCGTCGTCATCGCCGGGCTGGTCATCCTGTTATTTATCGTGGAACAGGCAAGAGATGCCAAAAGCACAGCCCTGACGTTCAGGTTCATCCGAAAGCTGCTGGTATCCACCGGCGGCTCAGACTCGGTCATTGCCAATACGATATACCGAAAAGATCAGTTCCCTGCCAGCGGCATCGCCTATCTTCTGGATCCTCTGATCAACAATCCCCTTGGAAATCTTCTTTTCGGCAGGACCAGTTCAGCCCAGGGACTGATGTACCTGCAGCAGCACAACTCGTTTTCGCACTGGATCTCGTACATGACGGAATCGTCTCTGTATTTGTCCGGTCATGGTATGGGTTCGAGCTATCTGGCTGAAGTGTATCTGGCCTTTGGAATGGCGGGGATCCCTCTGGTCTCCGTTCTGGTGGGATGGCTCCTTGACAAGCTGAACCGGATCAAGTTTAATGATGATCTTCTCCGGACAGGATTGGTGTTCTTTATCGTACGCCGCATCTTTACCCTGCCGAGAGACGGATTGTTCTCCTGGGCCAGCAATTTGATTTACCTGATCTTCACCTATATCATCATTTATCCTTTCTATTATCGCTACTGCAGAAAAACGCCGGAAATATAAGAAGAAGGCAAGAGAAGAAAGCTTATGAGTCGTGATTCGGAAAAATACAAAGCATTATTCAAGGATACCGTTATTTTCGCGCTTGGAAACATTGGCTCAAAGGTCATTATCTTCTTCCTTGTCCCCTTTTACACGTATTATCTTACGCCGGATGAGTACGGCGTTTCCGACCTGGTCTTCACGGTTTCTCAGCTGGCGATCCCGTTTTTCTCATTAGTCATTTTTGATGCGGTGATCCGCTTTGCGCTTTTGAGAAAAGAGCGGCCTCAGGACACGCTCCTCGTGGGGATCTTCATTTGGGTCATCGGCTCCGCGCTGGCTTTCCTGCTGACGCCCCTGTTTGGGTTGTATAAGGCCATTGCCGAATGGAAATGGTTCGTGACCTCGTACATATCGGTCAGCATGCTGGTTTCCATTGAATTAAACTACTTGAAAGCGACCAACCGGAATCTTTTATACTCTATCATCTGCATCGCCCAGACCTTGTGCCTGGCTTGCCTGAACATTCTTCTGGTCGCGCATTTCCGTCTCGGCATCCGGGGCTATCTGATCTCCTCTGTCGGTGCGAGCCTCATCGCTGCGATTCTTGCGCTGCTTTTCGGCGGCGTCATCAACGAGCTGAAAAAGGCCAGATACGAAAAAGAACTGGCCCGGCAGATGGTCGCTTATTCGACCCCGCTGATTCTGAACAACCTGTCCTGGTGGGTCATTCAGTCCTCGGACAAAATCATGCTTGAACTCTTGATCGATAAAGCCGCTCTGGGCATCTATACGGTAGCGTCAAGAATCCCTTCCCTGATCACCGTTTTTGTGACGATCTTTCAGCAGGCCTGGGGGATTTCCTCCATCAAGGAAATGGACTCCAGCAATGACAAGGGGTTTTATACCAGCGTTTTTACTTTCTATTCATTCATCGCCTTTTTCGGCGGGATCGCGCTCTGTACGATCATCAAGCCGTTCATGGACATTTATGTTCAGTCCGATCTGTACGGAGACGTATGGCGGTATGTTCCCCTGCTCCTTGCCAGCGCCGTTTTTTCTGCTCTTGCGGCCTATAACGGCAGCATGTACGGTGCGCTGAAGAAATCGATGAACAATATGTTATCCACGCTGACGGCTGCGATCATCAATCTCATCGTCAATTACATCACCATTCTTCTCTTTGGTATCTGGGGTGCCATGATCGGTACCGTCACCGCGTATCTGGTTTTAGCCTTTATCCGGATCATTGATGTCAAGCGTTTCGTTGATATCGGGATCAACTGGAAAAAGCTGATCGGAAATACGATCATCATCATGCTGCAGGTCATCATCACATCTGTCGGAAGCGTGGGGCTTGGCATTTCGGCATCGGTACTGCTGATGGGCGTATTTCTCATATTGAACAAAGAAGAACTTGTTATGGCAGTAAACTTTGCACTAAGAAGGGGTCAACATCATGTATGATTTAAAAGCACTGCAGGCGAAGGAAATAGAAATCCTGCAAGCGATTCATGACGCTTGCGAAAAAATGGGGATCGAATACGTCATTATGCACGGCACGCTTCTCGGTGCCGTGAGGCATAAAGGTTTCATTCCCTGGGACGATGATATCGATATCTGTATGGTCAGGGACAGCTACGATACCTTTATCCGGGAAGGGCACAAATATCTTCCGGAAAACCTGAAGATCCAGCACGTATCTCATGAGAAAGCGTGCCCCAACATTTTTGCAAAGGTTCGAGACTGCAACACGACCTTCCTGCATGCCGAGCATGTGGACCTGGGCATCAATCAGGGCGTCTTCATCGACATCTTCCCGATGGACCGGATCAAATCCTCCCGCTTCGGGATCACTTCCGAATATTACCGGAAGCGGTTTTTCAATGTGATCAACGAATGCTTTGATCTCGCCTATGTCAAAACGATCCAACGTCCCATGAGCAAGGCGATCGGCTATTTTGTCCACTATGTGATCAACCGGGGCATCATGCGGGGTGTAGACCGCTCCAGGTTTATCCTTCGGGAAGAGGACCGGAGAAGAAGGCTGCACAACAGGGGCGACGACTGTACATTCATTTCGATTTACAAGAAGATCACCGGTAAGTATTCCCTGTTCACCGAAAGAGCGCTCTATGATTTTGACGGGCACAAGTTTTACGGACCGAAGAATTACGACGAGGTTCTCTCCATTCTTTACGGCGATTATATGAAAGTCCCGCCTAAAGAGCAGCAGATCACGCACAAGCCTTTGTTTGTTGATCTGGAAAGAGGTTATTCAAAAGAAGAGATCGATAAAATGATCGCAGAAGGAGTTATAAAATGAAAATCATCACTTTCCAAGACATTGCAGACCTTAAGATCCAGCCCTCCCTGTGCTTTGACTGGGCAGAAACCATGATCAAAAATAAGAAAAAAGCACTTCTGCCCCCCAAAATCAGCCTGAAACCCTTTGACGGTGTGTTTTGCAACGTCATGCCCTGCATCATTCCGGGGGCAGCCGATGCCAACTGGGGCGGCGTAAAGGTGGTAACGCGTTATCCTAACCGTGTTCCAAGCCTTGAGAGCCGGATTCTGCTGATGGATGCAAATACCGGGGAATTTCTTGCGCTGATGGACGGCACCTGGATCACCACGATGAGAACCGGTTCTGTTGCCGCACATTCTATCATGCTTCTGGGAAAGAAAGACTTTTCAACCATTGGCATGATGGGTCTCGGCAATGTGGTGCGTTCTACGCTCGTCGTTCTGGCAGACAAGCTGCCGGACAGGGAACTGCACATCAAGCTGCTTAAATACAAAGGCCAGGAAAAGGATCTGGCAAAGAGATTTGAGTGCTGCAAAAACCTTCATTTTACTTTTGTGGATACGCCGGAGGAGATGGTGAAGGGATCGGACGTCGTGGTTTCCGGTGCAACATACCTTCCCAACGATGTATGTGCAGACGAATATTTCGACAAAGGCGTCCTCGTTGAGCCGATCCACACGCTTGGCTTTACAAACTGCGATCTGTTCTTTGACAAGGTGTTTGCGGACGATCTGGGGCATGTCCACCACTTCAAGAATTTCGATAAGTTCAGACAATTCGCCGAGGTCTGCGACGTCGTAAACGGAGACAATCCCGGCCGTGAAAATGACGAGGAGCGTATTCTCGCTTACAACATCGGTGTGTCCATTCATGATATCAACTTTGCTGCTTCCATCTATCAGATGATGGCAGAAAAGGGCATCCTCGAGCGCCTTCCTGACATTGACATGAAAGATCCTACCGAGAAATTCTGGGTCTGAGTACGGCATCCATACGCTGGAGGATATTTACGCGCTGTATTGACCTTCGGCTCCGGTGATCAGCAAGCTGTTCACCGGGGGCGGCAACAATGATTATTTGGCAAAAAAGCCGAAAGGCTTTTTGCCATCATATCATCATAATAGGCCCGTTAAAATGAACGCGGGCCTATTATTACCCAAAAAAGCTCAAAAAAACGGCTGTATTTGTTCGAGCCTGACAGCTGACATCCCGCGCCTGAACGAAAGGCACGCATGATTGAACAGAAAGAGGAGAAAACCAATGGAACTGAGCAGAAAACAGTTTGACGTACTGGAGGCGTTCGCCACCGCGAAGGATAGCCTTACCCAGCGGCAGCTGGAAGAGATCACCGGGCACAGCCTCGGCACGATCAACCGCGTTGTGAAGGAGCTGACCGAGCTCGGGTATGTGGTGGACGGCAACATCACGAACAGCGGCGTGAACGCCCTGGAACCGTACCGCGCCAAGCGGGCCATCTTTATCGCCGCCGGATTCGGCACCCGGCTTGTACCCATTACCTTTAATACGCCCAAGCCGCTCGTTCGCGTTCACGGCGTTCGGATCATCGACCGCCTGATCGACGCCTGCCTTGAGGCCGGCATCAACGAGATCATAATCGTCCGCGGCTATCTGAGCGAGCTGTTCGATCAGCTCCTGTACAAATACCCGATGATCAAGTTTCTGGAAAACCCCGTCTATAACGAAGCGAATAATATCAGCTCGGCCCTGGTGGCTCGCTATATGCTCTCCAATTCCTATGTTTTTGAGGCCGACCTGCTGATCAGCAATCCGAAAATCATCAAAAAATACCACTATACCTCGGATTTTCTCGCCATCAGGAAAGATCGCTCCGATGACTGGTGCTTCAAAGTAAAAGACGGTGTGATCGTTGAGGAAAAGGTCGGCGGCCAGGGCGACGATATCTGGCAGATGGTCGGGATCTCCTACTGGAACGACGCGGACGGCCACAAGCTCTCGCAGGATATCCAGGCAGTCTATCAGTCTCCCGGCGGAAAAGAGAGATACTGGGAGCAGGTTCCGCTGGTATACAAGAAAGAACACTATGCCGTGGAAGTCCGTGAATGCCGCGATGAAGACATCGTGGAGATCGACACCTTCAAAGAGCTGAAGGCGATTGACAAGACTTACGACGTCTGATCTGACCGGCGGGTCCGGATAGTATCATATCTACAAACATAAAGGGAATTTTAACACGAGGTGGAAAAATGAGCGACAAACAGAAAGAAAAGGCCGGCTCTTCGGCAAGCCTGCAGCGTTCCCTCTCCCCCATGCACGTCTGGGCGATCGCCTTCGGCTGCGTGATCGGCTGGGGCAGCTTCATCAATCCCGGCAAGAAATTCCTGCCGACCTCCGGCGTTGCCGGAACGGCCATCGCCATGGTGCTCGGCGCCCTGGTCATGATCATCATCGCCTTCAGCTATGCCTATATGGTCCCCAAGTATCCGAAGGCCGGCGGCGAATTCACCTTTACCAAGATGTGCTTCGGCAAGACCATGGCCTTTATCTGCGGCTGGTTCCTGGTCGTGGCCTATCTGACCAATGTGCCGATGAACAGCACGGCGATCGGTCTGATCGTGGACGGTCTGGACGGCTCCGCGGATATCCTGAAGTTCGGCTTCCATTATTCGATCGCCGGATTCGATATCTACCTGGGCGAAATGCTGCTTGCCTCCGCGATCCTGCTTTTGTTCGGCTACCTGAACATCATCGGCGTAAAGAAGGCCGGCTTTGTGCAGACGGTGCTTTCCACGCTGCTGGTCGTCTGTGTTTTCACGCTTTTTGTCGCCGCGCTGGTGAGCAGCAAGGCCAAGGGCATCAACATGCAGCCCGTCTGGGGCTTTGATAAATCCGCGGCCATGGCCGCCGGCGCAACGACCGCCGGGATCGGCAAATACGCGCACGTCGGGACCCGCGGCGTCATGGGCGCCATCCTCGCCACCTTCGCCATCGCCCCCTGGGCTTATGTCGGTTTCGACGCGATCCCCCAGGCCGCGGAGGAATTCAACTTCAGCTTTAAGAAGGTCTCCTTCATCATGATGATCGCCATCGTGTTCGGCTGCTTCGTGTATGTGAGCAACAACACCGTGGCGGCTGCCGCCCTCGAAAACTGGCCGGATCGTGTGATGGCGGGCGAGTGGGTCGTGCTGGTTGCGGCGACCGAGCTGCTCGGCACCTTCGGCAAGATCCTGGTTGGTCTCGGCGTGAGCTGCGCGGTGCTCTCCGGTATCATGGGCTTCTATCTCGCTTCTTCCCGCCTGATGTACTCCATGAGCCGGGACGGTTATCTGCCCGAGTGGTTCGGCCGCGTCGATCCGAAGTACGGTACGCCGAAGAACGCCATGATCTTTTGCATCATCGTCAGCCTCTCCGGCCCGATCCTCGGGCGCGAAGCGCTCGGCTGGTTCGTGGACATGAGCGCCATCGGCGCCTCGATCGGCTATTTCTTCACCTCCGCCTCCACGCTGGTGACCGCCCGCCGCAACGGCGACGGAACGCCTTTCCTCAAGACCATGGCGATCGCCGGCGTTGTGTTCAGTGCGATCTTCATGATCCTCCAGCTGATCCCGATCCCCGGCCTGAACGGCGTTCACTTCGGGAAAGAAAGCTACATCATGCTGGTGATCTGGGTCCTGCTCGGCCTTGTTTTCTATATCAAGCAGAGAAGCTCTTTTTCGGCGGAAGAATAAACAGTCTCATCCCTTGCGCAGCATCATATCGTTTCGTTGAACAAACCGGGGGGAGGCAGCAAAGCGCTGTTCTCTCCCTGGTTTGTTCATTTTATATCTATTTCCGGCCGGATTCGAACGAGCAGGGCTTGACAAACCCGGGATCTCCCGCTATAATCATGTTCAGTTCCGGCACTTTTGATTTATTATTTGAACTATAATCGCTCGTGTGGAACAGATCCGCAGCTGATCGCGGTCAGGCGCCTGTCCGGGCGCCACCGGTCCGATCCGCGCGAAAAGATGATTGCGAAGGAGATATTCTGATGAAAAAGTATTGGATCCCCATGCTGCTGGTGATTTGCTGCCTCGCTTCCCTGCTGGCCGGCTGCGGCAGCCAGAACAGTGCGGAGTCCCCGTCCGCGAAATCCGGCGACCGCGTCGTCATTTATACCGCGGCCGAGGACGAGCGCATCGCTTACCTGCAGGCAGAGCTCGACAAGAGATTCCCCGACACGGAGATCGTCATCCAGTCCCTCGGCACCGGTCAGCTCCTCTCCAAGCTTCAGGCGGAGGGGGCGAACGGCGATTGCGACATCTTCTATGATCTGGAGGTCGTCAACGCGGAGATCATTCTGAACGCCAGTCCCGATCTGTTTGTTGACCTGTCCGATTATGATTTCTCCGTGTATGATTCCTCTGTGACCGGCTATACGGACCGGCACCACAAATATGCCGTCAACGGCAAGACGGCCGGCGCTTTCCTGGTCAACGCCGGGATGCTGGAGGAAAAGGGGCTGCCCATTCCCGGCTCTTATGAGGACATGCTGAAGCCGGAATACGCCGGCCTCATCTCCATGCCCTCTCCGAAGAGCTCCGGCACCGGTTACAGCTACTACAACGGCATGATCACCATGCTGGGCGAAGAGGCCGGCATGAAGTATTTTGAAGCGCTGAACCCCAACATCAAGGAGTACACCACCTCCGGCTCTGCGCCCGCAAAGGCTGCTGTCCGCGGGGACGTGGCCATTGCTTACGGTTTGCTCTGGCAGTGCGTGAATTACGCCAACGAGAACGAGGGCATGAGCGTTGTGGTTCCCGATCAGGGACTCGCCTTTGATCTCTTTACCATGGGCATGATCTCCGGCCACGAGACGAGGGGCAGCGTAAAGGCTGTGTTTGACTGCCTGTACTATGAACTGAACAAGCCTCAGTGCGCTCTGTTCAATCCGGATAAGATCTACGCCGATATGCCCGCTTCAGAGATCGCAAACTATCCGGCCAGCTATACCGAGATCACCATGAAGGGTCTGTTTGATTTCCAGTACAAGCAGGATCTGCTTGATCGGTGGCCGTATTGATCGCTGCAGGCCAGGGAAAAGGAGAGCTGAAGGGCTCTCCCTTTTTCCTGTTCATTCGAAGCATCCGGTCCCTTTGATCCGATAACTGCGGAGGTGCATTTTATGGCAGAAGAAAAGTCGGCGGAGATCATCCGCTGTGAGCATATCAACAAGAAATTCAAATCAAAAACTGTTTTGGAGGATATTTCCTTTACCGTCAATCGCGGAGAGTTCCTTTCCCTGCTCGGTCCCTCCGGCTGCGGAAAGACCACGATCCTGCGTATGCTGATCGGTATCGAAAAGCCGAGTTCCGGACGGATCATCAAGGACGGCGCGGATATCACCGACACGGCGCCGAAGGATCGGAATATCGGGATCGTTTTCCAGAACTATTCCCTGTTTCCCAACATGGACGTCTATCACAACATCTCCTATGCGCTTTCGAGCCGGAAGCTGAGCAGGGAAGACATAGACCGGAAAGTCAAGGAGATCGTTGAAACCGTCGGTCTGGAGGAGCACATTTACAAGAAGCCGAAGCAGCTCTCCGGCGGTCAGCAGCAGCGCGTCGCCATTGCGCGTACTCTCGTTCTGAATCCCGACATCATTCTTTTTGACGAGCCCATGTCCGCCCTGGACGCGGACATCAAGGTAGTCCTCCGGGCGCAGCTCAAGGAGATCCAGAAAAAGCTCCGGATTACGATGATCTATGTGACGCATGATCAGGAAGAGGCTTTTGCCCTGTCTGACCGTATCATGGTTTTAAACGACCTCCGGATCGCGCAGCTGGACACGCCCTACGAGCTTTACCATCACCCGGCCGATCCCTTCGTCAAGCGTTTTATCGTCGACCACCTGAACATGAAAGTGAAGTCTATCGAAGATTGCATCAAAGAGGTTCATCCATGAAGAAAACGATGCTTCAAGCCGGACGGATCCTGAGGCACGAGTATCTGCGTCTGATCTCGGTCGGATGTATTCTCCTCTTTGCCGTTCTGCCGCTTCTGACGCTGGCCTTCCATGTTACGGGAAGCGACCTGCAGTACATCCTGAAAGACAGGAACTTTGCGGAAGCCATCAGGAACTCCCTGCTTTACACCACGGCCTCCGCCGTGATCACGACGGTACTGGCGCTTGTTTCCGCGTATCTTCTCAATACCGCAAATCTGAAGCGAAAGAACGCTTTTGTTGTTCTGCTCACCCTCGGCATGCTGGTCCCCACGATCTCTGTCGGTCTTGGCCTGCGGATCCTGTTCGGAACGAACGGCTTTCTCGATCTGCTGTTTGGATGGGAGATTGAAGTCCGCGGCTTTCCCGGATTGATCATGGGCTCCGTCATGACCTCGTTCCCGGCTACCTTTCTGATCCTGTATGATGCGCTGCATTACGAGGACAAAGGTCCCTATGACGCGGCGAGCATCATGGGGATCAGCCGGATCAGTACGTTTTTCAGGCTGACGGTCCCATATCTGCGAATTGCGCTGATTTCGGCGTTCTTTGCCTGCTTTACCCTGATCTTCTCCGACTACGGAATGCCGATGGAGATCGCCGGCAAGGTAAAGACCCTGCCGATGTACCTCTACGACCAGTTCATGTCCTCGTTCCAGTACGGACGCGGGAGCATTGCCGGCTTCGTCCTGCTGATCCCGGCCGTCGTCTCTTTCGTTTTTGATGTGATCTTCCGGGATCAGAGCGTCAGCGAGAAGCAGAAGCGCCTGATCGATGCGCAACGCGGTTTCAGCAGGATAGCGGCGGCGCTGATCGTCGTCCTCTGCGTGCTGCTGTTTCTGCCGCAGCTTGCCTTTATCAGCCTTTCCTTTACCAAATCATTCCCCAACGATCTGAGCTTTTCCCTGGAACATATCGCCAACATTTTTTCCAATACCCACGGCGTCGGCCTGACCGCCTACATCCGCAATTCCCTGCTGCTGGCGGTGCTGACGGCGGTCGTCGGAACCTGTTTTGCCTATCTGCTCGGCTACCTGTCCGTCAGAAAGACCGGCCGTCTGGGAAAAGCCATCGATCTTCTGGCACTTTCAACGATCGCTATTCCCGGCCTTGTTCTCGGCATCGGCTACATTTTTTTATTCAAAAGCACAAACGGCCGCTTTTACGGCACGGTCCTGATCCTGATCGTCGTCAACGTCTTCCACTTTCTGGGCTCGCCTTATCTGCTTGCCAAGAACTGTCTGAACAAGATCAACAGCGAATACGAGGTCATTGGCGAGACGCTGGGGATCTCCAGGGGGAAGATCGTCGCCCACGTGCTGATCCCGAGCTCCGTATCCACGCTGGTGGAAATGTTCTCGTATTTCTTCCTGAACAGCATGATCACGATCTCCGCGGTCGCCTTTCTCTGCACTTACGATAATCAGCCGCTGTCCATTCTCATCACCACCTACGAGAAAAACAGCAACTATGAGATGCAGAGCGTAATCTCTCTCATCATCCTTTTCCTGAACGTCCTGGCGAGGTCGGTGTTTTTCGCCGTGACCTCCGTGCTTGACCGGAAGCAGAGCAAAGAGGTGGAGGGCGGGATCGGCCTTTCCCGCTACGAATTTGACTTCCTGGCTTATCTGGAGAAAAACGGGAAGGGGATCTACAGCCAGAGAAAACTGGCCGACGATCTGACGATCACCCTCAGCAACGCGGCCCGGCTGCTTCATGAGCTCGCCGACCGGGACTTCATCAATCTTCTTGCCGACGGCAGCATGGAGATCAGCGAAAAGGGCCTGCGCGCCCTCGAGCCATACAAGGTCCGCAAGGCGATCATCCTCGCCGCCGGATTTGGCCAGAGGCTCGCGCCGGTCACGCTGGACACGCCAAAACCGCTGGTGAAGGTCAACGGTGTTCGCATCCTCGACACGCTGCTGGACGCCCTCTATGCCAAAGAGATCAAAAACATAACCATCGTCCGCGGATATCGGAAGGAGCAGTTCGACCAGCTTCTGGAAAAGTATCCGACGATCCAGTTCATCGACAATCCGGAGTTCAACCTGGCCAACAATATCAGCTCTGCCGTCCATGCCATCGACCGGATCGACCGCTGCTATATCTGCGAGGCGGATCTGTATATCACCAATCCGGATATTATCAACAAGTACGAATACTGCTCGAACTATCTCGGCGCCAAGGTCGCGGAAACCGACGACTGGTGCTTCAAAAAGCACCAGGGCTACGCCAGCGACTATCAGATGGGCGGCACAGACTGCTACCAGGCCTTCGGTATTTCCTATTGGGACGGAGAAGACTCTGAAAAGCTGAAAGCAGATCTTCGAAAAGTCTACGCCAGCAGAGGCGGCAAAGAAAACCTCTGGGAGCAGGTCCCTCTGAAAATCGCCAGGAAAAACTACAAGCTGGAGATCCGCAAATGCCACAAATCAGACATCATCGAGATCGACAATTTTATTGAGCTGATCGCCGCCGATCCCAGCTACGCAAGCTATCCCGGTTATGAAGAATACAGCGGAAAATAGCAAGCCAAACCGCAGGCAGGAGCGGCGGGACGAAAGTCCCGCCGCTCTTTTTCGCCCCAAAAACTGTTGGCTTTTTTTATTTTTTATTTTATAATGGAACAAACTTTTGAAATGGGGCATTGACATGAGCATTGCACTCGCCGTTCTCGCCGGTCTCGTCTGGGGCGCGCTGGCGGCGCTGCTGGGCGGCGTCATCACGCGGCGTTCGCTGGCGAAAAACAGCACCTCCGCCGTGCTGATCGGCAATCTTCTGCGCACGCTGACAGATCTGGCGGCGCTGGGCATCGTCTTCCTGCTGCGGAAGCTCCTGCCCTTCGACTATACCTGGATGCTGATCGCCACGGCCGTGGCGCTGTCCATCGGCACCATCGTCATCAGCTACCGCATCGCAGGCAAAAAGTGAGGCTTTTCCCATGGGTGAACACAAAATCCTGAAAAACAAGTGGTTCCTCTATCTGACGGAGTTTTTCGCGGGCGTGTCCGTGATGGCGGTGGAGCTCGGCGCGAGCAGGCTTCTCGCGCCCTATTTCAGCTCCTCGCAGATCGTCTGGACCATCATCATCGGCACCATCATGATCGCCATGGCGCTCGGCAACCTCTACGGCGGCCGTGCCGCGGACAAGAATCCCGATCCCGCGCGGCTCTACCGCCGCATCCTGATCGCCGCGGTCTGGATCGCCGCGATCCCGGTGCTGGGCAAGTACCTGATCATGGGCATCACGGGGCTGCTGATCGTGACGATCAGCACCAACTTCCTCGTGATCGCGGCCTTCGTGTCCTGCATGCTGATCTTCGTGTTCCCGCTCTTCCTGCTGGGCACCGTCACGCCCTCACTGGTGAAGGTCACGGTGGACAGCCTCGACGACAGCGGCCGTACCGTCGGTCGGCTCGGCGCCTGCAACACGATCGGCAGCATCCTCGGCACCTTCCTGCCCACCTTCGTCACGATCCCGGCCGTGGGCACCGCCGTCACCTTCCTGATCTTCTCCGGCGTGCTGCTGGCGATCGCGCTCGTCTATTTCCTCAGCGAGAAGACGAAGCTGCGCGCCGTGATCCTCGCCGTGATCCTCTTCCTCCTCTGCCTGATCTTCGGCCGCAGCACGGCCTTCGCCTTCTGGGAGGACGATCTGAGCTACGAGGGCGAATCGGTCTACAACTACCTGCAGGTCAAGGAGGACGACCGGCAGGTCACTCTCTCGACCAACGTCCTCTTCGGCGTGCAGAGCGTGATGATGAAGGAGGGCGGCCTGACCGGCATGTACTACGACTACGCGCTGGCGGGGCCCGTCATGGCCGGAAAGGACGCGCCGAAGGTCCTCGTGCTCGGCAACGGCAGCGGCACCTTCGCCTCGCAGTGCCTGGACTACTTCCCCGGCTGCACGGCCGAGGGCGTGGAGATCGACGGCAAGATCACGCAGCTTGCCTGGGATTACTTCGCCATGCCCGAGGCGGTGCAGGTGACGGAATACGACGGCCGCGCCTATCTGCAGGCGATCGACGACCGCTACGACGTGATCCTCGTCGACGCCTATCAGGACATCACGATCCCCTTCCAGATGTCCTCCGTCGAATTCTTCACGCTGGTGCGCGGGCACCTGGCCGAGGGCGGCGTGATGGTGGTCAACATCAACATGCGCTCGGACGGCGAGGGCAGCATCAACCAGTACCTCTGCGACACGATCGCCTCGGTCTTTGACGCTGTCGCCACCGTGGACGTGCCCTACACCACCAACCGCGAGCTCTTTGCCTGCGTCGGCGAAACGCCCGCCGAGCGCCTCGCCGCCGGGACGGAGCGCGTGGCCGATCCCGCGCTGCGCAGCCTGATGGCGCGCATTTCCGCCGATCTGGTCCCCTATGCGGGCGGCGAGCGCATCTTCACCGACGATCAGGCGCCGGTGGAGCTGCTGGGCATGCGCATGATCGACGGCATCATCGGGCAGGAGCTGGCCTACTACAAGGAGATCTACGAGCGCGACGGCCTGCAGGGCATCCTCGACGACTTCCGCTGAAAGAAAGATAAAACAGCAAAGCACAGGGCATCCGCCCTGTGCTTTGCCGTTTTCCTGGTTGAATTCCTGTGTTTGTGCTATGATGAAAGCAAGCCGCAGGGCAGTTCCTGCAAGAAAAAGGTGCGTGTGATATGGACCTGCCGAAACGAAAGACAATTCGTTTGCCGAACTATGATTATTCTTCCCCTGGCGCATACTTTGTTACCGTCTGCACGCGGGACAGGCGCTGCCTGCTGTCGGAGATCAGCGTAGGGGCCGACGCCCTCGGCGGCCCGTGTCTGAGCCTTACGGCGACCGGTAAAATCGTAGAAAAAACCATCCTTTCAACGGATCGAATCTCCGGCGTGTCGATTGACAAATACGTCATCATGCCGAACCATATTCATCTGATCCTTTGTATCGGCGCAGAGCCGCAGAACGGGCCGCCGAGGGCGTCGGCCCCTACGGTTTCTGATGCGATTGGCGCAATGAAGCGGCTCATCAACAAAGAAGTCGGAGCTAATATCTGGCAGCGATCGTTCCACGAGCACGTGATCCGCGGCGCGGAGGACTACGCCATGATCTGGGACTACATAGAAAAGAATCCGGCAAAGTGGGCCGAGGACCGCTTCTATGCAGAATGAAAAACGCACAGGGCAAATGCCCTGTGCGTTTTTATTCTGCAACATATTCCATGATGTCCTCTACGCGGCAGGAAAGAATTTTGCAAAACATTTCGATCGTATGCGTGCTGACGCTTTCGTTGCGCTTCATGCGGGTGATCTGCCCGGGACTCACGCCATAGCGTTTGATCAGTGCATATTGTGTGATTCCTTTTTCCTCCATTGTTTTCCATAATTTTGCATAGGACATCATAAAAATCACCGCTTTCTTCTTGCATGTTAATCGAAAATGTTGTATCCTAACATTAACCAATATTGGTTAATGTTAGAAAAAGAGAGGTATCTGGAATGAAAAGCAAAACCACGGCGCTGATTTTATCTGTTCTCGTAGGAGGTCTTGGGGTAGACCGGTTTTATCTGGGTTACACGGGCATGGGAGTCCTAAAGCTTCTCACTGCCGGATGTTTTGGCATCCTCTGGCTGATTGACGTCATCAACATTGCCACCGGGAAATTGCTTCCGGCGGATGGCTCTCCTTATGACGACGACACCCGCGCCGTCCCCATGCAGGCTCCGTCCGATCCTCTGGCGGAGCTGGAAAAGATCAGCACGCTGCATGAGCAGGGTATTCTGAGCGATGAGGAATACGCAAAGATGAAAGCCGACTGCCTTGCCAAGATCAAGTAAGGAGAGGCCGTCGTGAACAAAAAAGGAAATAATATTAAAGGGATCATCGCCGGGGCGCTCTTTGTCGTTTTTGTCATAGTACAGTTAATCTCTGCAATTAAAAGCTATAACACTATCGATTACAGCTACTCTAAGGCCTCGTTCTTCACCGTCTATTTGAGCTCCTTGATTATTTGGCTTCTATGGCTCCTCTTTGCGATTTCCCTGTTCATCGACAATCTCAGCTTTGCCCGGGTGATCCGAATAGTGACGCTTGTATACGCTGCTTTTACAACCGTGGTCACGCTGGTTACGGGCACCTCGGGCTGGGTAATCAGTCTGCTCGTTTCTCTGCTGATGCAGGTCATGCTGCTGCTCGCCTTCATAAAGCCCGGAAAGCAGGGGCAGATTTTCGGATTCATATCTGCCGGTCTGTTTATTCTCTCTAATCTTCTTTCATGCATTCGGCTGATAAAAAATTATGACTTAGAATTCGGATTTGCTCTGCGCGTCTACCTTCTCGCCCCTGGGACGCTGCTCCTCCTTGCCGCCCTTGTCATGACAGCGTTTTATGTGGCAGATAAGGACCTCGAGGAAAAGCAGGCGGCGCCAAAGGCCGCCGCATATGTCGACCCAAAAAGCAGTCTGGAAAAGCTGACGGCTTTGAAAGCATTGCTGGACAAAGGCGCCATTACCAGTGAAGAATTTGAAGAGAAGAAAAAACAATTGCTTGGTATGTGAAGAAAGACCTGGAGCACTTTGCTCCAGGTCTTTTTATTTGTTCTTATCCCCCGGTTTGAAGACGAGCGCGACGAGGTAGCCGAAGAACATGGCCGCGCAGATGCCGCCCGCCGCCGCGGTAAAGCCGCCCGTGAAGGCGCCGAGCAGCCCCTTCTCCTCCACGGCCTTTTTGACGCCCTTCGCCAGGGCGTTGCCGAAGCCGGTCAGCGGCACGGTCGCGCCCGCGCCCGCCCAGTCGGCCAGCGGCTGATAGACGCCGAGCGCCCCGAGCAGCACGCCCGTGACCACAAAAATGGTCAGAATGCGCGCGGGCGTGAGCTTCGTATAGTCGATCAGCAGCTGCCCGACGACGCACAGCAGCCCGCCCACGGCAAAGGCCTTTCCATATTCAATCAGCAGTTCCATTGCCCCATTCTCCATTCTCGATGGCCACCGCGTGGCAGATCCCCGGGATGCTGTTGCCCTGCTGCGAGCTCAGCGGGCTCATCAGCGCGCCGGTGGCGGCGAAAAGCACACGGTTCCACACGCCCTTTTCCATGCCGCGCAGGATATGCCCGCCCAGCACCGAGGCGCTGCAGCCGCAGCCGGAGCCGCCGGCGTTCACGTCCTGCGTGTTCAGGTCAAAGAGCAGCACGCCGCAGTCCATATAGCTGCAGTCGAGCTCCACGCCGTCGCGGCGGAAGAGCTCCTGCAGGATGTCGTGCCCGAGCGCACCGAGGTCTCCGGTGAAGATGGCGTCGTAATCTTTGGGACTGCGTCCGGTGTCGGCAAAATGCGCCTTGAGCGTCTCGTAGGCCGCCGGCGCCATCGCCGAGCCCATCGCGTTTGCGTCCTTGATGCCCGCGTCCACGATGCTGCCGAAGGTCACGGCCGTCACGCGCGGCCCTTTTCCCTCTTTGCCGAGCAGCACCGCGCCGGCGCCGGTGACGGTCCACTGCGCCGTGGGCGGGCGCTGACCGCCGTACTCCAGCGGGAAGCGGTACTGCCGCTCGGCCGAGCAGAAATGCGAGCCGGTGACCGCGGCGGCGGTCCCGGCATAGCCGCCGTCGATCAGCAGCGCCGCGAGGCCCAGGCTCTCGGCCATCGTCGAGCAGGCGCCGTAAAGCCCCAGGTAGGGCAGATTCGAGTCCTTCATGGCAAAGGCCGAGCTGATGCACTGGTTCAGCAGATCCCCGGAGAAGACCGCGTCGAGCGCGGAGGGCGGCAGCTGCGCCTTGGAGCATGCCAGCTCGAAGCACTGGCGGAGCATGTGGCTCTCCGCCTTCTCCCAGGTCTGTTCGCCGAAATAGGAGTCCTCGGAGATCAGGTCGAAGCAGTCCTTCAGCGGCCCCTCGCCCTCCTTCTGCCCGACCACGCTGGCGTAGCCGACGATCGACGGCGCGGACGGGAGCAGCAGCGTCTGCTTTCCGATGCGTTTATTCACAGCAATCCCCCATTTTTATTGATGGACTTAGTTTGCCCGTCTGCGGACAAAATCCGCGGCCCCGCGGCGCTCCAATTTTTCCCATGGTTTTTCCCGCGTTCGTACTTGACATAACACCGTCAACAAGTTAAAATAGATCGGATAGAATTTTGACCGGCATCAGGGGAGATGCCTGCCACGGTTCTATGTTTACAATGCCACGGACGGATGCGTTTTATGGTCCGTCTTTGCTTAGAATCGAATACCCGATCCCGCAGTAACCACCGCAAAATTCTAAAAGAATGGAGGTGTGTTTACTACCTATGCACTGGTTAATAGGCATTTTGATCGGTCTGGTTGTGGGCGCAGGCATCACAGCCGCCGTTTTTGTCACCCGTGAAAAGAACGCCGAACGCAGTATCGCCAACGCCGAAGAACAGGCCAGGCAGATCGTCAACGATGCTATTAAGAGCGGCGAGAGCAAGAAAAGAGAGTCTCTCGTCGAAGCAAAGGAAGAAATACACAGACGCCGCTCCGAGTATGAGCGGGAAGAAAAGGCACGCCGTGCCGAGCTGCAGAAGCAGGAACGCCGCCTGCAGCAGAAGGAAGAAAATCTGGACCGCAAGATCGATTCTGTCGAGAAGAAGAGCGACACCCTCAACAGCAAGATCGCTGCCGCCGAAGCTCAGCAGAAGGAGATCGCCCAGGTCAAGAAGAGCCAGCTGGAAATGCTGGAACGGATCTCCGGCTTCTCCACCGAAGACGCCAAGACCTACCTGATCAACGCCGTCCGTGACGACGCGACCCACGAAATGGCGATGAAGGTGAAGGAGGTCGAGGCCCAGTTCAAGGATGAGGCCGACGACCGCGCCCGCGAGATCATCGCCACCGCCATCCAGCGCTGCGCCGCCGACCACGCCAGCGAGATCACCGTCTCCGTCGTCCCCCTCCCCAACGACGAGATGAAGGGCCGCATCATCGGCCGCGAGGGCCGCAACATCCGCAGCATCGAAACGCTGACGGGCTGCGACCTGATTATCGACGACACCCCCGAGGCCATCACCGTCTCCAGCTTCGACCCCGTCCGCCGCGAGGTGGCGCGCCTGGCGCTGGAGAAGCTGATCCAGGATGGCCGCATCCACCCCGCCCGCATCGAGGAAATGATCGCCAAGGCCCAGAAGGAGGTCAACGCCACCATCAAGGCCGAGGGCGAGCGCGCCGTGTTCGAAACGAACATCCACGGCCTGCACCCCGAGATCATCAAGCTGCTGGGCCGCATGAAGTACCGCACCAGCTACGGCCAGAACGTGCTGAACCACTCCATCGAGGTCTCTCACATCGCAGGCCTCATGGCCGCCGAGCTCGGCGTGGACGTGAACATCGCCAAGCGCGCCGGTCTCCTGCACGACATCGGCAAGAGCATCGACCACGAGGTCGAGGGCAGCCACGTCACCATCGGCGTGGACATCTGCCGCAAGTACAAGGAGTCCGAGGCCGTCATCCACTGCATTGAGGCGCACCACGGCGACGTGGAGCCGCACACGATCGAGGCCTGCCTCGTCCAGGCGGCCGACGCGATCTCTGCCTCCCGCCCCGGCGCCCGCCGCGAGAACATCGAGAACTACGTCAAGCGTCTGGAAAAGCTCGAAGAAGTCTCCAAGAGCTTCCCCGGCATTGCCAGTTCCTATGCGATCCAGGCCGGCCGCGAGATCCGCGTGATGGTCAAGCCCGAAGAGGTCAGCGAGGACCAGATGGTGCTGCTGGCCCGCGACATCGCCAAGAAGATCGAGGAGGAGCTGACCTACCCCGGTCAGATCAAAGTCCATCTCCTGCGCGAGACCAAAGCCGTCGATTACGCCAAGTAAACAGAAAAGCACCTGTGGAAGCCTTTGCTTTCACAGGTGCTTTTTTATTGCCCGTAATACTCCGCGCCGCGCAGCTCGCCGCTCGTGGCATGGTAGCCGCTTGCGTCGTGATAGACCAGATCCAGGTTCTCCCGCGTGATCGGCGCAGTGTAGGGATTCAGGCAGTCGTTGATCATCAGCAGCCACTTCTCCGGCTCCGGCAGCGTATAGCTCAATCCCGCGACCGTGGCGGGCACGTTGGGCATGGTGTGGAAGCGGATATCCTCCCGCCGGCACTGCAGCGCCTGGCGCAGGAGCCAGGCGATATTGGCCGCCGTCAGGTCGGTGTCGGTGTGCGAGGCGATCAGCTCCGCCAGCTCCGGCAGCCGCGGCACGCTGCCGAGCGACAGCAGCTGGCCGAGGGCCGCGTCCATGAAGCGCTGCTGCACGGCCACGCGGTCCAGGTCGCCGTTGAGATAGCTTGCGCGGTAGCGCACAAGGCCCATGGCCTCCTCCCCGCTCAGGTGCCGGAGTCCGGCGTCCAGATGAATATGCAGATCCTGGGCCGCGTCGTCGTAGTGCATCGCCTCCGGCAGCTCGAAATCGATCCCGCCGACGAGGTCGACCGCCTCGACAAAGACCCCCAGATCCACCACCGCGCAGCAGTCCGGCGTAAAGCCGCAGAGCTTCCGGATCTCCCGCCGCAGGCCCTCGCCGGGCGCGTCGCCGCTGTTGGCTGTGCCGGCATAGACGGCGTTGATCTTGCGCACCGGCCAGTTGAGATTCACCAGCGTGTCGCGCGGGATGCTGACCAGGTCAAGCCCGTGCCGCAGCGTGTCGAGCCGCCCGAGCAGGATGGTGTCGGTATTGCCGCTGGCGTCGTCCCGTCCGGCTAGCAGGATGGTATAGACGCCCTGTTTGCGGCCGGAGATCCCGGCCTCCGCCGCGATCCGCGCCTCTGTCTGCCCGGTTTTTGCCGTTTCACGCAGCACGGCCTGCGTTTCCTCCGGAAAAGCCTCCGAAAGCGCCGGCGGCTGCTCCCAGCGCAAATACAGCAGCCAGGTGAGTACAAACAGGAGCATAGCAAACACGGTCGTGGCCAGCAGCCGCCATATTCCGCGATGATTATTCATAGTCATCCGTTCATTCCTCCTCATCTCCTCCTATTATGTCCTTATCCTTCCGGATTCAGACGCTGTTTTGCGCCTGTATATTTTCCATTCCTGTGTGAGAAAATAAAAGCAGTCCTACATATACTGTATTGGACCACAAGCTATCCGGAGTGAGAAATATGAGTACGGTCAAACGAGGAGAAATCTATTACGCGGACCTGAGTCCCGTGGTGGGCAGCGAGCAGGGCGGCGTGCGCCCGGTGCTGATCGTTCAGAACGACACCGGCAACCGCCACAGTCCCACGGTGATCGCCGCGGCCATCACCAGCCAGCTGGGCAAAGCCAAGCTGCCCACCCATATCCACCTGTCCCGTCAGACGACCGGTCTGAACCGCGACAGCATCATCCTGCTCGAGCAGATCCGCACGCTGGACAAATCCCGCCTGCGCGAGCGTATGGGGCGGCTGGACGAGAGCACGATGAGCGCCGTGGACAACGCCCTGTCCGTCAGCTTCGGGCTGCACGGATGAGACAATTCGGAATCCGGAGTTCAGAATTCGGAATGAAACGGAATACGAAAGCCTCCCTGCGCATACCATGCGCAGAGAGGCTTTTTCATCAGGGGGATCGTCGATGGAGTATCCGATCTATATTGAAGGCCGGGAGAGCGGCACGCTGAGCGAGACGACCGAAGGGCTGTACACGGTTTTCCGGGCCGACTGTCCCAAGCGAAACGGGATGATCCGCCTCTGGCTGCACGGCGGCGGGCAGAGCGCCTGTCTCGGCCTGCTCGCCCCGCGCGGCGAGCGCCTGGTGCTGACGCGGCGCCTGTCCCGTCAGGCGCGGGCGGCCTTTCCACGGACGATCGAGCGTGTGTCCGATCAGCCGCGGGCCGCTGCCGCGCCGCGGACGGCGCCCGCTCCCCCGCCGCCAACGCCCTCTCCCGCCCGGCAGGAGCCGGATTCCGAGGGCTGGCGGGCGCTCGGCGACGGCACGCTGCTGGCTTCCGACGGACGGCGCGCCATTCCGGCCGCTCTGCCGCCGGATTCTCCGCTCGCGCCGCATCTCCGGCGCATCGGCGGCCGGGTCTATCTTGTATTTCGCCTGTAGATGCGATATAATAAGATATTACAATACATAGAAAGAGGCGAATATGATGCAGATGACCGATCTGATCGCCAAAAAGAGGGACGGCGGCACGCTGAGCACCGAGGAGATCGAATTTATCATCCGCGGCTATACCGAGGGCAGCATTCCGGACTATCAGATGTCCGCTCTGTGCATGGCCATTCTCTTCCGCGGCATGGACGACCGGGAGACCCTGGATCTGACGATGGCGATGATGCACTCCGGCGAGACGCTGGATCTGAGTCCGATCCGCGGCATCAAGGCCGACAAGCACTCCACCGGCGGCGTCGGCGACAAGACGAGTCTGATCCTCTGCCCGATGGTGGCGGCCTGCGGCGTGAAGATCGCCAAGATGTCCGGCCGCGGCCTGGGCCACACCGGCGGCACCATCGACAAGCTGGAGAGCTTCAAGGGCTTCGTCACCGGCATCAGCGAGCAGACCTTCTTCGATAACGTCAACCGCATCGGCATCGCGATCGCCGGCCAGACCGCCGATCTGGACCCGGCGGACAAGAAGCTCTACGCCCTGCGCGACGTGACCGGCACCGTGCCCTCCATCCCGCTGATCGTCAGCTCCATCATGTCCAAGAAGCTGGCCTCCGGCGCGGACGTGATCGTGCTGGACGTCAAATGCGGCAGCGGCGCCTTTATGAAAACCCCGGAGCAGGCCGAAGAGCTGGCCCGCGGGCTGACGAGGGTCGGGCGGCTGGCCGGGCGGAAGGTCGCGGCGGTCATCACCGACATGGACGAGCCGCTCGGCAACGCCGTCGGCAACGCGATCGAGGTCAAGGAGGCCATTTCGGTGCTGCGCGGCGAGACGAAGGGCGAGCTGCTGGAGCTCTGCCTGACGCTGGGCAGCTGCATCCTCACCGAGGCGGGCTTCGCCGCCGACGACAAGGAAGCGCGCGCGAAGCTGCAGGCCGTCATCGACGACGGCAGCGCCCTGCACAAGCTCTATGAGCTGGTCGAGGGCCAGTTCGGCGAGGCGGCGGCCGTGTACGACACCTCCCTCCTGCCCGATGCGAAGGTGAAGCTCGAGGCGCTCAGCGAGGAGGCGGGCTATGTCGCCCACATTCAGGCCGAACAGGTGGGCCTTGTGTCGATGCACCTCGGCGGCGGCCGCGTGACCAAGGACAGCGAGATCGACCTGTCGGTGGGCGTCTATCTGCACAAGAAGGTCGGCGACCGGGTCGAACAGGGCGAGAGCCTCGGCACGATCCACGCGTCTTCTCCGGAAAAGGCCGAACAGGCAGCCCAGCTCCTGCGCCGCTGCTACACGCTCAGCCCCGATCCCGTGGAGAAGCCGCCCTTTATCAAGGGCATCGTCCGCTGACGAAATATTGCAAAAAAAGGATGTGAACCGAAGTTCACATCCTTTTTTGTTTTATCCCTGGAAGTTCCGGTAGAACAGCGCGAGGAAGATCAGCGCGAGGGCGAAGTAGCCCAGGCCCACGTGGAGCAGAAAGCCGTAGCCCTTGACGCGGCCCTTCTCCGTCTTGCGCTCGAGGTACTCGGCGTAGGTCTCCTGGCGGCTGCCCATGCCGGGGATCAGGAAGCGCAGCGCGTAGCTCGTCACATAGCCGATGCCGGCGAAGGCGCCCTCGTTGGACAAGGCCACCAGCGCGGCCGTCAGGATCAGCAGCACGCCCGGAAAGGTGAAGGCATCGCAGAGGATGCGGTACTTTTCCGCCGCCTCCTCCGCGCCGGTATAGCCGCGCAGGCGGAGCGCCCCGAGAGCCAGCAGCGCGCCGAACAGGACGGCGCCGCCGTACTTGATGAGATTGGCAGCTGATTTCTTGCTCACAGGTTGAACTCTTTCCGGTAGGCCTGCTCCTCGGCGTCGTTGCAGTGCACGAAGTGGCCGGGGATGATCTCGCGCAGCGTCGGCTTATCCACGCTGTAATCGTGGGCGGCCAGCGCGTTGTAGGTGATTCTCTTGCGGCGCTTCTCGGCCCGCGGGTCCGGCAGAGGGATGGCGGACAGCAGCGACCGGGTGTAGGGGTGCATCGGGTGAGCGAAGAGCTCCTCGGAGGGCGCAAGCTCGACCATGTTGCCGTAGTACATGACGCCGATGCGGTCGGAGAAGTACTTGACGACGGACAGGTCGTGCGCGATGAAGAGGATCGTCAGACCGAGCTGGTCGCGCAGGTCGTTGAGCAGGTTGATGACCTGGGCCTGGATGGACACGTCCAGCGCGGAGATCGGCTCGTCGGCGATCAGCAGGTCAGGCTTCATGATGACGCTGCGGGCGATGCCGATACGCTGCCGCTGGCCGCCGGAGAACTCGTGGGGATAGCGGCCGGCGTGCTCGCGCACGAGGCCTACCATCTCCAGGATCTCGTAGACCTTCTCGTCGATGTAGGCCTGGTCGCGGATGCCGTTGATGACCAGTCCCTCGGAGATGATCTCCTTGACGGTCATGCGCGGGTTCAGCGAGGCGATCGGGTCCTGGAAGATCATCTGGATCTGGGTGATGAGCTTGGTGTTCTTCGCCACGCGCAGCTCGTCCTTGTACTTCTTCTTCAGCTCGGCCAGCTTCACGGGATCGCCCTCGGCGGCCTTGAGCTGGGGCTCATAGCGCTCCCTGACCTCTTTGACCAGCTTTTCGGCATAGACCCTGTCGGAATTTTTGTGGTCGAACTTGGCCTTGCGGATCTCGTCGCGGTTGAAGGAGATGCTCTCCTCCAGCTCCCTGCGGCGCTGCTCGCTCATCGGATCGCCCGGCTTGAGCGCCTTGAGCTCCTTGCGGGCGGCCTTGATGGCGTCCTTGTAGCTGCGCGTGCCGGCGCAGATGCGCTGGCCCTTGAAGTAGATGCTGCCGGAGGTGATATCGTAGATGCGGATGATCGAACGGCCGGTGGTGGTTTTGCCGCAGCCGGACTCGCCGACGAGGCCGAAGACCTCGCCCTTCTTGATATCGAAGCTGACGTCGTTGACGGCCTTGTTCTCATAATTGCCAGACTTGAAGTACTGGCAGAGGTGTTCCACCCGCAGCAGGGGTTCCTGATTGTCGATGTTGCTCATCCAAGCTCACCTCCTGCCCTTTTCTTCATTCTTTCGATGCGGTCGATGATGATCTTCGGCGGCTCCACCTTCGGCGCGTCGGGGTGCAGCAGCCAGGTGGCGGCCCAGTGCGTGGGCGAGACCTGGAAGGGAGGCGGCTGCATCTCAAAGTCGATCTGCATCGCGTACTTGTTGCGCGCGGCAAAGGCGTCGCCCTCGGGCGGGTAGATCATGTTCGGCGGGGTGCCGGGGATGGCGTCCAGCTTCTCCTTGGTGTCCAGGTCGGGCATGGAGCTCAGCAGCGCCCAGGTGTAGGGATGGCGGGGATCGTAGAAGATCTCGTCCGCCGTGCCGTATTCGACGATCTTGCCGGCGTACATGACCGCGATATCGTCGGCCATGTTGGCCACGACGCCGAGGTCGTGCGTGATGAAGATGACCGACAGGTTGCGCTCGGCCTTCAGCTTGTTGATCAGCTCCAGGATCTGGGCCTGGATGGTCACGTCCAGCGCGGTGGTCGGCTCGTCGCAGATCAGGATGTCGGGGTTGGCGGCCAGGGCGATGGCGATGACGATGCGCTGGCGCATGCCGCCGGAGAACTCGAAGGGGTACTGGTTGTAGCGGATGCGGGGCTCGGGGATGCCGACCTCCTCCATCAGCTGGATCGCCTTCTCGCGGGCCATGCTGCGGGTGACGCGGTGCACCATCTCGGAGCCGCGGTCCTTCAGATAGTCCACGATCTGCACGCTGCGCGCGGCGCAGTCCACGCCGGGCGCCGCTTCGATGTATTCCTCGTAGTGGCTGACCATGTTGGCGACGGACTTTTCGACGTTGGCCTCCAGCTCGTCCAGGTCATAGACGACCTTCGGCACGACCTTCCAGTCGACCGTGCGGCCCTTGGCGATCAGCGCGTCGCGGCGGCGGGACTGGCGGGCAAAGCGGGCCTCCTCCTTGGGATTGCGCTTGACGGCGTTGAAGTAGCGGTCGATCGCGTCGTTGATGGCGTAGCGGAAGGTATAGGCGCTGGAGTCCTTGACGATCTCCATGCGGTCGATGGAGTCTTCCACCTGCTGGGCCAGGTCATTGGCCCACTTGTGGGCGGCGCTGCGGCTGTTCTTGAGCCCGGCAAACTGCCCGCGGGCGGCCTTGAGCGTCTCGACGACCTGCTTTTTCTTTTCCAGGGCGTTCTCGAAGGAATAGCGCACGCCCTGCTCTTCCATACCGAGGAAGTCAATCATGAAATTCCGGTCGAGGTATTCGCGCGTCATGGCGTTGAGCTCCTCGACGGGCATGCCGTGGAGATCGGCCTGGGGATTCTGCATCTTGTAGAAGCCGATGCGGAAGAATTCCGGCACGGTGCGGCCGTCCAGCTCGCGCAGCAGATCCTCGGTGCGCTTGACCGCCTCGGTGATCCTGTCAGGGACGGACTGGTCCTTGGCGGGCTTGAAGCCGCGCACCGCCTCGCCCAGCTCCTGGGCGGCGGCGTCGAGCTTTGCGTCGGTATCATGGCTGAAGAACTCGTTTTTCACGGTTTTCAGCTTGTCGGCGATGGTCTTGACCGAGCCCTTGACGTCGACCTTCTGCTTTTTGGAGGTCAGGAAGAGGAAGTCCTCGGTCTTGGCGATCAGATCCTCGGCGGCGTTTTTGGCCGTGTTGTAGGCGTTCTCCATGCGGATCGCCTCGGCGTTGAAGTTCTCGAAGGTCTTGATGCGCTCTTCCACCTGGGCGCGGCTGCCTTCGCCGAGGGCGGCGATGGAATTCTGCTTGACCAGGCCGAGCACCTCGTTGAACTCTCTCTTGGCCTCGCGGCGGTTGCCCTTGTCCTTGAGCAGCATGGCCTCGGTGATCTGGCGGCCGATCTTGACGATCGGGTTCAGGGAGGACAGCGGGTCCTGGAAGATCATGGAGATCCGGTTGCCGCGGATGTCGCACATCTCTTCCTCGGAGATCTTCAGCAGGTCCTTGCCGTCGTAGAGGATCTCACCGCTTTCGATGATGGAGTTGCCGGCGAGGATGCCGAGGATGGCCTTGGAGGTGACGGATTTGCCCGAGCCGGACTCGCCGACGATGGCGAGCGTCTTGCCGCGCTCCAGCTCGAAGGAGATGTCGCGCACCGCCTTGACGGTGCCGCCGGAGGTGCGGAAGGAAACTCTCAGATTTTTAACATCAAGTATCTTATCCATGCTTACTCCTCCACGCCGCGCAGAGACGGGTTAAAGGCGTCTCTCAAGCCGTTGCCGAACAGGTTGAAGCAGATCATCAGCAGGGAAAGCGCGATGGCGGGATAGCCCAGCAGGTGCGGATAGTTGGTCCAGATGTTGGCCGCGTCGGACAGCAGGGTGCCGAGGCTGGTCTGGGTGGCGCTGCCGAGCTTGACGATGCCGAGGTAGCTGAGCATGCTTTCGCTGTTGATGGTGCCGGGGATGATCAGCACGCTGCCGGTGATGATCGTGCCGAGGGCGTTCGGGAAGATGTGCTTCCAGATGATGCGGCTGTCCTTGGCGCCCAGGGTGCGGGCCGCGAGCACGTACTCCTGGCCCTTGAAGCGGTAGAACTGCGTCCTCGTGCGGGAGGCCATGCCGATCCAGCCGGTCAGCACGAAGGCGAAGATCAGACTTGGGATCACGCCCACCTTGGCCGACAGGTGCAGCTGGAACAGCGTCGCCACGACGATAAAGGGCACGTCGACCAGGATATCGGAGATGCGCTCGAGGATCAGGTCGACCCAGCCGCCGTAGTAGCCCTCGACCGCGCCGTACATGGCGCCGATCGTGAGGTTGACGGCGGAGACGATGATTGCCAGCAGCAGGCTCAGCCGCAGGCCGCCCGCCAGGCGCACCGCCATGTCGTAGCCCTGGCTGTCGGTGCCGAAGATGTACTCCGGCTCGAAGCCGTTGAGGTAGCGGTAGTAGTTGTAGTACAGGATACGCACCTTGTACTGTGCGGTCGCGTGGTCGCCGCCGCCGATGTACTCGAAGTAGATCGGATTGCCCTGGGCGTCACGCTTGTAGTTGTCCTCCAGGACCAGGTCGTCGCTCAGCTCCACGGTCTTGGCCTTGCCGGAGGCGGTGCTGACGGGCGTGCCCTTCTTGGTCTTGTACCAGTAGTTGGCGTCCAGCGGATCGAGGTTATACTCGTTGTTCTCCACCAGCGGATAGAGGATCTGCAGGCCGGTCTCGTTCTGCCAGTCTACGATGCGCTTGTACTCGGCCTGCTCGAGGCTCTTGTACAGGAAGCCGACTTCCAGATAGGTCTCGATCGTGCAGTTGGAGTAGATCGATTTGGGCTTGGCGCCCTTGATCTCGGTGATCATCGTCAGCGGGCCGACCTTTTTGATCGGCTGGAAGTAGCTGCGCAGGCCCTCGCCGACCGTCACCTGGCCGCTGCCGTCGCGGTCCTCGGCGGCGACGCCGATGCCGATGGCGCGGATGAGGCCGGGGCCGGAGAAGGTGCGGGTCACTGTGCCCTCGGACATGCCGATCTTCTGCAGCGTCAGGTCGCGGGAGGGCTTCTTGGCGTAGTACACGTCCATGAAGGTGTTGGGATGGTTGGAGATGATCATCGGCGCGAAGATGGAGAACAGGATGATGATCAGGATGATGATCGCGGCGACGATGGAGCCCTTGTTCTTGCGGAAACGGATCCAGGCGTCCTTGAAGTAGCCGACCGGCTTGTCGTCGAACTTTTTATCGCTCAGCCGCTGCCCTTCATTGACCAGCTTGAATTTTTCCTTGGGGATGTTGTTCATATTCATCGTATTATTCATCATTTCTTCGACCCCATTCTGATCCGCGGGTCAATGAACCCGTAGCTGATATCGACGAGGATACCGGCCAGAAGTCCGATGAACGTGTAGAAGATGGAGTCCACCATAAACACGTCGTAGTCGAACAGATTGATCGATTTGATGTAGAGCTGACCGACGCCGGGGATGGCGAAGATCTGCTCGATGATCATGGAGCCGCCCAGGATGCCGATGAAGGTACCGATGATCATCGGCAGGATCGGCACCATCGCGTTTTTCAGCGCGTGGCGGGAGGTCGCCTGCGCGCGGGTCAGGCCCTTGGTGCGCGCCAGCAGCATGTAGTCCGAGGTCAGCGTCTCGGTCAGCTCGGCACGGGTGAAACGCGTCAGGCCGGCGATCTGGCTGAAGGACAGGGCGAGGATCGGCAGGATCATGCTGATGAACATCTTCTTCGTCCACCAGCTGCCGCCCGCGTCCGCCAGGGAGTAGACGGTCAGAGGCAGCCAGTTGAGCTTGAAATAGAAGATGTACTGCACCAGGAAGGCGTACACATAGCTCGGTACGGATACGAACACCATGACCGAGGTGCTGATCACCTGGTCCTGCCATTTGTTCTTTTTGATGGCGGCATAAATGCCGAAGAGGATGCCGAGAGGAACCGAAAGGATAAAGGAATACAGATTGACCAGGACTGTCGGCAGCAGGCGGCTGGTCAGCACCTCAAAGGCGGGCGCGCGGAACTGGATATACCAGCTCGTGCCGAAATCCCCCTTCGTGAAGATGTTTTTCAGATAGATCCAGTACTGCACCAGCAGCGGCTTGTTGTATCCCAGCGCCTCAAAGCGGGCCGTGATGACCGCCTGCAGGTTCTTGTCCTGCGGCAGCTCCCTCGGGAGCAGTCGGATGAGCAGGAAGCACATCGTCATGATCACGAAAAACGTGAAGATCATCAAGAGCAGTCTCTTGATTATGTACTTGGTCATGGCCTCGTCTCCTTATGCTTCTTTTAATCCCTTGCGAAATTCCGTTTCGCAAGGGAGGATCTGTTGCGATTGCGCATTTTCTGCGCCTGCCCCGGTCTAAGCCTTGATGCCATCCGCCGGCTGGCGGCGGATTGCATCAAGGCTTATCAGGGGCTACAGATGCATACAGCGGGGGAAGTTTGTATGCCTCCCCCGCCATATATGTGCTTAAGTCTTCTGAAAAATCCGACCGAGAATTACTCGTAGTGGAGCTCGCCGCCCTGAGAGGCAACGAAGTCAGCCCACTCGGCGTCGTTGTAGTTGTACTTCATCAGGCGCAGCTCGCCGAAACCGTACATGATGTTGTACTCATCGGTGTAGTAGCTGTTCTTGAAGCTCAGCAGCTCGCAGGCCGTGGAGCTGGCCAGCGGGATGCGGTAGTACTTGCCGAGGTAGAGCTCTTCCATCTCAGACAGGACGTCCAGCTTGGTGTCGAAATCAGCGGAGGCATAGGGGCCGGAGCCGACCAGAGCGCCGGACCAGGCCTGCCAGCTCATCGCGACGGGCTGGCCGTCGATCTCGATGGTCAGCTGCTCGGTGGTCGGATCCCAGTCAGCCGCTTCGTTGATGTCGTACTGGTCGGGATCGCAGTAGACCTGCAGGTTGCGGAACGGATAGAAGGCCGCGCCGCCCCAGGCGCCGTAGCCGATGGCGAACTCGCCGGCGGGAACAGCGGCATAGCGGTTGTCGATGTTGCCGACAGCCTCGAGGGTGACGGTGCCGAAGCCGGAGCCTTCCACTGCGGCGTTGATGAACTCGTTCATCAGAGCCATCTGGTTGTTGTCAGCGGAATCCAGGGCGCCCTTCTTGTAGCCGACGCGGATGACGATGGGATCGCCCTCTTTGTAGAGGCCGGCCTCAACGAGCTCGCCGCAGGCGGTCTTCATCAGGTTCTTGGCCTCGGTGAGGTTGTAGCCGTTGATGGAGTCGTGGGCTTCCTTCAGCGTGGCATAGGCCTTGCCTTCGCCGTACTCAACGCCGTACAGGTTGACGATGGCCTGCATCGCCTGGTCGGAGTTGCGGTAGGAGGAAGTGGGATCGTTGTAGATGTCGTAGAAGTAGAGGCTGTTGAGCAGGGAGAACGCGGGCTTGTAGCCGGAGGTCGCGGTGACCCACTTGGCGCGGTCGATGCTCAGGGAGAAGGCCTTGCGGAAGTTGGTGTTGGACAGGACCACGGAGTTGGTGTTGCCCTTGGACTCATCCATCGCCTTGAGCATATCAACGTTGGTGTTGAAGAAGAAGGACATGGTGTAGGTCTCGTCGACCTTGTAGAGCTGATCGGAGGCAGCGTAGGTGACGAGCTCTTCGGCGTTGGGGCTCCAGGTGGACAGCTCGCCCTTCAGGAAGGCCTGCTTGGCGGCGTTGTCGTCCATGACGTCGATCACGACGCGGGTGGTCTGATACTGCTGCTGCTTCTCGCCGTCGACCTCGAAGTTGGTGTAGGAGACGAGGTTGCCGTTGCCGTCATCTTCCCAGCCGTACCAGTTGGGGTTCTGCACGAAGACCATCTGCTTGTCGGCCTGCATGGACTCGAGCATGTAGGGACCGTAGGCCATGGTGGTCTCGGGAGAGGTGCCGTAGTTGGTGGTCACGAGCTCGCCGGAGGTGTCCTTGCCGGCCTCGTAGAGATCCTCGTACACCAGCCAGGTGCTGGTCAGGGAGGTCAGGAAGTAGTTGTAGTCGATGTGGGTCTGGTTGACATAGACGATGGTGTAGTCGTCGACCTTGTAGCAGCCGACCGTGTCGAAGGGCACGCCGTCTTCATAGGTCTTCGCGACAAAGAGGTAATCGGGAGCGTAGCTCTCGTACGGGCCGCCGGGGGCGAAGTACTCGTACAGGGAAGCACCGGTGAACTCGTCGTCGCCGGCGCCGTCAGCGCTGTAAGCGACCTCGTCCAGGACGGAGACGTACTGCGGGACTTCGTTGCCTTCGGCGTCGACGTAGCCCTCAGCGCCCCAGAAGCCCCAGGTATCGACATAGAGGTCTTCCACTGCGCCGTTTTCCAGATAAGCGCTGGTCTCGACACCGATGGGCAGGTAGGCCGTGGAGCCCTGGTAGTAGTAGGCGGCGCCGCCGGCAACGGCGGACTCACCGGCCACGTAGAGGTTGGCACGGTAGTTGTGCATCTCGGGAGCGAGCAGCTGCTGCATGGAGTAGATGTAGTCGTCGGCGGTGATGGCTTCGCCGTTCTGCCACTTGGCGTCCGGGTTCAGCTTGATCTCGAAGACGTAGCCGTCGGTCACGTCGGCAGCCTCGACACCCTCAGGCAGAACGACCGCATACTTGGTCAGGTCTTCCTGGTGAGTGGCCGTCACGTCGTTGACCTCGGTAGCCATCTCATAGACCCACTGGTACACGCCGTTCTCGGAGTCGAGAATGGACATGGTGACGAAGGGGCTGGTGATGTAGCTGTTCACAGCGTCATCGGCGTTGGTCTCCCAGGTGTGGGGGTTCCAGTTGTTGCCCAGGGAGCTGCTGTAGGTGTTATAGGTATAGCTCGCGGGCTCTGCGGGCGCCTCGGCAGGAGCCTCGGCGGGCGCTTCTGCGGGAGCCTCAGCGGGCTGCTCGGCGGGCGGGTTCACGGTCGCCGGGGCGTCGGAGCCGCAGGCAGCCAGAGCGAACACCATGGCCAGAGCCAGCACGAGGGCCAGAAGCTTGGACAGATTCTTGCTCATTTTTTCATTTCCTCCTATTAAAATTTTATTAAGCGCACGTCATGTACGGATAATAAACAAAGGGGTTTTCCCTGTCGGCAAAGGGAAAAAATATACGTTCAACCTGTCATCAATCTGTTAAAGATTTTACCATATTATGAATTCAATATCAAGCAAGAATTGCCCCTTTTCATTTTATACAGCCCGATATTATGCAAGCTGCCCGGATGAACCGGGCAGGATTTTGTTGATTCTTGTTAAAACTATACGGCTCAAACTATGCAAAACACCGAAAGAGCCGGCGGGATATTCAGAATAATTTTTATATATTCATTTTTCGACTGGAAAATTTTCCGTTTTTTGGGCATTATCCGATAAAAAATCCGCCGTCGCACTGCAGGACCTGGCCGGTGGTATAGCTGGCGTCCTCCGCCAGATACAGCACCGCCCGCGCGATCTCCTCGGGCCTGCCGAGCCTGCCCATCGGGATCGTCTCCCGCGCCAGGGCGTCGAGGGTCTCGCGGCCGAGCACCTGCACCATATCGGTGTCGATGACGCCGGGCGCCACGCAGTTGACGCGGATGCCGCTGGGCGCCAGCTCCGCGGCCAGCGAGCGGCTCAGGCCGATGATGGCGTGCTTGGTGGCGGCGTAGGCCGTCTCGCAGGAGGCGCCGTGCGAGCCCCAGATGGAGCTGACGAAGATCATGCAGCCGCTGTGCTCGTGCAGCATGTGCGGGAGCACGGCCTGGGCGCAGTGGAAGGCGCCGTTGAGGTTCACGTCGAAGATGCGCTTCCACCAGTCCGGACTGATGTCCTGGAACAGATGCTGCTCGGCCACGCCCGCGTTCGAGACCAGCAGCGTCACCGGCCCGAGCTCCCGCTCGATGCGCGCGACCATGGCCATCACCGCCTCGCGGTCGGCCACGTCCGCCTGCTGGCTGATGACGCGGCAGCCCTCGGAAGTGAGTTTTTCTGCCAGAGCTTCCGCCGCGTCCTCGCGTTCGATATAATTGATGCACACGGCGTAGCCCGCCCGGGCGAGGGCCGCGGCCGTCGCCGCGCCGATGCCCCGGGAGGAGCCGGTGACCAGAGCAACTTTCCCGTTCATTCCTAACTCCTAACTTCTAACTGCGTTCCGTCTCGTCGAGCCGCGCCTGGATCAGGCGCTTGGCCTCCCCGGCCAGGTCGTTCGTGCTCATGGCCTTGACGCGATCGGCGTCGATGACCTCCAGAATGTCCAGATACACCGGGGTTTTCCAGAAAAAGAAGCACTTTTTGACCTTTTCCGTGCCGCGCGAGCAGGCCACGACCACCGGCACGCCCGCCTTCTGCGCGATCTTGAAGGAGCCGGCGTGGAAGGGCAGCAGCTCGCGCGTCTTACTGCGGGTACCCTCGGGATAGATGCCGATATTGCACACGCCGCGCTTGAGGTAGTCGGCGGCCATCAGGATGGTCTTGAGCGCCTCGCGGTTGTTCTCCCGGTCGAGCGACAGGAAGCCCGCGCGCCGCCCCGTGATGCCGATGACGGGCAGGGCGAGGTTGGAGGGTTTGGAGACGAAGCTGATGTTATACTTGTCGAGATAGCCCATCACGACCGCCGGGTCGAACATCGAGCGGTGGTTGCAGACGAAGAGGAAGGGCCCCTCCGGCATCTGCTCCAGGCCGGACAGATGCACGCGCACGCCCGCGTAGCCGCACAGCCAGCGCGCAGCGGACGCGCAGATCCAGCGGGAGAAGCTGTGCTGCTTTTCGATGCCCTCGCCGGGCGCGAGCTTCGGCAGCAGCATGCTGTTGACCGTGAAGGTCAGCACGAAGAGAAGATTGGCGGCCAGAAAGCTCAGCGCAAGGACGCCCAGCAGGCTCCACACGCTCAGCGAGCTTGCCAACGCAGCCCAGACCCCCGTCGCCGCCAGGGCGAGCAGCCATAAATACAGAAAAATCAAGGAGAAGTCCTCCCTCCCTGTGGTTTCCGCTCTATCATACCGCATCCCGCCGCTTTTTCCAAGTGCTTTTTGGGCAAGTCCGCCCAAATCCTCCCGGACGAATTGTGCGGAGTTGCCCTTGAATTTTCCGCCGCTTGATGATAGAGTATTTTGTATAATAGGAAACTATGCGTATCAAAAATAAAGGAGTATGGAACATGAAGTACATTATGGCTCTGGACCAGGGGACCACCAGTTCCCGCTGCATCCTCTTCGACCACTCCGGCAATATCTGCGCCGTGGTCAACAAGGAATTCAAGCAGTACTACCCCCAGCCCGGCTGGGTCGAGCACGACGCGATGGAGATCTGGAACACCACGCTCGAGGTGGCGCGCGCGGCGATGGCGAAGCTGAACGTCACCGCGGAGGACGTGGCCGCCATCGGCATCACCAACCAGCGCGAGACCACCGTGGTCTGGGACAGGGAGACCGGCGAGCCCATCGGAAAGGCCATCGTCTGGCAGTGCCGCCGCACCTCGGAGATCATCGACGGTCTGGTGCATGACGGCTGGGGCGACAAGATCCGGGAAAAGACCGGCCTGGTGCCCGACGCCTACTTCTCCGGCTCCAAGATCAAGTGGCTGCTGGACAACACGCCCGGCGCGCGCCGCCGCGCCGCCGCGGGCAAGCTCCTCTTCGGCACGATCGACACCTGGCTGATCTGGAAGCTGACCGGCGGGCGCGTCCACGTCACCGACTACACCAACGCCAGCCGCACCATGCTCTACAACATCCGCGAGCTCAGATGGGACGAGGAGCTCCTGAACCTCCTGGACGTGCCCGCGAGCATGCTGCCCGAAGTGAAACCCTCCTCCTGCGTCTACGGCAGCACGGACTTCGAGCTGCTGGGCGGCGAGATCCCCATCGCCGGCGCCGCGGGCGACCAGCAGTGCGCCCTGTTCGGGCAGTGCTGCTTTGAGCCCGGCCAGATGAAAAACACCTACGGCACCGGCTGCTTCCTGCTGATGAACACCGGCCACGACATCGTCAAGAGCGAAAACGGCCTCGTCACCACGATCGCCGCCAGCGCCGACGGCACCGTCCAGTACGCGCTGGAGGGCTCCATCTTCATCGCCGGCGCCGCCGTGCAGTGGCTGCGCGACGAGCTGCAGGTGCTCACCTCCGCCAAGGAGAGCCTGGACTACGCCCTGTCCGTGGCCGACACGGCGGGCGGCTACGTCGTGCCCGCCTTCACCGGTCTCGGCGCGCCCTACTGGAGCCAGCGCGCCCGCGGCTGCGTGGTGGGCATCACCCGCGGCTTCAGCCGCGCCCACCTGGTGCGCGCCACGCTCGAGAGTCTGGCCTATCAGACCTATGACATCGTGCGCGCGATGGAGCGCGACTCCGGCATCCCCATCGCCGACCTGAAAGTGGACGGCGGCGCCTGCGCCAACGATTTCCTGATGCAGTTCCAGTCCGACCTGATCGCCGCCGACGTGTACCGCCCGCGCTGCATCGAGACCACCGCGCTGGGCGCGGCCTATCTCGCGGGTCTGGCCGTGGGCTACTGGACCGGTCTGGACGACGTGCGCAACAACTGGGCCGTCGACCGCATCTTCACCCCCGAGCTGGACGAAGCGAAGCGCCGCGGCCTGCTGCACGGCTGGCACAAGGCCGTCAAGTGCGCGCTGCTGTGGGGAGAAGAATAATAATTCGGAATTCGGAATGCGGAATTCGGAATTGAAGGAGAAAGAGAATGGATTATACCAAACTGAAAGACTGCGAGCTGTTCCTCTTTGACATGGACGGCACGCTTTATCTGGGCGACGAGGTCTATGACGGCGCGATCGCGCTGATGGAGGACCTGCCCCGCCTGGGCAAGAAATACATCTACCTGACCAACAACTCCTCCCGCGCCGGCGAGGACTACATCACCCGCCTGCGCCGTCTGGGCTTCCCCTGCGAGGCGGAGAACGTCTTCACCTCCGGCATGGCCACCGGCCTCTACCTCAACCAGCGCTATCCCGGCGCGAGCGTCTATCTCGCCGGCACGAAGGCCTTCTACCGCGAGCTCGTCAGCTACGGCGTGAAGCTCGTCAACGACGACCTGGGCCATACCGAGGCTGAGGACGTGGACGTGGTGGTGCAGGGCTTCGACACGGAGCTGGTGTACGAAAAGCTCGACCGCGCCGTGCATTACCTGCGCCGCGGCTCCGTCTTCATCGCCGCCAACCCCGACTGGGTCTGCCCGATGCCGCGCGGCGAGGTGCTGCCCGACTGCGGCAGCATCTGCGCGCTGCTGACCGCCTCCTCCGGCGTCAAGCCCGAGTTCATCGGCAAGCCCAACCGCAACATGATCGACGTGATCTCTGCCATGACCGGCATCCCCAACGAGAAGATCTGCGCCGTGGGCGACCGGCTCTATACCGATATCGCCGTGGCCCAGAACGCGGGGAGCGTCTCGGTGCTGGTGCTCTCGGGCGAGACGAGCCAGGAGATGGTCGACGCTGCCGAGCGGCAGCCGGACTACATCCTCCCCAGCGTCAAGGAGCTGCACGAATTTTTGAAATAATGCAAAAACGGCGGGAGCGCACAGCTCCCGCCGAGATTGGATCTGCCTATGAAAGCCACTTATCTGCTGCCCATCGCGCTGACGGTGCTGATCGTGATCTTCTTTGCGGGCCTGCCCGCGCTGCAGGTCTGCCCGCCGCCGAAAAGAATCGCAGACGACAGGCGCGGCTGGCGCAGCCACTGGTTCATCCTGGCGCTGACGCTGGTGTACACTCTCGTCGCCTTCGTCAATCTGGGCGATACCCGCGCCCCGCAGAGCTTCCGCCAGCTCGACAACGAATACGCGGACATCGAGCTGGCCGAGCCTGCCCCGATCGGCCGCGTGATGCTCTATACCGGCATCGTGCAGGGCAGCTATACGCTGCAGTTCTCCCCGGACGGAGAGACCTGGATCCCCGCCGCCAACTACGAGCAGGGCCACGCGTCGCTGCTCAAATGGGAGGAGCCGGAGCTTTTCGCCGTGCCGGAGGGCGACGTGCGCACGGTGCGCGTCATCGGCTATGACGGCGCGGAGCTGGGCGAGGTCGCGCTCTTCTCCCCTTCCGGCGAGCGGCTGGAGATCAGCTGCGGCGTGACGGAATTTTGCGACGAGCAGGCGCTCGTGCCGGAGACGCCCTATTTCCTCAACTCCAGCTATTTTGACGAGATCTACCACGCCCGCACCGCCTGGGAGCATCTGCGGGGCATGTGGCCCTATGAGATCAGCCATCCGCCGCTCGGCAAGGAGATCCTCTCGCTGGGCATCCTGCTGTTCGGCATGACGCCCTTCGGCTGGCGCTTCATGGGCACGCTCTTCGGCGCGGCGATGCTGCCGCTCGTGTACTGGTTTGCCCGCAAGCTCTACGGCGGCAAGACGGTGCCCGCCTGCTGCGCGGCGCTGCTGGCGACCGACTTCATGCACTTTGCGCAGACGCGCATCGCCACCATCGACACCTACGGCGTGTTCTTCATCCTGCTGATGTATGGCTTTATGTACGACTATCTGCAGACGCGCAGCCGGAAGGCCCTGGCGCTCAGCGGCGTATTCTTCGGCCTGGGCGCTGCGAGCAAGTGGACCTGCCTCTACGCGGGCGCCGGGCTCGGCGTGCTGTGGCTGGCCGACTGGATCCGCCAGGCGCGCGCCGCCGCCCCGGAAGGAAAAGCCCTGGGCGAGAAGCCGGCCGACGCGCAGCCCGGCCGCGCCTTCCTGCAAAATGTCGGCTGGTGCCTGATCTTCTTCGTGGCCGTGCCCGCGCTGATCTATTACCTGTCTTATATTCCCTACGGCGCCGCCCGCGGCGCCTTCCCCTTCAGCCTGGATTACACGAAGATCGTCTGGGACAACCAGGTCTTCATGTTTACCTATCACAAGGGCGTCAACGCTACGCACCCCTATTCCTCCCGCTGGTACCAGTGGATGCTGGACATCCGTCCGATCCTCTACTATCTCAAGCGCTTTGACGACGGGCGGCGCTCCAGCTTTGGCGCCTGGCTCAACCCGCTGCTGTGCTGGGCGGGCCTGCTGAGCCTGTTTGTGCTGCTCTATATGGCGCTCGTCCGGCGCGACCGCAAGGCGGGCTTCCTGCTCTGGGGCTATCTGGCGCAGCTGCTGCCCTGGGTGCTCATCACCCGCACCACCTTCGAGTACCACTACTTCCCCAGCTCCGTGTTCCTGGTGCTGGCGCTGGGCTATGTGTTTGCGCTGATGCGCGACTGCGAAAAGGACTGGAAATGGCGGGTCTGCGGCCTGTGCGGGCTGAGCGCGGCGCTGTTCGTGCTGTTCTATCCCGCGATCTCCGGCCTGCCGGTCAACAGTGAAATTGCCACCAAGCTGCTCAAATGGCTGCCCACCTGGCCGTTTTAACTTCAACAGAGGCCCGATCCGGTGGATCGGGCCTCTGTTGATTTGCTCGCGCTCCATCGCCCTCGGCTTGCGGTGGGAAGCCGGTTTTGCATGGCGGAGGACGCCTCGGTTGGTCGGCGCGAGGACTCGCCTTGCTCGTCTCAGGGTGTTTTTGCCCCGGCAAAGCTGGGGCAAAAACGATATAAAAGGAACGCCCCGCTGCATCAGAGGATGCGGCGGGGCGTTGGTTTTCGTTGAAGATTATCCGATCTTCAGGGTCTCCCACAGGGTGGTGATGTAGCCCAGGGTATCGGCGTCGAGGTTGTAGAAGGCGTACTGGTTGAGGTACTCGTTGAACTTGTCGGTAAAACGGTACAGGACGTCCACGGTCTCCTCGCCCAGCTCCTCCAGATAGTCGGCGTTGTTGTAGACCAGGGAGTTCGGGGAGGCATAGTAGATATACTCGGCGTTGGCGATGGCCGGCTCCTCGGAGAGCATGTAGTTGATGAAGATCTCGGCCAGCTCCTGGTTGCGGCAGCAGCTGGGGATGCACATCGCGTCGACGAAGAAGTTGGTGCGCTCGGGGTAGTAGAAGCGCAGATCCACGCCCTCGGCCTGGGCGTCGAGCATCGTGAAGTAGTCGCCGGCGTAGTAGGCGCCGATGGCGGCCTCGCCGGACTCCATCATGTTGTAGATCTCGTCCATCACGTAGCTCTTGACGAGCGGAGACTGGGCCTTCAGCTCACTGAGCGCCTGGTCCCAGACCGCGTGATCGGTGCTGTTGACGTCCAGGCCCAGCTTGTACTGCGCGGTGGCGAAGGCGTCGCGGGGGTTGTTGAACTGCAGGATCTGGCCGGCATACTTGTCGTTCCACATCAGATCCCAGTCGCCCACGTCGGCTTCGTCGACGACGGCGGCGTTGTAGATCACGCCGACCACGCCGTAGGTGTAGGGCACGGAGTAGGTGTTCTGCGGGTCATAGTAGAGGCCGCGGAAGCTCTCGTCGATATACTGGTAATTCGGGATGTTGTCGAAGTTGAGCGGCAGGAGCATGTTCTCGGCCGCCATGCGCGCGATCATATAGTCGGAGGGGATGATCACGTCATAGCTCACGGCGCCGCTGGAGAGCTTGGCGTACATGTCCTCGTTGCTGGCATAGGTGGTGTAGTTGACCTTGACCTTCTGGCCGTAGGTCTCGGCGTACCACTGCTCGAAGGCCTTGATCGTGTCGAGCGAGCCCTCGGAGCCGTCGGAGATGTATTCGCCCCAGTTGTAGACGTTCAGGGTGAGCGTGTCCTTGGAGCCGCAGCCGGCCAGAGCCAGCACGGAGAGCAGCATCGCACCGATCAGAAGCACGGAAAGAATCTTTTTCATGGTTTGTCCTCCTGTTATTTCTAAAAACTCAAAACTAAGCACTACGCACTACGCACTAAGCACTATTTACGCGCCTTTTTCTTCTCCCTGGCCTCTTTCACGGTCTGGGCCGTGTTGGCGTCGAGGAGATTCGACAGCAGCAGCATCGCCAGGATCACGAAGAAGATGATCGTCGCCAGCGCGTACATTTTCGGGGTGACGGTCTTTTTCGTCATGTTGTAGATGCGGATCGGCAGGGTCTGGAAGCCGTTGCCGGAGGTAAAGTAGCTGATGACGAAGTCGTCGAGCGAGAGGGTGAAGGCCATGATGAGGCCCGTCAGCACGCCGGGGAAGATCTCGGGGATCTCGACCTTCAGAAAGGCGCGCAGCGGCGTGCAGCCGAGATCCATCGCGGCCTCGGGCAGCGCCTGGTCCATCTGCTGCAGCTTCGGCAGCACCTGCAAAATGACGTAGGGCAGGCAGAAGGTGACGTGGGCGATCAGCATCGTGCCGAAGTTCAGGCTCGTGGCGGCGCCGAAGAGCCGGCCGACGAAGACGAACATCAGCATCAGGGAGATGCCGGTGATGATGTCGGGGTTGATCATCGGGATATTGGTCGCGGTGTCCAGCGCCAGGCGCAGATAGCGATTGCGCAGGCGGTGGATGCCGACGGCGGCGGCCGTGCCCATCACGGTGGAGAGGAGCGCCGCGCTCACGGCGAGGATCAGCGTGTTCTTCACCGCGCCGAGGGTCTCGGAGTCGCGGAAAAGCTCCTCGTACCAGTGCAGCGAGAAGCCGGAGAAGACCGACAGGCTCTTGGCCTCGTTGAAGGAGAAGACCAGCAAAATCGCGATCGGCGCGAAGAGGAAGAGCATGACGAGTCCGGTGTAGATTTTCGAGGCTGTTTTCATCTCTCTCCCCTCCTTTACGCCATGGCGCGCTTGTTGGCCGCGCGCTGCAGCAGCGCCATGCCGACGAGCAGCACCAGCATCAGGATAAAGGCGATGGCGGCGGCGAAGTGCAGGTTGTTGGCCACGTACTGGCTCTCGATCGCGTCGCCGATCAGGTAGAACTTGCCGTTGCCGAGCTTCTGGGAGATATAGAAGGTGGAGATCGAGGGGATCAGCACCATCTCCACGCCGGAAATGACGCCCGGCAGGCTCAGCGGCCAGATCACGCGGCGCAGCACGCCCGCGCCGCTGCAGCCGAGGTCGCGCGCGGCCTCGATGAGCTTGACGTCCATCTTGGCCATCACGGAGTAGATCGGCAGGATCATATAGGGGAAGTAGTCGTAGACCATGCCGATGACGACGGCGCCCTCGGTGCCGATGATGTGGATCTTTCCGAGGTGCAGCGCGCCGAGCAGCCCGTTGAGGATGCCGGTGTCCTGCAGGATGGTCATCCAGGCGTAGGTGCGGATCAGGAAGTTCATCCACATCGGGATCATGATGAGCGTGATGAGGATACCCTGGGTCCTGGCGCTCGCGCGGGAGATGAGCAGCGCGAAGGGATAGCCCATCAGCAGGCAGATCGCCGTGGAGATCACGGCCAGCTTCAGCGAGCGGACGAAGATCAGCAGGTAGGTGCGCACCTCCCGGGTCGCCTCCCCGTCGCTGACCTGGGAGGTGGCGGTGAAGAAGCGGCTGAGGTTTTCGGTGGTGAACTGGTAGTTGTTGTCGGTGAAGGCGTAGTAGGCCACGAAGATGAGCGGCACCACGATGAACAGCACGGCCCAGACCGAGTACGGCGCCAGCGCCAGGCTCCGGATCAGGCCGAGGCCGGATTTGTTGGTATCCTTCTTCATACCTCCGGCTCGCTTTCCGCCGCGGCTTCCTCGGCCAGCTCCTCGATCTGCTCCAGCTCGCCGATCTCGTCCAGCTCCATCGAGAAGGAGGAATAGTCGCCGAACATGCCGGAGTACTCGCTCTTTTTCATAATATGGATCGCTTCCGGCTCGATATACAGGCCGATGTGCTCGTCCACGTCCACGAAGTCCGTGGTCTGGATCATCCACTTGAAGCCGTTGATGTCCACGATGATCTCATAGTGTACGCCCAGGAAGGTGACGGAGGTGACGACGCCCTTGAGCATGCCCTTGTCCTCGGGCACGATGTCCACGTCCTCGGGACGGACGACCACGTCCACCGGCTCCTTCGGGCCGAAGCCGCTGTCCACGCAGTCGAACACATGGCCGGAGAAGCTGACCTTGCGGTCGCGCAGCATGACGCCGTCGACGATGTTGCTCTCGCCGATGAAATCGGCGACGAAGGCGTTGACCGGCTCGTTGTAGATGTCGATCGGGGTGCCGATCTGCTGGATGCGGCCGTTGGACATGACGACGACGGTGTCGGACATGCTCAGGGCCTCCTCCTGGTCGTGGGTAACGAAGATGAAGGTGATGCCGGTGGCCTTCTGGATGTTTTTCAGCTCCTGCTGCATGTCCTTGCGCAGCTTCAGGTCCAGCGCGGCCAGCGGCTCGTCCAGCAGCAGCACCTTGGGGCGGTTCACCAGGGCGCGGGCGATGGCCACGCGCTGCTGCTGGCCGCCGGAGAGGCTGGTGACGCTGCGCTTTTCAAAGCCGGAGAGCGCCACGAGCTTGATCATCTCGGTCACGCGCTCGTGGATCTCGTCCTTCGGCACTTTTTTCTCCCGCAGGGAGAAGGCGACGTTTTCGTACACGTTCAGGTGCGGGAAGAGCGCGTAGCGCTGGAAGACGGTGTTGACGTTGCGCTTGTGCGGCGGCACGTCGTTGATGCGCTCGCCCATGAAGATCACGTCGCCCTCGTCGGCGCTCTCGAAGCCGCCGATGATGCGCAGCGTCGTGGTCTTGCCGCAGCCGGAGGGGCCCAGCAGCGTCAGAAACTCGTTGTCGTAGATATCCAGGTTGATATGATCGAGCACCAGCTCCCCGTCAAAGGATTTGCTGACGTTTTTCAGCTCGACGATCTTTTTCATGGCTGACCCTCCCGCGCAAAATAAAAAAGGTGACGCATGCCGAAAGCACACGTCACCTGTTTCAGACAGTTTCGCGCCGCCCTTTCAATGGGTGCGGCGTTTCCCGTCTCTCTGGTATCAGAGTTTTTCGAGCAAAAAAGCTTACCTTACTCTTATTGACCATTTCACAAGTTAGTGTGCCCTGCGGCACCGGTTATAAAGTAACCAACTTACATGAAACTGAGCTTTTAACTCAATCAATAAGGCAACGAAGTTGCCGCCGCATTCCGCGGATCATCGGCATTCGACCCGGCTGTCCGTGTGGCCTCGGCCGCATCGCTGCGGCGGTCGCTATCTTGCTTTGGAAACTCTACTTGTATCCAATTGAGACAACTTATTCTAACAGGCTTGCCCCTGCCCTGTCAACTGTTATTTGGGCCCCGTTTCGCCAAAAAACGCAGGGATAAACCCTGCGTTTTTGGCATTTTTATTCTTTTTTGTCCGGATCGGCGCTCTCGCCGCTCTCAGCGGGCGGCTCGGGCTTGTCCCCGGGAGGCTCTGGCTTGTCCCCGGACGTCTCCGGCAGGGGCTGGGGCTCCTCGTCGTCGAAGCGGGCGATCTTGCGCGCCGGGCGCTCGATGGTCGCGTCGCTGCGGGCCTTCTTCGCGTCCTTCGCGGACTCGGGCGGGAATTCGCCGTGCTCAAAGAAGTAGTCGAAGTCCTCGCCCTCCATGGTCTCGTGCGCCAGGAGGTACTCGGCCACGGCGATCAGCTGCTCGCGGTGCTCGGTGAGGATGCGCTCGCACTCGGCGGCGGCCTTGTCGAAGATCTTCTTCACTTCCTCGTCGATCGCGGCGGCGGTCTCCTCGGAATAGCTCTTGGTGGTGCCGAAGTCGCGGCCGATGAAGATGGAGTGGTCGGCGCTGTCGTAGAGGATGGGGCCGAGGCGCTCGCTCATGCCGTAGCGGGTGACCATGCTGCGGGCCAGGTTCGTGGCCTGCTGGATGTCGCCGGAGGCGCCGGTGGAGATATCGTCCAGGAAGAGCTTCTCGGCCATGCGGCCGCCGAGGCTCATCACGATGGTCTCGAACATCTCGCTGCGGGAGGTGAAGTTCTCCAGGTCCTCGTTCGGGCGCATCAGCGTGAAGCCGCCGGCCTGTCCGCGCGGGATGATGGTGATATAGTGCACGGGATCGACGTGGGGCAGGAACTTTGCGGCCACCGCGTGGCCGGATTCGTGGTAGGCCGTGAGGCGGCGCGCCTTGTCGCTGACCTTGCGGCTCTTTTTCTCCGGGCCCATCTCGACCTTGAGGATGGCCTCCTCCACGTCCTCCATCGTGATGAAGCGGTGCTTGCGGCGCACGGCCAGCAGGGCCGCCTCGTTCATCAGGTTCTCCAGGTCCGCGCCCGAGAAGCCCGGGGTGCCGCGGGCGATGGAGTTGAGGTCGACGTCGTCGGCCAGCTGCTTGTCGCGGGAGTGGATCTTCAAAATCTCCTCGCGGCCGCGGATATCGGGCAGGCCGACATAGACCTGGCGGTCGAAGCGGCCGGGACGCAGCAGCGCGTTATCCAGGATGTCGGCGCGGTTCGTGGCCGCCATGACGATGACGCCCTCGTTGCTGCCGAAGCCGTCCATCTCCACCAGCAGCTGGTTGAGCGTCTGCTCGCGCTCGTCGTGTCCGCCGCCGAGGCCGCTGCCTCTCTGGCGGCCGACCGCGTCGATCTCGTCGATGAAGACGATGGCGGGGGCGAGCTTCTTGGCCTGCTCGAACAGGTCGCGCACGCGCCCGGCGCCGACGCCGACATAGAGCTCGACAAAGTCAGAGCCGGAAATCGACAGGAACTGGACGTTCGCCTCGCCCGCGACGGCCTTGGCCAGCAGCGTCTTGCCGGTGCCCGGAGGGCCGACCAGCAGCACGCCCTTGGGGATGCGCGCGCCCATGGCGGTATAGGCCTTCGGGTCCTTCAGGAAGTCGACGATCTCGGCCAGTTCTTCCTTTTCCTCATCGCAGCCGGCCACGTCGGCAAAGGTCTTCTTGTTCTTCTCCTCGCTGCCGAGGCGGGTGCGCGCCCTGCTGAAGCGGGCCACGCCCCCGGCGCCGCCCTGATTGTTCATCATCGAATACCAGAGCCAGATCATCACGCCGAACAGCAGCAGATAGGGGATGATCCCCAGCCACCAGGGCGCGGTGAAGCCCGGCTTGTAGTCGTATTCCTCGATGATGCCCTTGTCGCGCTGCTCGGCGATCAGCTCGTGGAAGTCCTCATAGAAGACGGAGAAGCTGATGAGGCTGTATTCCTTCGTCTCCAGCTTTTCCTCGCCGGTGACCTCGTCGGTCTCACCGGTGTGGAGCTTGAGGACGATGTCGTTGCCCTCGGTGACGAAGGACTGCACCTTCTCCTTCTGGAACAGATCGACCAGATCGGAATAGATCATCGGATCCTGCGCGGGCGTGCGCAGCAGGAGAAAGAGCGTGGAAGCCAGGATCACCAGCAGCAGAACATAAAAGCCGATGTCCCGGGAACGGTTGCGTTGAGGTTTCAAAAAGCGGTCACTTCCTTAAATCTTCGCGTGTGAAACAGGTTTCACACGCGAGAAACTCGCATTTATCGCGCGAGCCACACGGGAGACGTGGCTCGCTTGGTCGATGCGAGGGCTCGCTTTGCTCGCCTCAGGGTGTTTTTGAGCCGGCAAAGCTGCCTCAAAAACGATGGAAAAACCTTCGCGAGAACGGAGTCCTTACGCAGTCGACGCTTGCGTTTCCCAAAAGTATTATTCGTATATTTCGCGTTTTAACACGCCGATGTAGGGCAGGTTGCGGTAGCGCTCGTTGTAGTCGAGGCCGTAGCCCACGACAAAGGCGTCGGGGATCTCAAAGCAGGAGTAGTCAGCAAAGACCGGCGCTTTCCGGCGGGCGGGCTTGTCCATGAGCGTGGCGATGTGGATCGAGGCCGGGCCGCGCTGCTGCAGGAAACTTTTGAGATAATTGAGCGTCACGCCGGAGTCGAGGATGTCCTCGACGATGATGATGTGACGCCCGGCGATATCCTCGCTCAGGTCCTTGTTGATGCGCACCGTGCCCGTGGACTTGACGCCACTGTAGGACGAGACGGCCATGAAGTCCATGGAGCAGTGGATGTCCACGCAGCGCAGCAGGTCCGCCATAAAGATGAAGCAGCCCTTCAGCACGCCGACGAACAGCGGATCCATGCCCTCAAAATCGCGGGAGATCTGCGCGCCCATCGCGGCGACCTTTGCGTGCAGCTCCTCTTCGCTGATCAAAACTCTTTCGATATCTTCTTTCATGCCTCGATACTCCTATTTTTATTCCATCTTTTCCACGGTGAGAAGCAGGATCTCCTCATCGGGCGCGGGGACGGCGCGCTCGTCGAGCGCCAGAGGATACACCGCGAGGATGCCCCCGCCGTCACGAAAGACCAGAGCGCGGCTGCGCTGGATGCTTGTCATGCCGGATTCGAGAAACAGGGCTTTCAGGCTCTTGCCGACGCCGCGGCCCGCGGGATGCATCCGATCCCCCGGCCGGCGGCCCGTGCCGACGATATCGCCCTTGATTTTCTCATACCCGAAACAAAAAGAGTTGAACGGACTGTTAATTTCTTTGCCGCCCGCCGGCGCTTTTTCCGCGCGCACGCGCAGGCCCAGCTCCGGGAATTCGGTCGTTTTTCCGATCTCGATGCGCCGCGGGACGATCACCGGCGGCTGCTCAGTTTGCAGATACAGTCTCCCCTGCTCGCGGCGCAGGCGCAGCCCGGGCAGGTCGAGATATCCAAGCTCCGTGCCCTCCGCGAAGCGCAGCACGCTCTCGGTCTGCGCGGCGCTGAGGCTTCGCGGACAGAGCTTCTTCACCGCGCGCGAGGCGACGGCGGGGTGCAGCTTCCGCAGCTTGGAGAGCGGCAGGCTCTCCCCGTCGAAGGTTTTTTCCAGCCATTCTTCCGCCAGGCCGCGCAAAAAAGAATCATCCCTTCGCAGCAGCGCGGCCGTGCGGCCGAGCGCGTCGTTCAGGGCGGGGTTCATCTCCCGCAGCAGCGGCAGGATCTCTCTGCGCAGGCGGTTGCGGCTGAAGTCAAGGCTTTCGTTGCTGCTGTCCTCCACATGGGGCACGCCCTGCGCCTTCAGATACGCCTCGATCTCCGCCCGATCGGTCTCCAGCAGCGGCCGGACGATGTTTCCTCTGCGGGGCGGGATGCCGCCAAGGCCCTTCGTCCCGCTGCCGCGGACAAGGTTCAGCAGCACTGTCTCGGCATTGTCGTCGGCGGTGTGGGCCGTGGCGATGCGGTCGCAGCCGAAGTGATCGGCCGCCCGTTCCAGAAAGGCATAGCGCAGCTTCCGCGCCGCCTCCTCCAGGCCCAGATGTTCTTTCTCCGCCAGAGCGCGGGTATCGCCGCGCTCGGCGAGGCAGGGGATGTCATGCGCCCGGCACCAGTTCTCGACGAAGGCCATGTCCCGCAGGGATTCCTCCCCGCGCAGGCCGTGCTCGAAGTGGGCGGCAAAGACGCGGATGCCCCGCTCCTCCTCCAGGCCCTTGAGCAGCTGCAGCAGGCACATGGAGTCCGCGCCGCCGGAGACGGCGCACAGCACGCGCGCGCCGGAAGGCAGCATGTCCCAGCGGTCCCAGAACGCGGGATCGCCCGGGCGGTCCCGGAACTCAGTATTCGTCATCCCGCCGTCTTTCCACGGAGCCGAAGGAGGTGTACTCCGGCAGCCAGGTCAGCTCCACCGTACCGGTGGCGCCCTTGCGGTTTTTCAGCACGATGGCCTCGGCCAGCGTGGGATTTTCACTTTCTTTGTTGTAATAGCCGTCGCGGTAGATGCCGATGACCACGTCCGCGTCCTGCTCGATGGCGCCGGACTCGCGCAGGTCGGAGAGCATCGGGCGCTTGTCCTGGCGGTTTTCGTTGGCGCGCGAGAGCTGCGAGGCCGTGACCACGGGGACGTTGAGCTCCTTGGCCATGATCTTCATCATGCGGCTGATGTCGCTGACGGCCTGGGTGCGGCTTTCGTTCGACCAGCCGTAGCCGCTGCCGGAAGACTGCAGCAGCTGCAGATAGTCCACCACCACGAGGCCGAGATTGGGCACGCGGCGGCACTGGGCGTTCATATCCGACACGGTCAGCGTCGGGTTGTCGTCGATGCGGATATCGGTGGCGCTGAGGGCCTGGGCGGCCTCGGCGATGCTGGCCCACTGGCGCTCGTTGAGCTGGCCGGTGAGGAGGTTCTGCAGCGGCACCAGCGCCGCGCGCGACAGCAGGCGCGTGACCAGCTGCTCGCGGCTCATCTCCAGCGAGAAGATGACGACGGCCTGTTTGTTGTTCATCGCCACGTGCAGCGCCATGTTCAGCGCGATGCTCGTCTTGCCCATGCCCGGGCGCGCCGCGATCAGGACAAGGTCGGATTTGTTCAGGCCGAGGATCATCCGGTCGAGATCGGCAAAGCCGGTCTCCAGGCCCGGGATCCTTTTCCCGGACTCGGCCGCCGCGCTCAGCTCGTCGATGGTGCTCTGCACCACCGTGGCGATGGGCAGCAATCCGCCCACGTTGCGGCCCTGGCGCAGGGCGTAGATCTTGCGTTCGGCGGCCTCGAGCATGCTGTCGGCCTCGCCTGCGCCCTCATAGACCATGTTGTTGATCTCGTCGGCCGTCTCGGCCAGATGGCGCAGCAGCGCGCGGTCGCGCACGATGGCGGCGTACTCCATGACGTTGGCGGCCGTGGGCGTGACGCGCATGAGCTCGGCCATATAGGCGTCGCAGCTGTCGTCGTACACGCCGCGCACCTTCATCTGGTCGAGCACCGTGACCGGGTCGATCGTCATGCCGTAGGAGAACATGGCGAACATCGTCTCATAGATGTCCCGGTTGAGCTTGATATAAAATTCTTCCGCCTTGAGCTTGTCGATCACCTCAGGAATGCACCTGGGGTCGATGAGCATGGAGCCGATCACCGCCTGCTCCGCCGGCGCGGAATGCGGCACCCGTCTGCCGAGCAGTTCATCCATAGGTCTTCACCTCTCTAAAATCCGGAATTCCCAATTCCGAATTCCGAATTCCGAATTGGATTTATCCCTCCACGACGAGGACGTTGATGTTGCCGCTGACCTCAAAGCCGAGCTTGGCCTTGACCGTGTAGGCGCCGAAGCTCTTGATGGGCGTGTCCTGGACGATCTTGTTTTTCTCGATGTCCATGTCGAACTGCTCCTTGAGCGCCTTGCTGATGGCCTCCGAGGTCACCGCGCCGAAGAGCTTGCCCGCGCCGCCGGCCTTGGCCCGCACGACGACCTGCACCGCGCCGAGCTTCTTGGCGTATTCCTCGGCCTTCGCCTTGTCCTTGGCGATCTGCGCGGCCTTGGCCTTTTCCTTCAGCTTGAGGGCGTTGATGTTGTCGGCGGTCGCCTCGGTGGCGAGCTTGCGGGGCAGGAGGTAATTGCGCGCGTAGCCGTCGGAAACCTCCTTCAGCTCGCCCTTCTTGGCCTGTCCTCTCACGTCCACGTTGAATATCACTTTCATGCTATGTTCCTCCGATTCCGAATTTCGAATTCCGAACTCCGAATTTCTAATTGTCGATGTATTCGTCGATGGCCTTGCGCACGCGCTGCGCCGCCTCCGCCACGCCGATCTCGCCGAACTGCGCGGCCGCCGCGCTGCGGTTGCCGCCGCCGCCCAGCTTTTCCATCAAAATCTGCACGTTCATTTCGCCGATGGAGCGCGCCGAGGCGAACACCGTGCCGCTCTCGTCCTGCGCGACCACCACCGAGGCGTCCACGCCGGAGATGTTGAGCAGCTCGTCGGCCGCCGTGGCGACCACGACGCGGTTCTGCGGCTCCTCGGGCGCGGCCAGGGCCACGCCGCGGTAGAGCTCCGTGCCCTGCATGATGCGGTATTTGGCCACGGCGTCGCTCATGTCGCGCTGCAGCAGGCGCTTGACGTCCGCCGTATCGGCGCCGCAGCGGCGCAGGTAGGCCGCCGCGTCGAAGGTGCGCTCGCCGGTGCGGATGGTGAAGCTCTTGGTGTCCAGCACGATGCCGGCCAGCACCGCCTCCGCCTCGCAGCGCAGGATGTCGGCGGGCTCGGCCACCTCCTGCAGGATCTCGGTCAGCAGCTCGCAGGCCGAGGAGGCGTAGGGCTCGATGAAGCTGAGCACGGCGTTCTGGATGTAGTTGGCGCCGACGCGGTGGTGGTCGATGACCGCCACGCGGTTGCAGCTTTCGAGCAGGTTGGGATCCTCCACCTGGGCGGGGCGGTTGATGTCCACCACCACCAGCAGGGTGTGTCCGTCGGAGCGCAGCAGCGCCTCCTCCGGCGCGATGAAGCAGTCCTTGTATTCCGGCTCCTGCAGCAGCCGGTCGAGCAGCGCGTGGGAGGCGTTTTTCTCCAGGTCGATGACGATGTTGGCCTTCACGCCGCACTTTCTCGCCAGGCAGCACACGCCGACGGCGGCGCCCACGCTGTCGAGGTCGGCGAAGCGGTGGCCCATGACCAGCACGCGCGAGGAATCCCGCACGAGCTCCGCCAGAGTCGTCGCCACGACGCGGCTTTTCACCTTGGTGCGCTTTTCCACCTCGTTGCCGCGGCCGCCGTAGAATTCAAAGCTCAGGCGGTTTTTCACCACGGTCTGGTCGCCGCCGCGCGAGAGCGCCAGCTCCACGCCCATATTGGCAAACTGCAGCGCCTCGCCGAGCGTGCCCGCGTCCACGCCGAGGCCGATGCTGATCGTGGCGTTGACCCCGTTGGGGCTGCTCACCTCATGCATCTGCTCCACGATGCGGAACTTGTCGGCCTTCATGGCCTCCAGCGAGCGCTTCTCGAACAGCAGCAGATAGCGGTCATGGTCAAAGCGCTTGAGGATGCCGTGGCAGTCCTCGCACCACTGGTTCAGCCGGTCCTCCACCGAGTCGCGGATGACGTTGCGCACGCGCTCGGTCTGGTTCTTGGTCATCTCGTCGAGGTTGTCGATCACGATCACCGCCGCCACGGGGCGCGAGGCCTCGTACTCCAGGCGGATGTTGTCGTAGTCCGTCACGTCCACCCAGTAGGTGATGCCCATGAAGGCGCTGTTCTCGTCGGCGCGCTCGGAGCGGATGATGTTGCCGTGGATCTGGTACTTGCGCCCGTCCACCTGCATCAGGCTCGGATAGCGGTTCTTGCCCTCCAGCAGCCACTTGCCGGAAAATTCCGGCACCATGTCGGAAATGCGCGCGTCCACGCGCGAGCCCTTCTCTTTGGCGAGGTTGAAGAACATCTCGTTGCCCCAGACGATGCGGCTGTCGTCCAGGCGGAAAACCGCGATCGGCAGCGGAAAATTCATCAGGGTGTTGTTTTTCGCGCTCTCGGTGTCGTAGGTGACCTCCTCGATCAGCGCGGCCAGCTGCTTTTTCCGGCGGCGGCGGGCAAAATGAGTATAGATCAGCAGTCCGAGGATCAGCGCGGCCTCAGCCGCGGCCAGGATGTATTGCTTGAAAAACAGCGACGCCGCGGCAAAGGCGACCAGAAAGATCAGATACAGTCTGCCGTCCGGCTCCGCAAGCCTCTGCAGTTTGTTGTTCACGGACGCGCCTCCTTCCTCTGCAAAAAATCGGGTCAAATTTCAGGCCAAAAGGATGGATAGTATATTATACCAAATTCATTTCTTCATTACAACAAATAATTTGCCGGAATCAAGGGATAATAGCGATATAAAAACAGAGAAACGGGGCGATCGCATGAAAGCTGTCATCATGGCCGGCGGCGAGGGGCGGCGGCTGCGCCCGGTCACCGGCGAGATGCCGAAGCCGCTGGCGCCGCTGCTGGGCAGGCCCGTGATGGAGCACATCCTGCGCCTGCTGGCCAAACAGGGCTTTACCGAGGTCTGCGCCGCGGTCAAATACCGCGCCGGGGAGATCATGGCGCGCTTCGGCGACGGATCGGCGCTGGGTCTTTCGCTGACTTACCGCGTCGAAAAAGAGGCCCTCGGCACCGCCGGGGGCGTGAAAAACTGCGCGGATTTCTATGGGGACGGGGATTTCCTCGTCATCAGCGGCGACGCCGCCTGCGACTACGACCTCGCCGCGCTTGTGCGCGCGCATCGGGACGCGGGCGCCGCGGCGACGCTGGCCCTCGCCCGCTCGCCCGAGCCGCTGCCCTACGGCCTCGCCGTCACCGATGGGGAGGGTATGGTGCGCGCGTTTGTGGAAAAGCCCGGCTGGTCGCGGGTCGTCACCGACCTCGTCAACACCGGCATCTACGTCCTTTCGCCGCGCGCGATGGCGCTCGTGCCGGAGGGAAAGCCCTTTGACTTTGCCAAGGACCTCTTTCCGCTGCTGCTGCGGCGCGGCGAAAAGCTGCTGGGCGTGGCGATGGAGGGCTACTGGTGCGATATCGGAAGCCCGCTGGCCTACTACCGCTGCTGCGTCGACGCGCTGGAGGGAAAGCTGAAGCTCGAGCCGGGGGAATCCTTTGCCGCGCCCGCCAAGGCGGGCGAAGCAAAACCGGAAGCCGAGCCCGAGGGGCTGGACTGCCCCTGCCATGACCGGGCACAGCTGATGGGCACGCTCTCGGAGCTGTTTTTGCCGCTGGGCGCGGACTACTCCGACGGCCTCACCCTCTCCGCGCCGAACTACCGGCTGCAGATCCGGCCCTCTCCCTCCCGCTCGGCCGTGCGCATCGCCGTGCACGCGGAAAACGAAGAGTTTGCCCGCAGCCTGGCGCTCTCGGCCCGCGAGGTCGCGCAGGCACTCAACCTTTGACGAAAACGGGAGGCCATCGCCTCCCGTTTTCGTCAGTATCGTAGGGGCCGGCGCCCTCGACGGCCCGCTGTTTTCTTCACTCCGCATTCCTCAGCGTCACTTCGCCGAAGCGGATATCCTCCGTGCCGCCGTCCGGCAGGCGGACGCGCAGGGAGTAATCTTCGTTCACGCCGAGGGCGAAGGCCTCCCGGCTTTCTCCGTCACGCAGGAGCAGCACCTCCCGCCCGACGGTCACGCAGCGCGCGCGATATTCTTCCAGCAGCGCTTTATCGCCGCTTCGCGCCGCTGCCACGGCCGCGTCCAGCTCCTCCGTGAGCGTTTCCGCCAGCGCGGGCAGCGGCGTCAGCTTCCCCGTGAGCTGCCGGACGGAGACCGCGATCTCCCGCAGCTCGGGCGGAAAGTCCGCCGTGTTGACGTTCAGCCCGATGCCGATGACCACAAAGCGCCCGGCCTGCGCAATGAAACTCTCGCAGAGGATGCCGCAGAGCTTTCTGCCGCCGCAGACCAGGTCGTTCGGCCACTTGATCCCACAGCTTACGGCGCATGCGCGCTCCAGCGCCCGCGCCGCCGCCACGGCGGCCGCCGGGGTCAGCTGCAGGTCGCGCGCGGGATCCTCGCTCTGCCGCAGCAGCATCGAAAAATACAGCCCGCCCTCCGGCGAGGAAAAGCTGCGGCCGAGCCTTCCGCGCCCGGCCGTCTGCCGGGCGGCCCAGAGGACGCTGCCGTCCTGAGCGCCCTGCTCCGCCAGGCGGCGGATCGCCAGATTGGTGGAGTCTGTCTCCTCCAGAAACAGGATCGGCGCTTTTCTCCGTTTTTCCACATGACCCCTCCCTTTCCTGATCTGACAGTATACCACCCTTCGCCTTTGGGCGCAATCTTTGCTTGAATCGAGGTCTTTCCTGTGTTATATATTAAGTTAAGGCCATTCAAGGGCCATCGGATGAAAACCTTGACGAAAGGACGTGTTCTCATGAAGTTTTCCTCCCGGATCGAAAGCTGCGGCCTGTCCCCGATGCGCAAATTCGCCTCCGTCGCCGCGGAAGCGGAGCAGCGCGGCGTCCATATCTACCACCTGAACATCGGCCAGCCGGACATCGCCACGCCGGAGATCTATTACCAGACGCTCAAGAGCTTCTCGAGCCCCGTGCTCTCCTACGCGCCGTCCAACGGCCTACCGGAGATGCTCGACGCCGTGCGGCGCTACTACGCGGGCTTCGGCGTGCAGCTGGAGCAGGGCGACATCCTGATCGGCAACGGCGGCAGCGAGGCGCTGCAGATGCTGCTTGCCTGCATCCTGGAAAACGGCGACGAGATCGTGATCCCCGAGCCCTTCTATCCCAACTATGCCACCATGGTCAAGCTGACCGGCGCGAAGGTGCACCCGCTGACGACTTCTCCCGAGGAGGGCTACCGCTACGCCGTCCGCGAGCGCGTGGAGGCCTGCATCAACCGCCGCACCCGCGCCATCATGATCACCAACCCCGGCAACCCCACCGGCGCCGTGCTGACGCCCCAGGAGCTGAAGCTGATGCTGGACATTGCCAAAAAGCACAAGCTCTTCCTCATTTGCGACGAGGTCTACCGCGAATTCACCTACAACGGCGAGCCGCTGATGAGCGCCCTGCAATACCCGGGCTACGAGGACAACGTCGTCGTCATCGACTCGGTCTCCAAGCGCTTTTCCGCCTGCGGCGCGCGCATCGGCATGCTGATCTCCCGCAACCGCACCCTGATGGGCCATGCGCTCAAATGGTGCCAGACCCGCCTGAGCTCCACGATGGCCGATCAGCTGGCCTCCGCCGCGCTCTACTCGGTGGGCTCGGAATATTTCGTCGCGATGCGCAAGCTCTACCGCGAGCGGCGCGACACGATGCTCCGGAAGCTGCGCGAGATCCCGGGCGTCGTCTGCGCCGAGCCGAAGGGCGCCTTCTATGTGATGGCCGCGCTGCCGGTGGACGACGCGGAGAAGTTCCAGCAGTGGCTGCTGACGGAATTTGAGGATCGGGGCGAGACGCTGATGTTCGCCTTCGGCGCGCCCTTCTACGCCACGCCCGGCAAGGGTGTCAACGAGGTGCGCATGGCCTATGTGCTGGACGTGCCGCAGCTCGAGCGCGCGATGGACATCCTCGCCAAAGCGATCAAACAATACAACGAACAGAAATAAGGGGCAGCAAAAAGCCGCCGGTCACAGATGACCGGCGGCGTTTTTGCCGTTATCGGTTTACTCCTCGACAGGTTCGGCGGGCTCTTTGTGCTTCTTCCCGCGGATCAGCTTTCCGAGGACGGCCAGCACCAGGCCGACGCCCAGGATGATCAGGCTGATGAGGATGTTGTGGGTCAGCACGCCGCCCGACATGGCCGCGGCCAGCTCCTGTCCGCCGCAGATCTTCCGCCACAGGCCGGGCAGGATCTTGGCAAGGCCGGCGGCGAGGGTCAGGATCAGGCCGACGGCGAGCGCCGTGCCGCCGATATCGCCGAAGCTCAGGCCGATCCGGCCGCGGTTGACGATGAAGATCAGCACGATCATGGCCAGCGAGAGCACCAGCAGCGCGATGATCAGCACCCAGCTCAATCCGATGTTCATGGCCCGGTTGACAGCGGGCATGTCGTCCTTGACCGTGTCGCGGCTGAGCGCGTCGACGATGCCGTAGCCGGTCAGCAGGTCCACGACCTTATCGGCCTCGGCCGCCGTCAGCTCCACCTTTTCCTTCTGCAACACGCGGGCGGTCTTGCCCTCCTGCAGCTCGACCCGCAGCGTATCCGGATCGAACTCATAGTTCGTGCGGCCGCGGTAGATATCCGCGCACAGCAGCGCGAGCTGGCCGGACAGGTAGTTCTTCATGCCGCTGCTGTTGAGGATCTTGGCCACGGACGATTCCCCGATCTTCAGGCCCACGCCGGAGAGGTCCTCGCTCAGCAGTTCGCTCAGCGTCAGCTCCTCGGTCACGTCGTCGAAGAAGGGCGCGGCCTGCATCCCGGCGATGTTCACGTCCTCGAGGATCGCGCTCAGGCCCTGCTCGGTCGTCGCGCGGCGGACGGCGTAGCCCAGCGTGCCGGTCGTCAGGAAGACGAACAGCAGCAGGCACAGCAGCACCGCCAGGATCCGCCGGCCGACGCCGACCTTCTTTTTCTCATGCGGCTTTTTTTCTTTCTTTTTGTTCTTCTCTTCCGGCTCGGCCGGGGTCTCGGGCAGCGGCTCCTCCTCGACGGCGGGCGCGGGCTCCTCGACGGCGGGCTCTTCGGCGGGCGCGGGCGTTTCTTTGACGGGCGCGGGCGTTTCCGGCTCTGCCGGGGTCTCCGGCACGGCGGGCTTCTCCTCGCTCACCGCGTTGAGAAGCGTGCCGCAGTTGCTGCAGAATTTATGCATGTCGTCAAAGCTTGCGCCGCAGTTCGGACATACTTTCATTGTTACACACCCTTTCTGTATTTCGGCTGCGTTCTTTCTTTTAGCATAGCACAGTTGCCCGCCGGGTGCAAGAGATTTACCCGGCCACCAGATTATTGACCCACTTCCGGCTGCGCACGAGGAAGAAGCCCACGGCGCACTTGATGAGGTCAAGGGCGCTGACGATGATGACCATCGGCAGGATGGGCACGCTCGTCAGGCGCGAAAGCACGAAGGCCACCGGCATGTTGATCACCCAGACGAAGGCGCTGTCGAAGAGGAAGGTGATGAGCGTCTTGCCGCCGCAGCGCAGCGTGAAATAGCAGGCGTTGGTGTAGCCGTGGACCGGCATCATCGCCGCGCTCACCCACAGCAGGCGCACGGCCAGCGCCTTGACGGCGGGCGTTGTGTTGTAAAGCTCCGGCAGCAGCGGCGCGACGAAGAACATCAGCACGCCCACGGCCGTGCACAGCGCCACGGCGAAGGCGATCAGCTTGCGGTCCTCGTCCACGGCGCGCTCCAGCTCGCCCGCGCCGAGCAGCTGGCCGATCATGATCGACACCGTGCTGCCCATCGAAAAGAAGGCGCAGAAGAAGAGGTTGGAGGCCGTGGAGGAGATGTTCATCGCGGAGACCACCTCCAGCCCGCGCAGGGAGTAGCTCTGGTTGAGGGCGGTCATGCCCGCCGACCACAGCAGCTCGTTCAAAAGCAGCGGCGCGCCGGTCACGGCGATCTGCCGCAGCAGCGCCCCGGGCACGCGGAGACTGCGCAGCGCGCCCTGCAGGAAGGGCACGCGCTCGCGGTGCCGCAGCGTAAAGCCCAGGATGACGCCGAGCTCCACCAGGCGGGAGATGAGCGTCGCGACGGCCGCGCCCGTCACGCCCATGGCCGGGGCGCCGAGCTTGCCGAAAATGAGGATGTAGTTAAAGACCAGATTGACGAACACGGCGAGGATGCCCGCCTTCATCGGCAGCAGGGTCTCGCCGGTCTCGCGCAGGGTGCTGGCATAGATCTGCTGCAGCATGAACACCGGCATCTGCAGCATCATCACGTGCAGGTAGCCGAGGCCGCTTTCGAGCGTCTGAGCGAGATCGAGCGCCTCGCCGCCCTCGTGCAGGAACAGGCCGATCAGCTCCCTGCCGCCGAACAGGAAGGCCAGCGAGAACACGATCCAGGAGCCGAGGCCCACCAGGAGCTTGGCGCGCACGGTGTGGCGGATGCCGTCCCGGTCGCCGCGGCCGAAGAACTGGGCGGTGAAGATGCCGGGCCCGGCCATGCCGCCGAAGAGGCAGAGGTTGTAGACGAAGAGCAGCTGGTTGACGATGGCCACGCCCGACATCTGCTCCGTGCCCACCTGGCCGACCATCAGGTTATCGAGCAGGGAGACGAAATTCGTAATGACGTTCTGGATCAGGATCGGCGTCATCACCGCCAGCACCCGGCGGTAAAAGCTGCGGTCGCCGATCAGGGAAGAATGTTTCATAGCGCACCTCGCATGGATTTCGCGCTTATCTTATGCGAAAGGCCGGTCAAATGCAATCTTTATTTTCCTTTTTCGATATGATATGATAGAGAAAAAGCCTCGCAGAGTTTTTTCGCCGCAGCGAAAAAAGAAATCCAATCGTGTTTTCCGGGGACATGCGCCTCGGAAAACACACTTTGCGCCCCGCCAGTGTGCGAGCGTCTCCCGCAAGCGAGTGCGCGCAGCGGGGTGAATCCCCTCGACGGAAAGCCCAGCGGAGCGGGTTTCCGTCGAAGCCGTCAGGCTTTCACCCCAATATCAGCGCTCCCAGCACGATCAGCCAGTCGCTGTCGCCGCTCTCGCGGTATAACAGCCAGCACAGCAGCAGGAGGATGAAGTCCTCGGTCTCGAGCTCGCCAAGCAGCTTCGGCAGCAGCTGCAGTCCCAGCGCCCCGGAGGGCGCTGCATGCTCCCCGCCCTGCGCGTGCACGGGCGGCGGAGGCGGCGCATGATGCTCCGGCGGCGGCTCAAACGGCTGCTGCGGAGGCGGGGGCCCGCGTCCGGGCGGCGGCCCCAGCCAGTCATAGCGTCCGCTGTTGCCCTGATAGCGTTTCGGCATGCTCCGATCCCCCCAGTCCCTCCATGGCCAGCTTCGCCAGGTGCGCCATGCGCGTGATCTGAATCGCGCGGTCGATCTTCCGCTGCCGCTTTTCGGACAGATAGGGCCGCAGCGCCTGCAGCAGCGCCTGCTGACTGCCGCCGCCGGAAGGCTTTCCCATCAGCGAACCCAGCTTCCCCAGCAGCCCGCCGTCTGACGGCGCCGGCGGCGGGGACTCCTGCGGCTTCTCGCTTCCGCCCCCGCCCATCAGCGACTGCGCCATGCCCATGATCTGCGCCATCTGCGCCGGATCGTTCAGCACCTGCCGGATCTGGCCCTCCAGATCATCCATGGCCCTGCCCCTGCAGCATTTTCTGCACCTCGGCGCTCAGGCGCTGCCCCTCGGCGGTGGAAAGCAGCCGGGCCATGACGCTCTTGAGCGCATTCGCGTCGCCTTTTTGCAGCGCCTCGGCCAGCGCCGCCCGATCGACCATCCCGCCAAGCCGCTGCCCGTCGGCGGAGGCGGCCAAATGCTTCAGCTGCCCCGCCTGACCGCTGCGCTGCAGCTCCTGCGCCAGCTTTTCCAGATCCTGCATCTTACACCACGCTCCTTTAGTCCATTCTATTCGCCCGCCCGGGCGATGATACCGCGATTTTCGACAGGAGGTGCGCCATGAGAGCCGCCGTCTTTTCCGATACCCACCACAACACCGCCCCGATGCTCGAGGCCCTGCGCCGCTGCCGCCCCGATCTGATCATCCATCTGGGCGACCATGACCGCGACACGCTCTGCATCGAGGAGGAATTTCCCGATATCCCGCTGTACCGCGTCTGCGGCAACTGCGACTTCGCGCCCATCGCGCCGCTGGCCGACATCGTGCCGCTCGGCCCGGTGAAGGCGCTCATCTGCCACGGGCACAGCTACGGCGTGGACTGGGGGCTTGACCGCCTGGCATACGCTGCCGAGGAGCGCGGCTGCGCGCTTGCCCTCTTCGGCCACACGCACCATGCCGAGCAGCAGCAGATCGGCGGCGTGCAGCTGGTCAATCCCGGCACCGCTGGGAAGGGCCGCCGCCTGACTTGGGCGCTCGTGGAGGTGCTCGATAACGGCGGCATCGCCGTGAGCATCAACGAAATGGAAGAATAAAAAAGCGAACGCCTCCCTTTCGCAAAAGGGAGGTGGCCGAGCGAAGCGAGGTCGGAGGGTTCCTTCTTTTCATCCGTTTCGCAGAGAAACCCTCAGTCGGCTTCGCCGACAGCTCCCTTCTGCGGAAGGGAGCCATGCTTTTCATTTTTCACATAGCAAACTGAAGGAGGTCTGCCCGATGAAAAAACATCTGCGCATGATCGCGCTGCTGCTGTGCCTCGCGCTGCTGCTGTCCGCCTGCGGCGGCAAGCCCGCCGAGGACGCTTCCTCGCCCGCTGAGCGCCACCGCACGGAGCGCGCCGAGACCACTGCGCCGGAAACGCCCGCCGTCACCGAAGAGCCGCAGCCCTATACCGAGCCGCCGGTCACCCCTTCGCCCGCGCCCGCCGTGCGGGTCGTCATGGAGCGGCAGGACAGCGGCGAGATCGAAAAAGTGCTCATCTCCGGCCTGACGGAAAGCGGTGAAACGGTCTGGCAGAAGGAATACGCCACCGAATACCGCACCGAGCTGACGCTGATCCAGCCGATCGGCGCCTGGCAGGACCGCTATTACCTCAACCATAACGGCACCGTCGTCTGCCTGCGCCTGTCGGACGGCGAGACCCTGTGGGAAAACGCGGACTTCGGCGGTGCGAGCATCTCGGGCCTGATCGACGAGCGAAACGGCAATGTCTACCTCTGCGGCTGGTACGGGCCGGACTTCTTCGCCTGCGACAGCGAGGGCAAGACCCTCAGCCATTTCGAAAGCGCGACCGAGAGCTGCTGGTGGCCCTCGGACATGGCCTGGAACGGCCCGGACGAGCTGGTGATTTACTACCACAGCGAAGAGCCCGCGCTGCCCTACTACGTCGACCTGAGGGATTTCTCGATCTCCTGGACCTTCGACGTCCGGGAACTTCGCGGCGCGAGCCTCTACTGGGCCAACATCTTCGTCAGCGACTTTGTCGAGCAGGGGATGACGACTTTCCCGCGCGACGGGGGCTCGGATTTCGAGCTGGCGCACTTTGTGCGGCTGTTCTGCAAGATCAACCGCCGCGACGCCATCCGCTATATCGACGGCTATGAGACCGTCGGCCTCGACACGGTCAATGAGCTGTGCCGCCATTTCTTCGGCCGCGAGATCTACCCCGCCGACAGCGCGCAGACGAGCGAGCTGTGGCACATGGAGTGGCGGCCCGAGACCGGGCGCTTCTATGCCCCGGCGGCCGACGGCGAGGCCTGGAACGCCTTTGCCGTGGTGCGCGACTGCCTGCAGCTGCCGGGCGGCAACGTGCGCCTGCGCTATGACGTCTATACGCTGAACCTGGACGAATACTGGCAAAGCGGCATGGACGGCGCGCTCTATTATATGAACGCCTCGGAGGCCGAGGCCATGGCCAAGACCGGCCGCATCACGAAAACATCCAGCGGCTGGGCCGAGGCCACACCCGTCCAGCAGGAGGGCCGCGACGGCTATTATCTGATCCGGATGGAGCCCGACCCGGCTTGACATTCCGCGCAGCTTCCTTTAAACTGGAAGCTGCGCTGATTTCTTTTTGAAAATAACGGAAAGGATCGTAAATCGGATGAAAAAGATCACCAACAAGCTCCTGTGGATCTTCGCGGTCGGTCAGTTCGGCTGGAGCCTGCTGTCCGGCATCGTGACCAACTGGATGGTGTACTACTACACCGGCACTCCCGACGCGCAAAACCCCAACACCGGCATCTTCGCCTCCGGCATCACGCAGAATCCCATCCTCTTCAAGCTGACGCTCTTCGGCCTCGTGATGGCCGTCGGCCGCATCTTCGACGCGATCACCGACCCGCTGATCGCCGGCTGGTCCGACCGCAGCAGCTACAAGGGCGGCCGCCGCATCCCCTTCATGCGCGCCATCGCCATCCCCTTCGCGCTGATCACCATCGCGCTCTTCACCGTGCCCCAGACCGCGAACAACGCCCTCAACGACGTGCTGCTGTTCGTGATCCTGATGTGCTTCTACCTGTTCATGACCATCTTCTGCACGCCGTATAACGCGCTGATCGCGGAGCTGGGCGATACGCAGGAGCACCGCATCAATGTCTCCACCTACATCTCCTTTACCTTCATCGCCGGCCAGAGCATCTCCTTCATGCTCCCCAACCTCGCCGGCATGCTCGAGGGCTCCTTCGGCCAGGCGGGCTCCATCCGCATGGCGGTCGCCATCATGTCGGCCATCGCCTGCATCGCGATGCTGGTGCCCTCCTTCTACATCAAGGAGCGCGAATATATCGACTCCCGCCCGAGCGAGACCCCGGCCTTCAGCTCCCTGCTGAAAACCTTCAAAAACGGGCAGTTCCGCCGCTTCGTGTACTCGGACGTGATCTATTTCTTCGCCCTGACCCTGTTCCAGACCGGCCTTGCCTTCTATGAGACCAAGCTCATGGGCATTGAGGACACCTGGACCTTCCCGCTGACCGCCACGATGACCTTCATCAGCGTGCTGCTCTACCCGGTGGTCAACAAGCTGGCCCCGAAGATCGGCAAGAAAAAGCTGATCGTCACCGGCTTCTTCACCTATTCGCTGGTCTTCCTCATCACCTCGATCTGCGGCCAGGGCCTCTACTGGGGCTTCATCGTCGCCGTCTGCGCCGCCGTGCCGATGGCCATCCTCGGCATCCTGCCGCAGGCCTGCGTGGCCGACGTGGCGGAGCTGAGCCGCCTCGAGACCGGCGAGGACCGCAGCGGCATGTTCTTCGCCGCGCGCACCTTCGCCTTCAAGATGGGCCAGGCCATCGCCATGGTCGTGTTCACCTCGATGACCGTCGCCCAGGTCGTGGGCGGCGAATCCGTCGTCCTGCCCGGCCAGTACCGCGCCACCGCCGTCGTCGCCACCGTGACCTGCCTGATCGGCGCGCTGCTGTTCCTTCTGTATAACGAGAAGATGATCCTCAGCCGCATCCGCGAGCTGCGCGGCACGGACGAGATCTAAGGATCTTCAACGAAAACCCGCTACGTTAAGAAAAGAGACGGCTGAAGCCGTCTCTTTTCTTTTTCCCATGACAAAAGAATTGCCTTTTTGCCGCCGGTGTTTTATGATAAGACTATCTTCAATACAGAAAAGAGAGTGAACCATGGAAGACAAACGCATCACCAGGCGAAACCTCATCCTCTTCCCGCTCGGCACCGTCGGGCGCGACATGATGTACACCCTTGTCACCAGCTACCTCTATTCCTTCGTGCTCTTCACCCGCCAGCTCACGCCGGCGCAGCTGTCCGCCATCGCGGGCATCATGGTCGCCGCGCGCGTGTTCGACGCGCTCAACGACCCCGTCATGGGCAACATCATCGAGCGCACCCGCAGCAAGTGGGGCAAGTTCAAGCCCTGGCTCGCCATCGGCATCGTGACGACCTCGCTGGTCATCTACGCCGCCTTCAACACCAAACTGCAGGGCTGGCCCTTCGTGTGGTTCTTCGGGCTGATCTATTTTCTCTATTCCATCACCTATACGATGCATGACATCGCCTTCTGGGGCATGGTGCCCGCGCTCAGCTCCGACGCCAACACCCGCAACCAGTTCACCTCCCGCGCCACGCTCTTCGCCGGCATCGGCGGCATGACGGCCGCGGCCTTCATCCCGATGCTCACCGCCGGCGACCAGGCCATCGGCGGCAACGCCGTCACGGCCTACGGCATCGTCGCCCTGGTGATCGCGATCCTCGGCCCAGCTTTCCTCGCCATCACGATCTTCGGCACCAAGGAGCAGCGCGACTACAACGCCGACCCCGTCCCGCCCGTCAGCTTCAAGAAGATCTGGACCACCATCACCGGCAACGATCAGCTGCTGTGGATCGCGCTGATCTTCCTGATCCAGCAGATCGGCAACGGCATCGTCATGGCCGGCGTCGGCTCGACCTACATCTACGTCGACTTCGGCTACCAGGGCGGCTTCTTCACGATGTTCCAGATGCTGGGCATGTTCGTGACGGGCTTTCTGATGATCTTCTACCCCGCCATCTCCCGCCATATGCGCCGCAAAAAGCTGATGGACCTGCTGATGCTCGTGTCCGCCGTCGGCTACGCGCTGATGCTGCTGGCGGGCCTGTTCATGCCGAAGGGCCTGGCCGCCGTCGCGGGCTTTGACCTCAAGTTCATCGCCGTCACCCTCGGCTACATGCTGGCCAATTTCGGCCAGTACGGCTTCTACCTCATCATGATGATCTCCATCATGAACACCGTCGAATACAACGAGCTGCGCTGCGGCACGCGCGACGAGGGCATCATCTCCTCGCTGCGCCCCTTCTTCACGAAGCTCGCCTCGGCGCTGACCATCGCCATCGCCAGCGGCACCTACATCGTCTTCGGCCTGCTGAAGTACACCAACGGCATCGCCGAGCAGGAGCAGCTGGCCAACCAGGGCCTCATCTCCGGCGAGCAGAAGGCCGAGGCCATCGACGCCCTGCTCCGGGGCGTGCAGCCGGGCCAGACCAACGGGCTGATGCTCGTGATGACCGTGCTGCCCTGCCTGCTGATGTTCCTGTCCTACATCCTCTATAAAAAGCACTACACCCTTGACGAGGACGAGTACGACGAGATCTGCCGCCAGCTCGCCGCGCGCAAAGCCAAATAAATTTCCCTTTCCGGGCATCCGAAGCGGACGGTCAATGATCGTCCGCTTTTTGTTGCCGTTTTTCATTATTTTTGCGGAAAGAGAGAACATTTCGGCGCTGATTCTACGATTGGTAGAGCACAATGCAGCCGCTTCTACCGGGCGGGAAGCGGGAGTAGCTTGCCTTTTTCGGGCGAAATGTTTATGATAAGCTTGTGGCCGAAGGCGGCCGCAGCAACAGCCAAGGAGGAATGAACCCCATGTCTTTTGCCGTATTGACCGACACCTCGGGCAACCTGCCCAAAAGACTCACCGACGAGCACAACATCGGCGTGATCCCCTTCACCTATACCGTCAACGGGGAGGACCGCGTCTGCCTGGATATCGAAAATTTCAACGGCGCGGACTTTTACCGCGATATGAAGGCGGGACAGATCGTCACCACCACCCAGATCAGCCCCCAGCAGTACGCCGACTTCTTTGAGCCCTGGCTGCGCGAGGGGAAGGACGTGATCTTCATCAGCATGTCCTCCGGCATCAGCGGCAGCTACAACTCCGCAAACATCGCCGCCGACATGCTGCGCGAGACTTACCCCGACCGCCGTGTCCGCCCGATCGACACCCGCGGCGCCGCGCTGGGCGAGGGTTTGGTTGCCCTGCAGGCGGCCGCCTGCCGCGACCGCGGCATGAGCTTCGAGGAGACCGTGGCGGCCAGGGAGCGCCTGAGCACGCGCATGTGCAACGTCTTCACCGTGGACGACCTGATGTTCCTGCGCCGCGGCGGAAGGCTGAGCAATCTCTCGGCTATCGTCGGCACCGTGCTGAACATCAAGCCCCTGCTCAAGGGCGACGTGGACGGCAAGATCGTTGCCTTCGCCAAGCTGCGCGGGCGCAAACGCTCGATCGAAGCGCTGGCCGAAAAGTATGAGATGCTGGCCGTCGCGCCCGAGACGCAGACGATCGGCGTGGTCAACGCCGCCTGCCGCGCGGACGCCGACCGGCTGATCGAGCTTCTCAAGCGCAAATGCCCGCCGAAGGAGATCATCGACGTCGACTACGAGCCCGTCACCGGCTGCCATGTCGGCCCGGGCGCGCTGGCGCTGTTCTTCGAGGGTCCGGACAACGTGCGCACCGCCGTGGACGGTGAGAAAGTCACCGAGCGCATCGGCGATCTGATCCAGAGCGTGCGCGAGCGCGTGCAGGGCAGGGAATGAGCCGTGCCTTTTCGGATTTTGTTTTGAACAGAGGGAGGGATCGTGAGCTGCGGTCCCTCCCCTTTTTTCCACAGCCTTTTCCACAATTCCGGCGCTTTTCCATAGGGATCCGGCACTTTCGGCACGTCTTCCTCTGATATTAAGACTACCATTCTTTTTGTTTTTGTTTTTTCTTTTGTGATTGTGTTTCGTTGGTTAGTCCCGTCTAAGCGCGTTCCCCTCCGCTGAGGCGCAGCAGGGTCTTTGTCGCGCTCAGGCTGCCCTGCTCGCTCGTCTCGTACCAGGTCTCGTAGTCCGGCACGTTCTCCCGGGGCAGAACCCGCCGGGCTTCGCGCAGGAAACGGCTGTATTTGTTCGTCAGGCAGGTCTGGGCATAGCTCTCCCGGTCGTGGTCCAGCCGCTCGCGCATCGCCGCCCAGGCCAGCCGCAGCAGCGGCTCCTCCGTGTCCGGGCCGTTCGTGCCGTCATAGTCGAGCATCGCCAGCAGCAGCGCCTTGACGCTCTCCGGCGGAAGCTGCGCGATCAGCTCCCGGCTGCCGCGGTAGATCATCACGCCCGGCGGCGCAGTATGTTCTTTCATCCGATCCACCTCCTTGACCCGACCTTAGCGTCGTCCGGCGGAGAAAACAATGACATTCTCGCCCGGCTTGATTTCCCATAAAAAACATGCTATGATTTGCTTAATCAGACCGCATATCGGTCACGATCGGAGGCATATTTATGGATCAGAATATCGTCAAAAGAAACGAACTGCTTGCGCAGAAGGTCATCAAGGGTCTCGAGTCGCGCAACATGAGCGGCTACTACGCCTCCGACCGCGAAGAGGCGAAGAAGATCGCGCTCTCGCTGATCCCGGAGGGGAGCCTAATTACGATGGGCGGCGGCCAGAGCGTCTGGGACATCGGCCTGCCGCAGGCGCTGAAGGAAGGCAACTACAATTTTCTGGACCGCAACCTCGTCGAGGACAAGCGCGCCGCCATGCTCGCCGCCTACGACGCGGACGTGTTCCTCGCCAGCGCCAACGCCATCACCGAGGACGGCATCATGGTCAACATCGACGGCAACGCCAACCGCGTCTCCGCCCTGGCCTTCGGGCCGAAAAAGCTGGTGCTGATCGTCGGCATGAACAAGGTCTGCCCCGACGTGGACGCCGCCATGAAGCGCGCCCGCAACGTCGCCGCGCCCATCAACGCCCA